>JGI12631J13338_1000345_pt1 | contig 14524 bp, 12 predicted proteins | sample BlaSpr_A8_Ref_O1_FD_13338 | JGI IMG/M metagenome (IMG submission 13338) | reverse complement strand
GACATCTCCGAACTCGAACCGGTCGAGCGTGTCGCCGCCGAACGCCGTCGTTATGTCGAGGTGTTCGCCGCTGGTCAGGGCGCTGGCCGCGAGGCTGCTCCGGACGGCCGTTAGGCTGCCCTTCATGACGAGGAGTTCCAAAATCCCCGCTGACGCCGCCCCCAACCCGCATGCCACGGCCGAACAGGTGGCAGCTGCGCAGCAGGACACCAAGCTCGCCCAGGTGCTGTACCACGACTGGGAAGCCGAGAACTACGACGAGAAGTGGTCGATCTCCTACGACCAGCGCTGCGTCGAGTACGCCCGGGGCCGGTTCGACGCCATCGTGCCCGACCAGGTGCTCGCCGAGCTGCCTTACGACCGCGCTCTGGAACTGGGCTGCGGGACCGGGTTCTTCCTGCTCAACCTGATCCAGGCTGGAGTCGCCCGGCGCGGGTCGGTCACCGACCTCTCACCCGGCATGGTCAAGGTCGCCACCCGCAACGGTCAGTCGTTGGGGCTGGACATCGATGGCCGAGTCGCCGACGCCGAGGGTATCCCGTATGAGGACGACACCTTCGACTTGGTGGTCGGCCATGCCGTGCTGCATCACATTCCCGATGTCGAGCTGTCATTGCGTGAGGTGCTCCGGGTGCTGCGGCCGGGCGGCCGGTTCCTGTTCGCCGGCGAGCCGACCACCGTCGGCAACGGTTACGCACGTGCACTGGCAAACCTCACGTGGAACGTCACCATCCGAGCGGTGAAGCTGCCCGGACTCGGCAGCTGGCGCCGTCCACAGGCCGAGCTCGACGAGAATTCACGGGCGGCGGCCCTGGAGTGGGTGGTCGATTTGCACACCTTCACACCGCATGACCTGGACCGGATGGCCACCGACGCCGGCGCGGTCCAGGTCGAGACCGCCAGCGAGGAATTCACCGCCGCGATGTTCGGGTGGCCGGTGCGCACCTTCGAGTCGACGGTGCCGCCAGACAAGCTCGGCTGGGGTTGGGCGAGGTTCGCGTTCGGCGGCTGGAAGACGCTGAGCTGGGTGGATGCCAACATCTGGCGGCGCGTGGCGCCGAAGGGCTGGTTCTACAACGTGATGATCACCGGGGTCAAGCCCTCCTGAGCGCCGGGCTGCGCTTCAGCACGGACGACGTCAACTACCTGCGGTCGCAATCGGGTGCCGCGGCGCTTGCAGCGGTCGCTGAGTACGAGTTGACCGACACCACCCGGATTGCCGATATCGCCGCGGCGCGCGCCCGATTCGGCGACCGGGCGCCCGCGCTGGTGGAGACGACGCTGCTGCGCCGCCGCGCCAGAGACAAGCTGGGTCAGCTGTCCCCGAATCTTCAGGTGTCGAACTGGCTATTCACCGACGAGGCACTGCAGCAAGCTACCGCGGCGCCGGTTGCCCGGCACCGAGCCAGGCGGCTGGTCGCAGCTTGCCTTGGAATGGTCCATGATGTGACCTGTTCGATCGGCACCGAATTGGCCGCACTGCGCGGCTCGGGTGCCCGAGCCCTGGGCAGTGATATCGACCCGGTCCGGCTGGCGATGGCGAGCCACAACCTGGGACCGGCCGCCGACCTCTGCCGTGCTGACGCTCTGCATCCGGTGACCCGCGACACGGTGGTCGTGGTCGACCCGGCGCGTCGCCGGGGCGGGCGGCGGCGATTGCGTCCGGACGATTATGAGCCGGGCCTGAGCCAATTGATGGACAGCTACCGCGACCGGAATTTTATCGTGAAGTGCGCTCCCGGAATAGATTTCGATCAAGTGAGACGCTTCGGATTCGACGGGGAGATCGAGGTGACGTCATATCGCGGTGCTGTCCGGGAAGCGTGCCTGTGGTCGGCCGGGTTGGCCGGTCCGGGTGTGCGCCGTCGGGCCAGCATTCTCGATGAGGGCGATCAGCACACTGCGATCACCGACACCGAACCGGGCGACTGCCCGGTGCGGCCCGCTGGGCGATGGATTGTCGACCCCGACGGCGCCGTGGTCCGAGCCGGGCTGGTGCGCCACTACGCGGCGCGGCATGGGCTGTGGCAACTCGACCCGGATATCGCCTACCTGTCCGGGAACCAGCTGCCGTCGGCGGTCCGGGGCTTCGAGGTGCTCGAGCAGCTGGCGTTCGATGAGCGCCGGCTCCGGCAGGCATTGGCGGCACTGGACTGCGGGTCGCTGGAGATCCTGGTCCGCGGTGTCCAAGTCGACCCCGATGCGCTGCGGCGACGGCTGCGGTTGCGCGGCGGCCGGTCCCTGGCGGCGGTCGTCACCCGTCTGGGCTCCGGGCCTGCGAGTCACGCGACGGTATTCGTTTGCCGTGCCTCGCGATAGTGCCAGGTACGCTGACGGCGGCGCTTTCCGTGGGCGCTTAGGCGCCCCTGCCTTTCGGTCTGCGAGGACAATTCGACGATGCGTTTTCTGATAGCGGCTGCGGTGCTGGCTCCGGCTGTCCTGGTCGGCTGGCCGGCGGCCGCCGCGCCGCCTCCTTGTGCCAGCCTGGGCGGCACCGTCGAGGCCGCTCAAATGTGCCACGTGCGCGCGTCGAGTTCCACGTACACGCTGGAGCTGACATTTCCCACCGACTATCCAGACCAACAGGCATTGACCGACTACATCACGCAAAACCGCGACGGATTCGTCAACGTCGCACAGGGGTCCGTCGGACAGGGGTCCGGAGGCCGCGACCAGCCCTACCAAATGGACGCCACCACCGAACAACACAACTCCGGCCAGCCGCCACACAGCACCCGCAGCGTTGTGCTCAAATTCTTCCAGGACCTCGGCGGAGCACATCCCTCCACCTGGTTCAAGGCGTTCAACTACAACCTCGGCACCAACCAGCCCATCACCTTTGACAACCTGTTCGCACCCGGCGTCGCTCCGTTGGACAGCATCTTCCCGATCGTCCAGCGCGACCTGGCACATCAAAACGCATTGGGTGCCGCGATCTTGCCCTCGACCGGGCTCGACCCGTCCCACTACCAGAACTTCGCCATTACCGACGATCAGTTGATCTTCTACTTCGCCCAGGGTGAGATGTTGCCGGCGGTCGCCGGCCCCACCCAAGTCCAGGTACCGCGTAACGCCATCCCGGCGCTGGCCATCTAGCGGCGAAACGGGGCCGGCCATCGATTCCATCGCCGCGGCCCCGAAAGCATGTGCTCATCGCGTCAGCATCGCTCACGCGGGCTGGAAGCCGTACACCTGACCATCGCTAGTGGCGGTCACCGTCCGTCGATCGTTGCCAACCGACACTCCTAGGGGATACCCGGTGGCCGCGGGCAGCGGATAGGTGTTGAGGGTACGGCCGCTGGCTGGATCGAAGACCAGCAACGACATACCGGGTGCGCCGGCTGCGGGTGGGCCGCTGACCACCGTGTAGCCCGCACCGCTACCAGCCAGGCTCGATGCCGACAGCGGGGTGAGATCGTCGCGGCGCCACACCTGCTCGGCATGATCACCGACATCCTTGAAAGCCGCCAACCGGGTATCTGGGCCGCCGCCGGACACGATCAGGCCCTGCGGAGTGACCGCGGGCGGCGTCTGAGCCAGGAACGCCAGCGGCACCGACCATTTCACCTTCCCGTCAGCGGCGTGCAGCGCCCACAGCCGTTGGTCGCGGCCATTGACGTAGACGGTCGAACCATCGGCGGACAGCACCGGGCTGGCAATCACACCGGCGCCCACCGCGTCGCTGCTCCACTCGCGGGCCAGTAGCGGCGTCTGCCCCGGGTGATACTTGAGCCCAACGAGCCCGGCAGCTGGTGCACCCGGCTGCCAGACGCTGAGTACCACCATCCCGTTGACCGCCGCGAAGGCGGGGGCGGCCGCGACCGGGCAGTCTGGACGGGCCGGCGCGCAATCGGCCAATCCGCGCGCCGCATCGGTGGGGTCGACGCCTTCCACCAGGTCCAGCGGACTGCCGACCACCGTGCCACGGTGCGCGTCGAACACCAGCACCTGTCCCAGGTGCGTGGTGACGAGCAGTTGGCCGTTACCGAGAAACCGCGGGGTGGAGGGCATTCCGATCACCGGCTGCCGCCAGCGCGTCCACTGGGTCGTCGGAAAGGAGAGGATCGCCCCCGGCTGGCCGACATAGAGATTGTCGAAGCCGTCGAACAACGGACCGCCGAAGCCGCCGCCCTGGAACAGCCGCACACACCAGCGTTGCCTGCCGTTGTCGTTGTTCTCCCATTCCATCAGCGAACATCCGGCCGGGGTCTGCGCGTTGAGGGCGAGATAGCTCCGTGAACTCAGCGCGGGTCCGGCCGCCAAGCTTCCTTTGACCGACCGCGTCCACTGCAGCGATAACTTGGTAGCACCACTCGTCGAGGTGTAGCTGCTGTTGGCGGCATCAGCGTATTGCGCGGGCCAGCCTTGCGCGGGCGACGCCTCAACCCACGAGTCGGTGTTACCGCAACCACTGAGCCCAACCGCGAGCCCGACCGCGAGAACCGGCGTCAGAATTTTCCAAGGCCAACGCCGCTGTATACGGAGACGTCGGACAAGCACCTCGGTTTCCCAAATCCTTCCGCGGGGCGTTCGGCATGAGCAGCGATCGAGTACAGGTGAGGGTATCGCGTAGGCTGTCCGGCCATGACGACCATGTGGGGCGCCCCTCTGCATCGCCGCTGGCGAGGGTCGAATCTGAGGGACCCGCGCCAGGCCAAGTTCCTCACGTTGGCCTCGCTGAAGTGGGTGCTGGCCAACCGTGCGTACACCCCGTGGTACTTGGTGCGGTACTGGCGGCTGCTCAAGTTCAAGCTGGTCAACCCGCACATCATCACCCGCGGCATGGTGTTTATCGGTAAGGGCGTCGAGATCCACGCGACACCGGAGTTGGCGCAGCTGGAGATCGGCCGCTGGGTGCACATCGGGGACAAGAACACCATCCGGGCGCACGAGGGCTCGCTGCGATTCGGCGACAAGGTGGTACTGGGCCGCGACAACGTCATCAACGCCTATCTCGACGTCGAGCTGGGCGATTCGGTGTTGATGGCCGATTGGTGTTATGTCTGCGATTTCGACCACCGGATGGACGACATCAACATCCCCATCAAGGACCAGGGCATCATCAAGTCCCCAGTCCGGATCGGACCCGACACCTGGATCGCCACAAAGGTGACGATTTTGCGCGGCACGGCTATCGGACGGGGTTGCGTGCTGGGATCGCACGCGGTAGTCCGCGGCGTTGTCCCTGACTATTCGATCGCGGTCGGCGCACCGGCCAAGGTGATCAAGAACCGGCAGTTGTCCTGGGAAAGCTCGGCCGCGCAGCGCGCAGAAGTGGCCGCCGCGTTGGCCGACATCGAACGTAAAAAGGCGTCCCACTAGGCGGGTCGCGGTTCCGGCGCGCTGTTACGAGGGTTGGTCGTCGGATTACCGCAGGGCTTCAGGTGGCGGTTCGGCAAAACATCGCTCAAACCTGACAACGGTCAGGGCGCGGGTGCGACCGCTTTGAGGCTCGGTTACCGTACCGGGGACATGTCGTACCCCGGCACGGGTCGCAAACAACGAATGGGAGCACAGATGAAGACCCCGATGATCGCGATCATGGGTATGGCAGCAGCTAGCGCGTTGAGTGCATTGGTTCCGGGTTGCAGCAGCAATTCGAACACGTCGTCGCCGTCGTCGACGACCACGAGGTCGTCGGGGGCGTCGGGAACCGCGACGAGCTCGGCCCCGGCAATGTCGGCGCCGGGCGCGCCCACCGACTACACCGCCCTGTTGATTCAGGGCAGCGACATCCAAGCGGCGCCAGACGTTTTCACCCCTGCGGACCCGCCCGGTCAGAACCCCGACGGATCGCCAGGGGCGAGGGTGCTGTTCCAAAACCGGGATAACAGCAACAAAATCGTCGACACGATCCTCATCCTGCCCGACGCCGCCGGCGCGACGACCGCGATGAATGGATCGCTAGCGTCAGTCGGCAACACGGTAGCCGGCGGAACCCCGCAACCGGTCTCGGTGGGCAACGGAGGAACCGTAGTTGCGGGCACGTCGCCGGATAAGTCCAAGTCGGTGACCGTATTGCTGTTCACCGAGGGCAAGGCATTCACCACGCTGGAATTCGATGGCGCTAACCCCACCGACGCTGTGTCGCCTGACTTCGCCATTGCACTGGCTCAGGTGCAGGACACGAACATCAAAAACAAACTGCCCGGCTAAGCCGCGATCAGCCGATGCTCTGGTAGCGGCGCAGCGCTTCGGCGCGTTCTGCACTGTGGTCGACGATCGGCGCCGGATATCCTTTGGGCCGTTCACTTTTGCGCAGATGTACGTCGTCGACGCCGCCCAGCTCGGGGATCCAGCGCCGGATGTAGTCGCCCGAGGGATCGAATTTCTCGCCCTGCTTGTCCGGGTTGAACACCCGGAAGTACGGTGCGGCGTCGGTGCCACATCCCGCGCTCCACTGCCAGCCGTGCTGGTTGCTCGCCATGTCGCCGTCCACGAGTTGATCCAGGAACCATTCGGCGCCCCATTGCCACGGCAGATGAAGGTCCTTGACCAGAAACGATGACACGATCATCCGCACCCGGTTGTGCATGAAGCCGGTCTCGCGCAGCTGCCGCATCCCGGCATCGACCAACGGAAACCCGGTTTCGCCAGCTTTCCAGGACTCAAAGCGGCGTTTCGCTTGGGCTCCGGTTTCAATCTGAATGTTGTCGAACTCGCTGTTCCAGTTGTGCCAGGCACTGGCTGGCCAGTAGTGCAGCACCGCGGCATAGAAGTCGCGAAACGCCAACTCCCGCAAGTACGTTTGTGCCCCGGTCCGACGCAGATTCAGGCCGGCGACCATGGTCCGTGGGTGGATGGTGCCGAACTTCAGGTGCGCCGACATCCGGCTGGTGCCCTCGAGGTCTGGTCTGTCTCGGTCTTCGGCGTAGCGGTCCAGTCCGTCGTCGACGAACGCCGCCCAGTGCGCCAGCGCTACGGCCTCACCGGCAGCGACGCCAAGCGCAGGGCCGGGGTCGGGGATCTGGCACTGTTTGATGCGCACCTGCGCCGGATCAAGCCAGCGCGCGGAATCAGCGCCGGATCGCGCCGGCGCCCGCCACCCGACTTCGCGCCACTTGCGGAAATACGGCGTGAATATCTGGTAGGGGGTGTCGTCCTGCTTGGTCACGCGGCCAGGCGAAACCAGATACGGCGACCCCGTCGCCACCAGGGGCGCCGAACCCAGTGCCGCACGGACCCGTTCGTCGCGCCGCCGACCGAACGGCGCGAAATCTTCCGAGATGTGCACTGACGAGGCGCTGACTTCCTTGGCAATGTTGGGAATCTGGTCTTCGGGCCGCCCGCGGGTCACCAGCAGCCGACCACCCAGGTCGTCGCGCAGTTGCCGCAGCGCGTCACCCAAAAACTGCAGTCGACGCCGGCCAGACGACGCCTCCAGGCGCGGATCGAGCACAAAGCAGGCGAGCACTTCTTGGTTTTCGGCCCCGTCGGAAGCAGATGCCAGCGCGGGGTGATCGCACAACCGTAGGTCGCGACGAAACCACAACAACGCGGGCATAATCCGATGCTCCTCGCTCAGCGATTGAGTCGCCAAATGTGGGCGGACAGAACGGTCGCGAAGGCACACCACAGCGGGTAAGGCGACAGCGCCAGTCCTGCTCGGGTGTCGGCCTCGGCGGTCCGCCTGACGAGGTCGGCACTGCTTGCCGCCAGTGCGGCGGCGCCGAGCGCGGACGCACCGAGTTTGTGGTACCGGAAGAAAAGCCAACTCCATCCGGCGTTGATTAAAAGGTTGACGCTCAAAGCGGCGGCATAACGGTTCGCCTTGTCCTGCTGTCCCGCTGCGCGAAGCCGGTCAATGGCCACCGCGGAGGTGGCAGCGATGTCGCCGTACAGGGCGGTCCACACTAGTGGGAACGCGGCGGCAGGCGGCTGGTAGGACGGCTTGCGCAACCGCAAGTACCAGGACGGAACGCGGCCTGGGCTGGCGATGCTTCCAGTGCCGGCCGCCGCGGCGACGGCAAGCGATGTTGCGGCCAGTATCGATCTATTCACGTTGTCCTCCGTTCTTAGGATCGGGACCTTCACGGCCGCGGCGATGCGGTCCCACCGCACGGGTACCATCCCTTCAGTAAATTAAACATTAACTAATTTAACTATCAGCCACCTTGACGGGTATGCTGCGACTCTGCTGGACCCGCACTCGACCGGGGTCGGAGCCAATGCCCTTGCAGTACATACGAATCCGATGGAAGAGGCAATTCAGCACAATGGCGACACCGACTTCGCCGGTTCGCTCGCCCGACTTCACGAGTTGGTCGGCATGCTTGGTTACCCGGTGCTGCTGAAGGAAGTCGGCCACGGGATCGGAGCCAGGGCCGTATTTGTCTGCATGGGTGCGGTGCGGCCGATCTCCGTGCCCTGCACGGCCTCGGTGTGACAGCCCATCACTTAAAGCCGTGATCGTGCAGCGCCTGCAGCGAGGCGTTTCGCTCGGTCTACCGAGGGGCTTTACATTTCGTGGTGGTCGGCGTGAAGCTCGTCTTCAAATGTGGACATCGCGGCGATCATCGCCGCAAAAACCCGGTGAGCGGCAACGAGGTCCTGATCGCCCAGATCGGCATAAGCCGAGCTGAGCTGAGTGCCGAGGGGCGCGAAGAAAGAGTGCGCCAACGTCATACCGCGATCTTCATAGCGCAGCAGCCACTTGCGTCGGTCCTCGGGATCGGCTTCGCGTCGAATGTGGCCCGAGTCGATCATCCGATCGACGAGATAGGTGACCGCTGCGGCCGACAAGTCCATACGCTGACGCAGCTGCGCCAAAGTCAACGGTTTTCCCGCAGTGTCGCCCACCATAATGTGCAGCAGCGCGTGAAAGTCGTTACTGCTCACGTCATGCAGACGAGCAAAGTGGCGGCCGACGCGATCAGACTGCGCAGTGATTGCCCGCATGTCGGCCGACAAGCTCTTCTCCGGCTCAGCGCGGCGGGGCGTTAGGTCATGAACGGCGCTTGGTCACCTACCCGCATCCTTCATCAGATACACCGAACAGGGTATCGGCGCGCTCATGCGACACTAGTTCAATTCTCCGCGCGTTAGCCAGAACCTGGGGGCACTTTCCACCAATCGAGCCCCTGTTGACGGCGGACCAGCAATTCAGTCGGCGGGCCCGGCTGGTCGCCGCGATCATCGATCGGATCGTCTTCAATGTCCGGGGGGTCCGTACATGATGACGGCGACGCCAAGCAGGCGGACGATTGCGCCGGCAACGTCGCGTGCTGCCTGCCAAACCAACCAAGCTCCGCCGATTTCAAAGATCGCGGCGAGAGCAAACAGGGCAACCGATTTGGCGACCGTCATGGGCGGGACCCCAGCATCAGCCGCCTGCACGGAGTCGACAACGGCGCTACTCGGCAGCGGACGTGGGTTCGCCCCGCTGGTTCTAAAGTAACCCAATCATTCAATTGCCTGAACATTAATTTTGTTAAAGATCATCAGCCACGGTCTTCACGGGGGTGACACAGGCAAGTGCTCGCGGTAACTGCGGCGCGCCAGGGGCGATCTGAGCCGATGGGGGGCTGCGACCGTACGGGTCAGTGCCGATTGGTCGCGCTCCCCAGACCGTTGCCGGCGAGCTGGCGGGAAGCGACAACATCAAACATCCTAAGCCGCGGTCTGGTCGCGGCAGCTAAGCCTGTTCCGGCCGCAGCGTCGTGGCGATCTTCTTACTACGTTCTTAGTGTTGACCAGCAGTTTTCCGGTTTGGCCGGGCTGTTAGCGGGTATTCAGGCTGAACCGGATGGCAATGTGGCCGCCCGAACTTGGTTTCGGAGTCATCCTTAGCAAACGTGGGGGGCGGTGCGGCTGAATGAAAGCGCTGCATATGTGCTTCCGCGGGCGCAGCGGCAGCCACCCACCGCGAGTGCGCATGGCCGGCGCGCAAGCGAAGGCCAGTTTCTTAACCACTGATTGCCATCCGAAAGGACTCTCAACATGCTTCATCCGGCGCCCGCGCTAGCACAAGTGCAATCGCACCAGCCGAAGACGACATCAGCATTGCTGCGGCAGTTGGGCATTCAGCATGCTTCGGCGCTGTACCAACGCCGGGCACTAGCCGAATGGCTTGAGAGCAACACCGCGACCTCAGAGCTAAAGCTGAGTCTGCGCGCCAACGGCTATGGAATATTTTTGCTGCCTCGCCCGCTGCGCCGTTCGCCGCAAACGCTGAATCCGAACGTGGTTCCTCGAGCCAGCTAGGTTACCGCCCGGGAAACGGCCGCGCACATCGATAGATATCGCCAGTTAGCAAGAGGCAGCGACAGTTTCAGCTATCTATATGGTTGACGGATCCGGCGCCGGCGGCGGCGACAGTGATCGAGGAAAATCGCATGGTGCGCGGTTTGGATGTTCTTGTTTCGGGGCAGCATTGCAGGTCCCTGTTCAACCCACAGCACGCCCGAGCAGGTGACGCAGTGCTTGATCGAGGTCAGGCTGGCGAAATCGGTGTCCCGCCTGGCTGAGCTTGTCGGGGACCGCTTTTTGGCTGGCGCAGGCAAGTTCGCGTGCGCCCTGCGCGCCGAGCAGTATTCGGGGCCCCAGTGACGGCACCGGCAATATCGCCGGCCGGTGCAAGACGTGGGCGAGAGTTTGGGTGTACTCGGTGTTGCGGACCGGTTGCGGGGCAACCGCGTTCACGGGTCCGGATAGCGCGGTATCCCACAACGCGCGGTGATACACGTCGACCAGGTCGTCGATCCCGATCCAAGACAACCACTGTCGGCCGTCGCCGAGCCGGCCGCCCAACCCGGCGGTGAACAGTGGACGCATCAGCCGAAGTGTGCCGCCGCGGGGCGACTGCACGATGCCTGTGCGTACCCGTACTACCCGCGCCCCGGCCTGCTCGGCGGGCGCCGTCGCGCCCTCCCAGTCGGCGACCACGTCGGCCAGAAACCCGTCGCCGCGATCGCTGTCCTCGGCGAGGATCTCGTCGCCCCGGTCATATCCGTAGTACCCGATAGCCGATGCCGAGATCAGCAAAGCGGGTCGGTCGCCGGTGCTCGCCACGAGTTCCGCGAGCCGCCGGGTCGGGTTAATTCTGCTGTCGCGGATGGCATGTCGATGGACATCGGTGAACCGACCCGCAATCGAGGCGCCGGCCAGATGGATCACCGCGTCGACACCTTCAAGTAGATCCGGGTCAGGCTCATCGGGACGCCACTGTCGCTGATCCACAGTTTCTGCGGTGCTGCGGACCAACTGGATAACTCGATGCCCGCCAGTGCGCAGAAACGCGGTCAACGCCGAACCGACCAGTCCCGACGATCCCGTGACGGCGATGGTCGAAGGAGCCAGACCGTTTTTGCGCGCCAGCCGGTGTGCGGCTAAATCGTCGGCCAGCTGCCGGTGCCGGTAAACGAACATCGGGCGCAAGACCGCACCGGGCACTGGCGTCGCCACCCGGTCGATGACCCGCGTCTGGTTGTCACCGACGTCTTCGAATTCGTGAGTGTGGCGCCATCGCACCGCGATACGTGCCGGCAACGACGCCAGCCCGTCGATGCCGATGGTGTCGACAAAGCGCCGTGGCGGATCGTACGAATCCACCTGATGGTCGGCGACCCAGCGCAGGCCGCCGGGCAGCGCCAGCGTGGCGCGTCCGTCCTTGAGCGAGTCGGTCTCGGTGACCACGCGCATCGGACTCCACGGCGGTGACAGTCGGTTGAACGCACCCGGTCTGGTATGCCAGGCGAACACCTCGTCGCGCGGCACGTCGACCACGCTGGAATACAAGACCCCCATGTGTTTCACGCTACCGGCGAACGGCGGCGCACGCCGAGAGCCATTCCGACACCGCCACCGGCCCGGAGCACTATCTGCCGCTGAGCCGGTACGGCGACCGCGACCGCGAGCTGGTGTGGCAGTACTGCGCAAAGGCGATCGGTATCGAAAGTCCTTGAGAGCTAACGGTCCGGCAGTGCGTGCTCGACGATGGGCAGCCGGGCCAGCGGTTGCCGTTCGCGGCGCTTGGCCGCCAGGTACACCTGTGTGGTCTGCTGCGCCACCGTTTGCCAATCGAAGTCCGAGGTGAGCCGTTCGCGGGCGGCCCGGGCCCGCCGCTGCGCGGCGTCCGGATCGTCGAGCACCGTGCGCACCGCCGACGCCAGCCCGGCCACGTCGCGCGGCGGGCACGACACCCCGGTCTGCCCGTTGATCACCGCCTCGCCCAGACCGCCGATGTTGGACGTCACCAACGGAGTGCCGGCGGCGGCGGCCTCCAGGGCGGCGAGCCCGAACGGTTCGTAGTGGCTCGGTAGCACCGCGGCGTCCGCCCGATGCAGCGCCGCCAGAAGCTCGTTGTGCTCGAGGTGCCCGATGAACCGAGTCGCCTTGAGCACCCGATGTTTACGGGCTTGCTCGACGAGCCAGCCTTGCTGAGTTCCGTCCCCGGCGATGGTCAGCGTGGTACCCGGGTGAGTGCGTCTGATCCGCGCCAGGGCGGCGATGAGGTCGTGCACACCCTTCTCGTATTCCAGCCGCCCGACGAAGAGCAGTTCGGCCGCCCCGGTGCGCGGGCGACGGTTCGCGAACGGCCAGCGTGCCGCATCGATTCCGTTGCGGATCACGGTGATCTCGGCCAGTCCGGGGCCGAAGAGTTCGCTGATCTCGTCACCCATCGACGCCGAACATGTGATCAGCGAATCCGATTCGCGTACCAGCCACGACTCGACCGCGTGCACCTGACGGCTGAGCGTTCCGGAAACCCAGCCGGAATGCCGCCCGGCTTCTGTCGCGTGAATGGTGGAAACCACTGGCACGTCATAGAATTGGGCTAGCGCGACGGCGGGATGAGCCACCAGCCAGTCGTGCGCGTGTACCACGTCGGGACGCCAGGACTGGTCGGTGCCGTGCTTCTTCAGAGGCAGCCCGGCGCGGATCATCGAGTGACCCATCGCCAGGGTCCAGGCCATCATGTCCTTGCTGAAGGTGAACTCGTGCGGATCCTGTGCGGCCGCGATCACTCGGATACCCTCGCTGACCTCGTCGGACGACGGATGCGTGCTGGGATCGGTGTCTGAAGGGCGGCGGGACAGGACCACGACGTCGTGACCCGCCGCGGCCAGCGCGGTCGACAGGTGATGCACGTGGCGGCCGAGCCCGCCGATCACCACCGGTGGGTACTCCCACGACACCATCAGGATCTTCATCGCGGCAGCCTTCGAGCATCCAGAGCGCCGAACAGACTGTCGGCGCGGTTCCAGCCGTCGGCCAGCCGCTGCGCGCTGTCGCGCCGGCCCGACGCGAGCGCCCCGGCGATCTCCCGGGTGGCGTGCGCATGCAGGTGAGCGCGGTAACGCGCGTAGTCGGCGGCCGAGTCCTTGCTCACCATGAACGGCCAGTCGCTGGACACGGTGAGCAGTGTCTCGCGCAGGATCTGATCAGCAATGTGATCGCGGGGGAGCGGCCCGTCCAGTGACGCCGTCTGCGCCAGCGCCTTGTCGACGGTGCTCAGCGCGGTGTCAACCACTTCGGTGTTGAGTCGCACCAGATCGGCAACCTTGTCGCCGGCCCACACCTGCCAGTCCTTACCGGAACCCCAAGAGCTGGGGGGCAATGCGACAGAGTGGCCGACGAACCCGAGGTCGATGGCGTCGCTCAGTGTCCCCACTCGCACGCCGGCGGCGGGTAGCGCCCGCAGCACGCGCTGCAGCCATGTCGGCCCCTCGTACCACCAGTGGCCGAACAGTTCGGTGTCGAATGCGGCCACTACGTGCGCGGGCCGCCCGATGCGCTCGGACTCCGACAGCAACCGGTTGCGCACCACGTCGACGAAATCGGCGACGTGGATGTCAACGGCGTGGTCGGCGCGCTCGGGGTCGTAGGGCGCCTTGGCCTCCGACGGCACATTGCGGCCGGTGACCCTGGCCGGCTTGAGTCCGGTCAGATGGTCGTAGGTGTGGAAATCGCGGTAAGCGGCATGCCCGGGGTAGCCGGATTTCGGCGACCACACGCGGTAGCTGACCTGCAAGTCGCGGCCGAACGCGACCACGTCGCTGTCGCCGACCGGCCTGCCCAGCGCGGTCTCGCCGTGCAACGACGGACCGTCCACCATGAAGTGCGTGACTCCTGCGGCGGCGTAGTCGTGTTCCATACCCGGGGCGTAGGCGCATTCAGGCGCCCAGATCCCGGTCGGGCGCTGCGCGAGCCGTAGCTGTGCGTCGGCGAGACCTTCGCGCAGCGCGAACTCACGCAGCCGCGGCGCCAGCAGCGGCTGGAATGGGTGGGCCAGCGGGCCGCCGAGCAACTCCACCGTGCCGGCGTCGATCAGGCTGCGCAGCAGCGGACTGCCGCCGTGCTGCCAAAGGGTGGCGAAGTCGTCAAGTGCTCGATCCGCCTGCGCGCATTCGCGAACCCCGAAGGTTCGCAGCGCTTCCGGTGTGCATGATTCGTATTGGGTCGATTTCGATTTGGGGACCGACCGGACACTCGCGGCTTCTGCCGCGCGCAGCCGCCAGTTGGCCAGCCAATGATGCATCCCGTCGAGGCAATACGGATCGTCTAGCTGGGCGTTCACCACGGG
>JGI12631J13338_1000341_pt1 | contig 14643 bp, 17 predicted proteins | sample BlaSpr_A8_Ref_O1_FD_13338 | JGI IMG/M metagenome (IMG submission 13338) | reverse complement strand
ACCTATTGGACGGGTTGGAGCAGTAATTCCTCACGGTTTCCTGCTGGTTCCTGCTTCAATGTCTCTGCAGCACCCGCGGGTCCTGCAGATTCTCGGCAGGCGGTGACCGCAAGCCCTGCGGCCAGGATGTTTTTGGCCGCGTTCACATCCGCGTGCCCGGTATGTGCGCAGTGGGTGCACCGAAAAACCGCTTGGCTCTCACGGGATTTCGGGTCCACATGCCCACACCCCGAGCAGCGTTGCGAGGTGAACGCTGTCGGAACCTTCACCACCTGTGTCCCGGTATAGCGGGACACCGACGTCAAAGCCAGCTCGAAGCGATACCACCCTTTCGACAGGATCGCCTTGTTCAACCCCGACTTGCCCGCCGCCCCGTTGGGCAGGTAGCGGCCCGGGTTGTCGGGGTCCTCGACAGGCTTGGCCCGCCGAGTCATGTTGCGTGTTGACAGTTTCTCCAACACCACCATTGCGTTCTTCTGCACCAACGCCCGGGCGGTCTTGACGCAGAAGTCCTGGCGCCGGCGGGCCTCTGTCGCCCGCAGCGCCGCATACCGCTGCCGGGCCTTGTTGCGGTTGGCCGAACCCTTGGCCGCACGGGACAGTGTGCGCTGCAACCGCACCGCACGACGTTTCTGCGCTGCGGTGAGGAACACTTGATTCAGCAAGTCACCAGCGCTGGTGGCCACCGCCACCACCACACCACGATCCACTCCCACCGCGGCATCTGCCAGCGCCATGCCCAGCCGGGGTGCTTACCCCGTCTTCCACCAGCAGCGACACAAACCAATGCGCGCCCTCGTTGGTCAGGGTGGCCGAGCGCAGGGTTTCACCCTCCAGGCTGCGGGACGCACGGAATTTCACCCACCCCAACTTGGGCAGCTTCACCGCTGTCTTGCGCCGGTTGAGCTTGCGCACCTCCATCTGGGAGCCCTGCGGGAACCGAAACGACGGCGCCCACCGCCGCGCTGAGCGCCAACGCACCCTCCACGTGCCATGCTTGCGGCACGCCTCATCAAGATCCCTCAGCGTCTGCTACAAACAATGCGACGGTGCTTCGGTAAGCCAGGGATGCTCGACTTTGGCTTCCACCAGTTCGTGGGCCTGCTCGCGGTAGTTCATCCACGCGCCCCGGCGCCGATAGTCACGACGTTGCCCCAAACCGGTGTTCCACACCGCCCGACACACATCAGCGGTCAGCTGCGCCACCCGCACCTGATCGTCGGTCAACTCGACCCGGAACCGTCTACCGGCCTTCACAACCCGCAACCTAACACCGGCCACCGATACGGCGTGGCTACCCCGCGCCCCACGCCACGGCGGGCCACCAAAGCACAACTGGACGCGCTAACCCCAGATCTAAAGACCGGGTCTGCGCGCTACGGTCTCTCGATCACTCGCCGTCTGGGGGCCATCGCGGCGCCGCGACACGGCCTCGGCGCCATGCCGGACGGCGGAGAATGCAGAATAGCTGCCATGAGTGACGAAATTGACGTATCGCTTTTTTGCCCCGCACAACATCACGTCGGTAACCTCGTCAAGTTTTCAACCCAGATCGCCTATCACCCGATAGGTGGGAAGCTGGCGGCGTGGCCGCCACACCAGGCGGACATGTGGTGGGAAGTTTCGTGCCCCGAAGGCTGCCCTGGCGCGTTCGGCGGTGCTGTCGATCCGATCCGCCAAGAAGTAGATCGGCTCGCGGCTGACCCCAACCGGACGAACGCCCACTACACCTTGAAGCGCGTGGGCTAATTGATCGGGCTGGCAGTGTCACGTCGCGGAACAGCTGTCAACGATGCACCGGGACATGCGATTCGGACCGACAGCCAAGCAGGGTGACGAGCCAGCAGGACGCTAAACAGCAAAGTTGACAGCCTGGAGACAGCGAAAGAATCGCCGGCCCGATGCTGGTCAGCGCCAGCCGCAGCATCGAAGACGAGGACGATATGCTGACGCTGCTGCAGCATGTCGCTGAGATCGCGCAAAACGCGACCGACGGCGCCAGTAGCACGGGAGTGACCATCGACCTGGGCGGCTGTGTCTACACCGCGGTGCACACTGACCAACGCACCTTGCGCGTCGACACCGAACAATACGACGCCGGTGAGGACTGTCGCCGCCGGTCTCGTGGAGCAAATCAGCGCAGCGTCCGTTCGGGTCGCCGATGAGGCCGTCTGAGCCGTCCGCTGTGCGGCAGCCCGGGCTACCCGACCCCGCCTCTAGCCCGCCGACCGCGTCGAACCCGCAGCACTAGTGCTGTGGCACCTCGACGTCGGAGAACAGTACGCGTACGCCGCCGGTAGACAGTCGCGCCATCGCCTGGAAGAACGCGCCTGCTTCCGGTGTGGTCACCGCCGTACTAGCGGCAGCATAATTCGGGTAGTACAGGTCGATCATGCGGTGAGCAGGCGTCGGACTCCCGTCCTCTTTCGGCCAGACCTTCGACGCCTCGAACCGGACGTATCCCGGTATTCGCCGAGCGGCCTCTAGCTGCTCCGACTCGTAGGCGGCTTCGAAGGCGTCCGAGTCGGTCGGGTTGTCGTAAATGACAGTGATCTTGGTTTCGGACAATGGATTCCCTCGCGTCGCTGTTGTCGAACCTGTACTGGGCGGCTTCCCGCTTTAGAGATTATGCATCCAGGGACACCACGACCGACGATCCCTGCCACAACTGGCCGATCGCGGCACATCGGCACCCACCCCGGCGACCGTGCCCGCCAGTTCGCGCCCTGGTGCGATGGAGGGCGACACCAGAGACGTTCGCTGAAGTAGCTGGCGACAACTGAAAGTCGCTGCGGCACCAGCCAGCCGCAGTCACCTCGACCAGAACCTCGTCGGAGCCGTTGCGAGGAACCTGCATCTCATCAACCCGCGGCGGCTGCTTGATTCCGTGCGGCGGTGTCAATTCCGTACATCCACCCGTGCCTGCATGTCGTGTCCGATCGCCATCGCACAGAAGCTGGCCCCGCCAGTTCCGTGGTCAGGCGGCAAACCGTAACACCACAAGTCCGGCGCCTCGCCGCCTGGCTCAGGTGTCAACCTCGTATCGTCGCTGGGCCGAACGCCGTTGCAGCTCAGAATCTGTCGAAGATGCTGTTGACGATGTCGTCGCCGATGCCGATGCCCGCCCCGGTGACGATCGCCTGGCCGAACCGTCCGCCAAGGAACCGTTGCAACGTCCCACCGCCGGCCGGTGCAGGCTGCTGGTACTGCGGTTGATACGGGGCTTGGTACTGGGGTGGCTGCGGGGCCTGGTATTGCGGCGGTTGCGCGTACTGGGCAGTTGGCGGGTAGTACGCCGGCGCGGACGGCTCGGTGGCCGAGACATGGTTGTCGACCAGGGCGTGAATCGCCTGCAGGAGCTCCGTGGTGGTGCTTTGCTCGTCGCGGATCGCTAACGCGATCTCCTTGAGGTCCAGTGCCCATTCGCGGGCATTGGGGTCGCCTGCGGTGGCTGCGGCGGCCAATTTGTCGGCCAGCGTTTGGATCAGCGGTGCGGTTTGTTGCGCCTGGTGCTGCAACGCACTGAATTGGCGGTCCACGGTCTCGGTGTCCACTGCCGCGCTCCCTTCGCTAGGTGTCGTCCACCATCACAGCAGGCGATGCTGAGACCTGGCTGAATGATTGCGATGATTCGGTCATCGAGGTCCCAGGCAACAACCGGGTGGCATAAGGTGATCGTCGGACTCAACGACAAAACCATCTGGCACGAACCTGGAAACCACACCGAGGAAAACCACTTCGTAGTGGTCATCGGCATCGACACCAAAGCCCGTGTGGTGCACCTCAACGACAGCGGCATCAAGCACGGTCGCGACGAGCAACTTGCCCTCGCCGCCTTCGAAAAGGCATGGGCCACCAGCGACAGCTTTGCCGTCGTCACCAAGTGATAGCGCAAACAGGAGCGACGGGAAAAGGAATTCAGTGATGCACACATATGCGCAGCGCGGATTGAAGCTGCTGCCGATGGTTGCTGCCCTGCTGGCGAGGGGGCTCGTTATGTTCGGCGGCTCGGCACTCGCCCATGCTGATCCGGTGTCTTTTTTCGACAACTGGACGGGCCATGACCGCAGCATGCTGCTGTCTCAGGACGGCACCGGGACCCTGACGCTGGGCGACGGGGCGCTCAACACCGATCAATGGGCGGTGACCTGGACGAAAAACCCCAGCGACAGCATAACTATCGCGCTGGCGTCGCTGACGGCGCGCAGCGGACCCGGGATGGGCAAGGTCGGCGACCGCTACATCGCCACGATCCAGCCCGATTCGGCCGGCAACCAACTGCTGTACCTGCACCAAATCGGCACTCAGGGACAAGTGATCCCGTTCTGCACACCGGCGGAGATGAGTGCTGCGGATTCACCGTGTGGTGCATGAGGGTCACAGTTAGCGATTTCATGGAAGTTCATTGCATCGCTTCGCAATCCGTTATGCGGGTTGCCCCAGGGCACCTGCAATGCCTGGGACCGCTCCTGNTACCGGCAGTCCCCACCGTTTGCGGTGGCGGCTGTCGAGTAGTTGGAGGGTGTTCTTCCGCGAGCGTGGGCCTGTGTGATCCGGGGTTGGTCGAGAACGTCTCGACAGAATCACTCGGGCCGCGTTCACGTCTGCGTGAAGTCTGAGTCCGCAAAAGCCGCAGCAGAAGCGGCGGCCTTTGCGGTTGGTTTTCGCCGTGTGGCCGCAGCCGGAGCATTGGCAGCTTGTCCATGGGCTGGGCACCGCGGTGACAGCGACGCCGTGTTTGGCGGTGAGTGCTTTGAGGCGGGCTTGGAGAACGTTTCTGCCGGTGCGTGTGGCGATCCGGTTCATGCGTCGTGACAGGCCACCGCCGCGGAAGTCGAGCTTTTCTGCGACGAGCCCCATGACCGCCTGCTCGCCGTCGCGTGCCGCGATCCGGTTGAGCAGCCGGCCGATCTCGTTGGTGACATAACCGATGATGCGGGCCTGCAGCCTGCGGTAGTGGGGATCGGTCTTGAGGCTGATGCCGCGCTTTTGAAGGTCGGCCGCATACGGAGCCAGGACAGCGTCGAGTTCGCGCAGCCGATGCAGCATCGCCGGTCCGAGTAGTTGTCCCTGGCTGGTGGCCAACAGTGCTGCGCTGAAGCCGAAATCGATGCCTAGCCACTGGCCTTGGGTGCGAAGCTTCGCGTCGGGGGCATCAAGCAGCAGCGAGATTTCAGCCCCGCCGGGTTGACCGTGTCGGTCTCGGGTGAGGTGTAGTTGGACGGCTCCGCAGACTTGGCCGCCGGCGGCCACGGCGTCGTGTATGTGCTGCTCGAAGTAGGGGTTGCGGGCCAAAGGCACCTGGACCGGCTTGCCTTTAATGAGGGTCGCGATCTTCACCCACCAGCCGAGGGCACCATCGTGGGTCGCCGTTTGCGCCGGGCTGGGTTTGGCGACGATAGAGTCCAGCACAAGGGTCCTCACCCTGCGCAGATCGGGATAGCGGTGCCGCTTCTGGCCGTGTTTGGCAAGGCGTCTGGCCATCGCGAGGTCGTCGGCATCAACCGATAGCCACAGCGCGTCGGGATCAGTTCGGGCTTGCTTGTGTGTGCAGGGGACCAGTTCGCCGGTCGCAGGATCGACGGTCCAGGCAAGGCTGAGATCTTTGCACCACCAGGCTTTGCGGGCGTTGATCCGATACAGGACCGTTTTACGTTGCTCGGGCAGGGTTGAGCCCGTGATCAACTCCCGCACTCGGCCCACCAGGGATTCCTGCCAACCAGACACCGCGGCGTAAGTCATGTTCTGCACCGACTTCATCTGCCGCGCCGACAAGGGATGCGGGAACGGCAACGAGTCCTTCGACATGACCCGCCACCCCGACAATGACTCGCCGTTTAACACCTCGCGCCGCGTCACAGACCCCAACCCGCCCAACGCTTCACCAAACGCGGGAAACAACCCGACCAAAGCCTGCGCCTTGCCAGAATTAGCCGGTGTGCGGTGCCGGTGAGCGGTGATCATCGTTGCCTTAGCCGGTGACCAGCCGTGCTGCGACCACAGGATCCAACCCCAAAGCGGTGATCACGTCATCCGTCCTGCGTCGCGCTGACCGCAGCCCGTACCGGCGAGCAGCGAAACTGTAGATGATCGACACGAAATCATCGAGCAGATCGGCCTTGTCCTCGGTGGCGGCGTCGGCCACCATGATCCGCCGGCCCTGCACACCGAGCAGAACATCGAACCAGCCGAACCCCACCCGCGATAGCCGATCCTTGTGCTCGACCACCAACGTGCCCCACGAGTCCTCCTTCAACAACGCCGTCAGCTTCGGGCGGGCATCATTTACCCCGGATGCAACTTCCTTGATAACAGCCACCACCGACAACCCGGCAGCGTTGGCGAACTGCGTCATCTGCTGCGCCTGACGATCCAGATCGTCGCGCTGCTTGTGGGTGCAGACACGCGCATACACGGCAGCTCGACCGATCAGGGCGTGCTGCGGGTCAGGCACCACCACGTGCCCCGTCTCGTCGAGGTACGCGCCCCCGATCTTGCCCGCCTTATAACGGTTCCAGGCGGCCCGATATTTGATCCCATTCCGGGCCGCATACTCCGACAACTTCACTCACACATGGTAGCGAATACCATTGACCTACCATATAATTCGATCAGGACACTAGTTGCAACACCGGGATGTGGATGGGAGACGGTCGGCATTTCATCGCCTATCCCCCGTCCAAGCCGAAGCTCAGGCCGCTAGATAAGCCTGGCGTCCCCGCGCAACTATCCGACCGAAAGGACGACAAAGATCATGAGTGGAGCGTCTGGAAACGAGGCCGCCGTGCTGCGGATCGGCGTGCTGGGTGCAGCCAGTATCGCGCCATCGGCGCTCATCAAGCCGGCTGCGAATAACGCCGAGGTTGTGGTGGCCGCAGTTGCGGCGCGCGACGCTGCGCGTGCGCAGGAATTTGCTGCAAAACACGGCATCGCCCGGGTGCACGAAAGCTACGAGGCGCTGATCGCCGACCCTGACCTCGACGCCGTCTACAACCCGCTGCCGAACGGCTTGCACGGCAGATGGACCCGGGCCGCACTGGCCGCCAGTAAGCACGTGCTGTGCGAAAAGCCGTTCACCGCCAACGCCGCCGAAGCCCGTGAGATCGCCGACCTGGCGGCGAAGTCCGACCGGGTCGTGATGGAGGCGTTCCATTACCGCTACCACCCACTGGCTTTACGCGTTGAGCAGATCGTTGCCTCAGGTGAGCTGGGCAAGCTCGAGCGAGTAGAGGCCGCCCTGTGTTTCCCGCTGCCGAAGTTCTCCGACATCCGCTACAACTACTCGCTCGCAGGTGGCGCGACGATGGACGCCGGCTGCTATGCGGTTCACATGGCCCGCACGTTCGGCGGCTCAACTCCGGAAGTCGTTTCGGCACAGGCGAAACTGCGTGATCCGCAGATCGATCGGGCCATGACTGCCGAGCTGCTGTTTTTCGGCGGGCATACTGGCCGGGTCCGCTGCTCGATGTGGTCGTCGCATCTGCTGCAGATCAGCGCCCGTGTGGTCGGCGACCGCGGCGAGCTGCATGTGCTCAATCCGATCCTGCCCCAGGCTTTCCATCGGCTCGCGGTCCGGTCGGCGGACGGCAAACGGGTGGAGCGCTTCTCTCGCCGTGCCTCCTACGCCTACCAGCTCGATGCTTTCGCTAACGCCGTGCTGCGCGGCGAAACGGTGAAGACGACACCGGAAGACGCGGTCGAAAACATGACCGTCATCGACGCGATCTATCGCACCGCTGGCCTCCCGCTGCGTGAGCCGAGCTGAACGACAAACCCGCGGTGTCTCATATCTTGCTTTGACGTCTCCCCGCACTGGAAGGCCTCTCGCACAAGACGAACGCGAAGAATTAGCCGAGTTCCCTGGTTGGTGCAGCCGAATTGGGTACTCACTACCGGCCATCACTGACACAGCCGAGGCCGATCCGCCCGAAAGACTCGCGGCGGCATTACACAGCCAGCTCATAGAAAGGCTAACTAGCCTCTGTGTGTGTCGGGGGCGAGTGTTCGAGGAATTCACTAGCAGACAGGTGAACGACCATGAAACTGAAGCAATTGATTGGGGGGGTAACCATCGCCGGCGCGCTTGGCGCATCGGCGTTGGGTGTGGGTGTCGGTTTGGCAAGCGCCACTCCGTTATCACCACCCCTCGCTCCGGGCGCCCCACATGGCCCGGGCGCACCTGGTGCCCCGGGCGATCCGGGCGGACCCGGCCCAGGCGGACCCGGTGACCACGGCCAGGGTGGCCCAGGCGGACCCGGTGACCACGGCCCGGGCGGACCTGCTCCGGCCGGACCCGGCGACCACGGCCCGGGCGGACCTCCTCCGGCCGGTCCCGGCGACCACGGCCCCGGCGGACCCGGCGACCACGGCCCGGGCGGACCCGGCGACCACGGCCCGGGCGGACCCGGTGGTCCGGGCGGGCCTGGCGGGCCCGGTGGACCCGGCGGCCCGTGGCATGGAGATGGACAGCGTGGCTACTTCCACGGAGCCCCGTGGGGCGATGGACCCGCGCCGTGGGGACCGGGTGAGCCGCCACCGTCAGGGTGGGGCGGACCGATCCCACCGCCGGGGGGCCAGTGGAACAATGGCCCAATCAACTACTGGGGCTACCAGGAAACACCCTATTGGAATCAAGGGTCCAACCAGTGGGGCTTCGATTTCTTCGGGGTCTGGATCCCGCTGTAAAGAGCGATCTCACGCGGCGCCCGCTTGGCCGAATGGCTGAGCGGGCGTCGTGTTGGCATGAAGGGACGACTGGGCGTCATTGGCCCGCAAATGATGTCACGTCCGAGCATGAGGAAGTCTGTTGCGAATCATCCCTGTCGAAGAGCATTTCATCATCGTGAGGCCATTGCACGTGTCCTGGAACTCGCCGGACCACCGCCCGTAGCTCCCGACGACGGTTTCGGCGAGTTCCTTCGGGGCTTCATACCGGATCAAGATTCAGCGGAGCGACTCGGCGGCAACCGCCTAGCCCACATGGACCGTGTCGGGATCGATGTCCAGGTCGTCTCGCACGGCGCAAACAGTCCCGCCAACCTCCCTCATCCGGAAGCTGTAGAGCTGTGTAATCGGGTGAACGATGCTCTTGCTCAACAGAGTTCGGAGAATCCCATCAGGTTCCGGGGATTCGCGACCCTGCCGTTCCACGAACCCGCTGCGGCCGCAGACGAGCTCAAGCGTTGCGTCAACGAGCTGGGTTTCGTGGGAACCCTGATCGCCGGCAGCTGCGGCGGATTGTTCCTCGACGACGAGCGGTTCGACCCGGTGCTGACCGCGGCTGAGACGCTTGATCTGCCCGGGGCGTACCGGAGAATCCGGTGTCGAGAGCGTATTACGCAGGGAACTGGCCGGCCGCGATCGGTTTCCTGTTCTCCGGTCCCGCATTTGGCTGGCACGCCGAGGCGGGCATCCACATTCTGCGGGTGATCTTGTCGGGGGCGCTGGATGGGCACCCACGGCTGAAGCTTCTCAGTGGCCATTGGGGCGAGTTCGTCGCTGGCTGGCTCGACCGACTCGATGAGGTCGTCAGCTGGGGCGGCACCCACCTGGAACGCCAAGTGAGCGCGCACTACCGCGAACAGGTGTGGGCGACACCGTCAGGCATGTACAGCCAGAATCAGCTGAACTTCATCGTCGCTGAGATCCGCGCCGAACGGTTCATTTACGCTGAGGACTTCCCCTACGTCGTCCGCGACAACGTGTCGGAATTCCTTGAGCAGGCCGACCTTACCGATGACCAGCGAACCGCGATCGCTCATCGCAACGCGGAAGAGACGTGGGACCCGCAAACTACGCACTCAGGCGGTACCGGTTGGGCCACTGACCGGTTGGCCCCCAACGTAATCCATCGGCGGGCCGTGCCCGTGTCCCATGTCGCGGTCAGCCACGGCGGTTGCCAGCGCCGTACCACCCTGAATCGTCCCGACAATCTCTACTTCGTCGTTGACCGTGAAATGTGAAGTAGCAGTGGCGGGTTGGCTGACACCATCGGCCATGACAGCGGTGTCCGAGTTGACGAGGTAGGTCTGGGTGTAGCCGTTGGCGCTGCGAGCGGTCACCGAGTTCGCCGACACAGCGATCAGCATCCCCTCCTGGCTCACCTGCTGCGGGACCCGCGGCGAACTTTGGCTCGTCACAGCCTTGGTATCCGCTGACCTGTCGGGCTCGAATGCGTTGATCACCAGCGCTGCCAACGCACACAGCATCGAAGCAGAGGCGACGCCAAAGATGGAGCGGGGCCGCGCAACGGTCGGCGGTCGTCTCCGCTCCGGTATATCGGTCATGCGGTGCTTGGCGCCCATGCTCGGTCCTTCTCCCTGCGGTTTTGCGCCGACGAACCACGACGTGCACCGAGTCAGGTTGTTGTCAGAGGTGTACCCGAAGCGGTCGCGGGTAAACCGCGGAGGCGCCAAGCTAGGCAACGCGGTGCGAGGGATCTCTTCGAAGAACGCCGTGGCGACCGTCATTTCTGATGATCCCGCCTGACCGGGTCGTGATCAGTTCTGCCGACCGACCAGCTCGGCGACGAACCGATCGATGAAGCCGTCCAGCGGCGCCTTACCGACCGGCCGTATGACGAATTTCGTCAATCCCGCCTCCAGGTAGCCGTCGAGTCGACGGTGCAGCTGATCCCAACCGGCGGCAATCAGCTCGCCGGGGTCCAGGTCTGGACGACGCTGACGGACCGCTGCAGCCAACTCCGCCGGTAATTCACCGTCAGCGACGGCCAACGAAATGCCGAAGTGATCGGGCTCGATATCGCGGCCTGCCTGGGCTGCGGCCCGTTCGATCGCTTCGCGCCCTGCCTGGGCCTCGCCCGGGGTAAGGAAACTACCCAACCAGCCGTCCCCCAGCATGCCGATGCGCCGAAACGCCGCCGGCGCCGAGCCGCCCAGCCAAATGTCAAGCGGAGGCACCGGCCTCGGCGCGACGGCCGCCGCGCTCACCGTGAAATACTGGCCTTTAAAGGGCTTGTAGCTGGCCGAATCGTCAACCAGCGCCAGGCGCAGCACCCGCAGCGACTCGTCGAATACCGCTGCCCGCTCTCCGTCAGGGACTACGAAGACCTCGCGTTCGGCCGGAATCGCCGAACGCAAACCGAAGACGGGAAGAACCCGCTTAGGCGCAACGGCAGCCAGCGACGCCAACTGTTTGGCCACCAGCACCGGATGCCGTCCTGGCAGCACCGCCACGGAAGTGCCCACCTTTAACCGGATCGTTCGGGCCAGTGCATAAGCCATACCGATCATGGGATCCACCGCCGGGGAGTACACGAGCTCGGAGAACCACAACGAGTCCACCCCGCTGCTCTCCAGGTGATCGACAATCCCAGCAAGCTGATCAGGAGCGGTGTCTGCACCCAGCCCGACCCCGAAGCGAATCTTCACCGCGTCTCCCTCCGTGTTGTCGCGCACGTGCGTATCGCAACACGGCGGCGCCGCCATTTGTGCCCGCGGCATGGCCTAGCGATGCAACCGGGCGAGCACCACGGCAAACTATCCGGCGCGGTCACCCTGGCTGGCCGCGCGCAGAAGATCGTCGCGGGCCCGTGCCACCCGCGAGCGGATGGTGCCGATGGGACATCCACAGACCCCGGCTGCTTCGACGTAGGAGAGGCCCAGGATCTGGGTGAGGACCAAGGCTTCGCGGCGTTCCGGGTCCAGTCCGTCCAGCAGGATACGGATTTCCACTATGTCCTCGATCCGACTGCCGCGACGGTCCTGTCCAAGCGCGTCGTCGAGGTCGGTCACGTATGCGGTGCGAGGCCTCCTCGCGTTGTAGCGGATCTGGTCGACGACCACGCGACGAGCGATCGACAACAGCCAAGTCCGAGCGGTGGATCTGCCTGTGAAGCGCGGCAGGGAACCGATCGCCCGCACGAACGTTTCCTGGGTCAGGTCGTCGGCGCTGGCCGGATCGGCGAGGTAGGCGACCGTCCGCCAAACATCGCGCTGTGTGGCCTTGATGAATTGCGAAAGCGCGGCGCGGTCACCCAGACCGGCGGATTTGGCGAGGTGAGTAATTTGGTCGTCGTCGTCGCCTGTAGCCACAGATAATGAGCGTAGGCGATGAGTGCTGGAACTCGTCGCCTGGCTGTGACGACTTTATCTGTGTGGGCACGGTTCGCAGGAGGTGAAGAGCGACGATGTCGGCGACGACCGCGGCAACTGACGAGCACCCTGGGCGTCTGCAGCGGGTACAACTCGACGTCACCGGGATGTCCTGCGCCGCGTGCGCCAACCGAGTGGAATCGGCGCTCAACAAGCTGCCGCGCGTGCGGGCGTCTGTCAATTTCGCCACCCGAGTGGCGACTATCGACGCCAGCGAGGACACCGAGGCTGCTGCGCTGTGCGACGCGGTTCACCAGGCGGGCTATCGGGCCGAGCTGCACACAGCCGACGGTGCAGGCTATGCCGATCCCGACGCCGGTCACGCGCGATATCTGCTGATCCGGTTGGCGGTCGCCGCCGTGTTCTTTGTGCCCTTGGCCGACCTGTCGGTGATGTTCGCTGTCGTGCCCAGCACCCGCTTCACCGGCTGGGGGTGGCTGCTGACTGCGCTGGCCATCCCGGTCGTGTCCTGGGCGGCGTGGCCGTTCCACCGAGTCGCGATACGCAACGCTCGCCACCACGGCGCCTCCATGGAGACGCTGATCTCGGTCGGTATCACCGCCGCCACGATCTGGTCGCTCTACACCGTGTTCGGACATCACCACTCCACCGAGCCCAGGGGCATATGGCAGGCGCTGCTGGGAAGCGATGCCATCTACTTCGAGGTCGCCGCAGGTGTCACGGTGTTCGTGCTGGCGGGTCGGTATTTCGAGGCCCGCGCCAAATCGAAGGCAGGCGGCGCGTTGCGGGCCCTGGCAGCGCTGAGCGCTAAAGACGTCGCCGTACTGCAGCCCGACGGGTCGGAGATGGTCATCCCGGCCGACGAACTCAAAGAGCAGCACCGCTTTGTGGTGCGCCCCGGGCAGACGATCGCCGCCGACGGCCTCGTCGTCGAAGGGTCGGCGGCGGTGGACATGAGCGCGATGACCGGCGAGGCCAAGCCAGCCCGGGTGGATCCCGGCGCAAAGGTCATCGGTGGTACGGCGGTGCTCGACGGCAGGCTGATCGTGGAGGCCGCCGCAGTAGGTGCCGACACCCAGTTCGCCGGCATGGTCCGTCTGGTCGAGCAGGCGCAGGCGCAGAAGGCCGACGCACAACGACTGGCTGACCGCATCGCCTCGGTGTTCGTTCCCTGCGTGTTCGTTGTCGCAGCGCTAACCGCCGCCGGATGGCTGATCGCCGGGGGTCAACCCGATCGAGCGTTCTCGGCCGCACTTGCCGTACTCGTCATCGCCTGCCCATGCGCACTGGGACTGGCGACCCCGACTGCCATGATGGTGGCGTCTGGTCGCGGCGCCCAACTCGGAATTTTCCTCAAGGGCTATAAATCGTTGGAGGCCACCCGCGCCGTGGACACCGTCGTGTTTGACAAGACCGGCACACTCACGACGGGCCGGTTGGCGGTTAGCGCAGTGGTGGCCGCGCCGGGCTGGCACGCCGACGACGTACTCAAATTGGCTGCGAGGGTGGAAGCGGCGTCCGAGCACGCTGTCGCGCTCGCGATCGCGGCATCAGCGACTCAGCAAGAACCAGTCGCCGACTTCCGCGCAGTACCCGGCCGCGGCGTCAGCGGCACCGTGGCCGGGCGGGCGGTGCGGGTCGGAAAACCATCATGGATCGCTTCCTCCGGTAGCTCGGCGACGATGGTCGCGGCCCGGCGCAACGCCGAATCACGCGGTGAGACAGCGGTGTTCGTCGAGGTCGACGGCGAACCGTGCGGGGTCATCGCGGTGGCCGACGCAGTGAACGACTCAGCGGCCGATGCCGTGGCGGCACTACACAATCGCGGCTTTCGAACCGTGCTGTTGACCGGTGACAACCCAGCATCAGCGGCCGCGGTGGCCGCCCGCGTCGGTATCGACGAGGTGATCGCCGACATCCTGCCCGAAGGCAAGGTCGACGTCATCGAGCAGCTGCGCGACCGCGGGCTCGTGGTCGCCATGGTCGGTGACGGCATCAACGACGGGCCCGCACTCGCATGCGCCGATCTGGGTATGGCCATCGGGCGTGGCACCGACGTCGCGATCGGCGCCGCCGACATCATCCTGGTCCGCGACGACCTCGACGTGGTGCCCCTGGCGCTTGACCTGGCCGCCGCAACGATGCGCACGATCAAGATCAACATGGTCTGGGCATTCGGCTACAACATCGCCGCCATCCCCATCGCCGCCGCCGGACTGCTGAACCCACTGGTAGCCGGGGGGGCTATGGCGTTCTCGTCGTTCTTTGTAGTCTCAAACAGCCTGCGGTTGCGGAACTTCGGGCCCCGATCAGCGGGCGCCCTACCATCGCCGATTGCGCGACAGCTCGCGCAGCATGGCGTTGTAGGCGTCAAGCTCGTCATCGGCATAGCTGGAATCGGCATGCCGATCCGATCGAGACGCGGCTCCCCACCGGCAGTTCGCTGGAACCGTTCCTAATTACTGATCAGGAGCGGGTCCTGTGCGGCCCGAACGGTGTTGGCCGCTGGCGGTGGGTGTTCTCCGGTGGACCGGCACGCCTCGTCGTCGTTTGTGGGCGTGGCGGTGAG
>JGI12631J13338_1000320_pt1 | contig 15056 bp, 9 predicted proteins | sample BlaSpr_A8_Ref_O1_FD_13338 | JGI IMG/M metagenome (IMG submission 13338) | reverse complement strand
GGGGGGGGGGGTTATTTTTATTTAAATTAATAATTCCATTTTTTATTGTCAATGGAATTGTATATGCCAATCTTCCATTTTCTAAAATTTGTTTTCTTTTTAGGTTCATAGAAGATATATGCATGTGAATATTTTTTATATTAATTGTAGCACTAGATGGTTCTTTAAATCATCTTTCTTGTGCTTTTACAATACCTAGGTTGTTAATTAAAGTTTCGAATTGGTTAAATTCTAATTTACTACCTATTCCTTTAGCTTTAATTATAATTTTACCATCTTTAGTTTCTAAGCAATATAATTTAGGAGAGATAAAATAAGCATGATTAATTTCATGTTCTAATTTAAATTGACCTAAAGCATTACCAACTAATTCTTCGGGTAAGATTCCATTTACAACTATACTATCTGTATCCATGTAATATATTTCTATTCCTAAATCAATTAGTTTATAGATAACATTGAACATATACATTCTAGCATAAGCAGTAGTTGCTATAGCAGAAGGAAGTGATTGATTAACTGATACATTTTTAGCATCACAATCTAACATAAAGTTTAGATATTCGTCTTTACCGTACAATTCAAGGAAACCAGTGATAGGAGTATTTTCATATCTAAAGAATTCTAAGTTATCAGTTAGATTATATTGTTCTTTAACATTAAATTTAGATAAGATTTCTAATGCTTTAGATGAATCTACAATTTCTATGATATCTTGATTAGGTTTCATTCCTAATCTTCCATATAAACTGTTTAAAATCATTTTTGCAGTAACTCTTTCCATATTAATAGGACTTAAACCAGCTTTAATTTCAAAGAATTTATTTATAAATGAATTAAAGATATTAGGAGTTTTATCAAATTTATATCCGCATAATACTTTAATTGAGTAACCGACAGACATAGCTAATTTAACTTCTTCACTAAAGTATCATCCGCTTCATTTTCCTAATAAATTATACATTCTACCATCAACTTTGTGAGGTAATAAAGGATAATTACTATATTTAGGATCTAAAGCAGTTGTATCTACTTCTACGAATACGATTCCAAAATAATTATTTATATTAGGATCAGTAGAAAATAGCATATCTCCAGTGGGCATATCATTTAGCATAGCAAATGGATATAATGAAGTTACATCATATAAATTAAGATTTTCTCCTTCATTTTTAAATACTTCTACTACTCCTCCATAATAAGCATTTCTCATTTCATTATGAGCATTACCTTTAATAATAGGTAATTTACTGTTTTCAAGATAATTAGTTCTAAAGATTTTGAATGCTATAGAAGAAATAGTAGGTAATTTAGTTACATCAATTTTTTCTGTGCTGAATATGTCTTGACTAAATCTAGTTATTATTTGATATAAAGATTTTAAATCTAATTCTAAATATCTGATTAATTCATTTCTTAAATTTCAAGTAAATGAAACTAATCCTTCGTATTCTTCCGGAGTTATACCATTAAATAAGGAGATATCAGGAGTAATTCCAATATAATCTAAATTATTTTCATTTACGAATGAATATGGGAAATAACCTTTTAAATCAGCTATTTTATATTTTAAAGCTAATGTTCTTAAAGACGAAGGTAATATTAAGTATGAATCAAATAAATATATTTTAGATTTATCGTTATCTTTATGTTGGTAAACTAAGTTTATAACTTTATTATCTCTAAAATAAGGTTTAACAATAAAGTTTTCAAATAATACTTTAATTAAAAACATATAATCGAAATTACTAAAGTTATGAATATAAACTTTAGCATTTGGATTGAAATCCAATAGTTCTGTTAAAGCTTGAAGTAACATTTCGTAATGAGATTTAAAATCAGTTAAATAATAAGTTTTCATAAAATCTCCTGTGAATCAACCGCAACTAAATGGTATAAATTTACCATCTTTAATATAAGTTTCTATATCAAAGGTTACAATTTGGCTATTTAATTTAGCATTTGCTTTAGATGCTGATATGAAAGTATTGTTCATTAATCGATCCAAATGAGTTATATTAAAGTTATCAATATATATTATGTATTTGTCCATAATTCTTATAAATTTATTTCCTTCTGTGATAATATCTTCAAATTTATAAATAATTTCTTTTTTATTATGATCAAACAATATACCTTCATGACCTTCTGAGGTTACTTTGATGTATATTACTAATTCATCTTTTTTAAAGAAAAATCCTTCGGGATCTAAATCAAATTTTTGAATATAAAAAGAAGATAAGAATTTGTTTAATTTATTTCCATATAAAGCTAATTTCATGGATAAAGGTAAAATAGTTCCATTAAAGAATCTAAATTTTAATATATTTAAGATTTTTTTTCTGATCGGGATTTCTTTATCATATTGGATTTTCGGGATTTGTAAGACAATTTCTTCTTTTAAACCTATTGGTCTGAATTTTAATACTACAGTGTAATTCCCTAAATCCGATATACCATAGTCCATACAAGCTATATCTATTTGTCTTAACAAGAAATTTCTGATTGTTATCGGATCACTGTCTCTAGTTACTAAGATTTGTTTACTTAAACTTAGGATAGGTCCTCCTCCAGTTGTTTTACTTTCTTCTGTTGCTAATATAGGTAGTATTATAAAGGCTTTGTTATATTCCAGAATTTGTAAAAAATCTTTTAAGGTTATTAAATCTAATTGAGGAATTTTGAAGAAATGGTAATGACCGATAGTAAACAATTTTTTATTATTTACTTGATCTGTTAAAAATGTGATTTTTTCTTTACTAAATATAGTTAAATCAAATGTTTGATTATTTGTATTCATATTGTTTAAAGTTGTTTTCATTTTTATTTTGATTTCAACATATTTGTTCGATTTTGCGACTAGAGTTTCTATTTAAATTAAATAGATGTTTGAATTTATTCTAATTCAATTTTAAGTGTATACACGACCACTTTTCGGCTTTTTCAAATGGAGGTTGCTGTGTTGTCAACCTCCCAAAGGATAGTTTTAAAAAGTGAAATAAACTTAAAAGAGATATTAAATATTGCAATAAAGCATATAAAATATAACAATAAAAAATTAATTTATTGTTTAAAAAATCATAAGAATTTAATTTTGGTTCCGATTGAACGTTGTTCAGTAGTTTAAGACATGCAAATCATTGTTTCTGACAATAAATTATATAATAATTATATAAAATATTATAAAGAAATAAGGTGTAAGGGTGAGAATAATAAATAAGTTACTTTATAATTTCCATAGATAGGAAATAAATTTAATTATTAATTTTTTAATACTTAAAATAAGTTAAATATTATTATTTAATTTATATTAAAGGAAATTTTCTGTTATAAAATACTATTTATTTTGATTAGGTAGTTGGTAGAGTAAAAGCCTACCAAGCCGACGATCAATAGCTATGTTTGAGAGAACAGATGGCCACATTGGGAATGAAATCTCCCAAGTAGTTTAATACTACCAGCAGTCGAGAATATTAGTCAATGCTCGAAAGAGTGAACTAGCTAACTGAAATCAATTATAATATTGATAACATAAGGGAAAATAATGATATTACCTTATTATTAGTGTCGTCCAAAACTGGTGCCAGAAGACTCGGTAAGGCCAGAGACACAAACGTTAATCGTCTTAATCAGGCGTAAAGGGTTTGTAGGCGGCTTTTAAACTTACTTATTAAAATAAAAACAAAAATAAGTAATAAATAAAAGCTAGAATCAGATAGAGGATAAATTAAATAATGCTTAGAGTAGGTCTGATATCCTTAAATACTAAGTAGAATATTAAAGGCGAAAGCTTTTTTTCCATTAATGATTGACGCTCAGAAACGAAGGTGAGGATAGGAAATAGGATTAGATACCCAAAATACCCCTCTCTGTCAACGATGAATGGTAGTTATTAGTAATAAATTATTAATGGCAATGTTAACACGATAACCATTCCGCCTTGTGAGTACGACTGCAAAGTTGAAAACAAAAAAATTAGTCGGTTTCGGAGCAAACGAAGTGAAGCATGTTATTTAATACGATAATCCGCGTAAAACCTTACCAGTTCTTGAATAAAAACTTTATCTTTTTATGTTTTATAAAATTATAAAGGAATGTTTTAAAATTTAAATTGGAACATTTAATACAGGTGTTGCATGGCTGTCTTCAGTCCGTATCGTGAGAACTGAGGTTAATTCCGCTAACGGACGAAATCCCTATTGTTAATTTAAAATATTATAATATATATTATATATTATATTATATACTTAACAATTAATGATTTCTTATAGAGTGTCATTTGGGGCTAAGACAAGTCGTTATGGCCCTTATGAACTGGGCTATAGACGTGCCACAAAAACTTTTACAAAGTGATGCTAGACTTTTTCCTAAAATGAATTAAATATTTATTTTATTATTAAGGTTAATATTTTTATTTTATTTTTAATAAAATATATAATCGAAAGATTTATAATTCATTTATTTTTAATTTGTTTTTGTTTTTTTTATAGGAACAAATTAAATTTTGGAAAGTAGGAGGAGCTAATCATTAAAAAAAGTTAAAATATAAATTTAGACGGATTGTTCTCTGCAATTCGGGAACATGAAGAAGGAATTTCGAGTAATCGTTGATAATTAGCGCAACGGTGAAACTAGCATCCGTGATGAACTAACTGTCTGTCGCTGGGAAGAAGCTTATAATGATGGAAATGGGAATATAATTATAATTTTTGCATAGTTAATATTAATTTATATTTAGATATATTTTAATATAGTTTATTATATTATTATATTATAAACGACTATGTTAAAACTAATTAATTTTTATTAATTCATTTGAGTAACATCTCAAAAGTCATAGCAAGGTAGCCGTACTGGAAAGTGCTGCTGGAAAATAAATTCATTTTACCCCCTTTTTTTATAATTATTTAATTAATAAATTATAAGAGATTAGTTGAGTGGTATAACGGCATATTTACACTGTGCAGAGAGAGTTTCGATTACTCTATCTCTTACTTATAATTATTATATTAATTAGAATGTTTGTATAATTATTTTTTTAATTAAGATTATAAAAATAATATTTAATTATTTAATTATAATAGAATATATATATATAATTTTATATATAAGAATAAATTATTATTATAAATTAAATAAAGAATATAAATACTTATTAATTTGCGAGTGTGCCGAAATTTGGTAGCCGGGTAAATCTTAGGAATTTATGACTTTATAATCGTAAGAGTTCAAGTCTCTTTACTCGTTTAATAAAATATATTAATTTAAATTAATATTAAAATAATTTATTACAATCAAATTAACAGTCTAAATAAATTAAATATTAATATATACTAATATTAATTAAAACATAACATAAATTAAGATAAAATTTCTTAAGTATCTTACATGAATTATACAAATTTTTATATAATTTAATATTGAAAAAAACAAAACAAAAACAAAACAAAAACAAATTAAAATATTTTTTTTTTCTTTTAAAAATTAAATATTAAACAGAGTTAATAGGAATTGAACCTATGTTGAATAAATAAATAAATAAATAAATAAAACAAATGGAGTTAAGAGGAATAGAACCTCAACATGAATTTACGAAAACCATGAAAACTACCAAGTAATTGTTAACACCTTAAATAATAGACTTAAATAGGGGGTTAATTTAATAAAAATCTACATAATCTAAATGACAATCAAAAATTTCTAAGCAAATAAAATAGCAACTCTACTTGGTGATAAAAATAAAAACATTAGCCCACCCTCCCTCAACAAAATATATTAAATTTAATTAATTTTAATAGAAATTTGTTTTTGTTTTTTAAATTTAAAAATTAAGAAAAAATTCTCAAAATCTTTAAATTCAAAATCTTTCTTAAATAAATCTAATTGACTAACTAAATATTTGTTAATGGTCTTATAATCACTGTAATAAGTAACTAATATTTGTTTACTTAAGATAATGTGAGGGTCATTATCTTTAGCAAATTTTTAAATTATGGTATCAAGATATAAATTTCATGATCGTCTAATTGATCAATAAAATCTTTGATTAATTTTATATCAAAATTAAAGTTAAAATTATTTAAATCTACCTTGTTTTTTAATATCGATACAATGATTAATATCTGATAAAAATGTAATTTTTTGATTTGATGTAGATTTTAGTAGATCCATGTTTATCATTATAATTTAAATAATTTTATTATGTTTTTTAAATGTTATTAGCTAATTCCTATTGTTGTTAGGAATAATTAACTTATTAATAACGAGTGACAGAATAAACATAAATAAGTTAATTTAGGTAATGTTTCAGAGTTGATTCTAACCTTCCTAAATAAATTATTGTTTATTGTTCGATTATAAATATAAATAAATATTAAATCTAAAGTTTGATAAAAAATATAATTCTGTCACATCTTTAGCTGAATTGGAAAAGCGTTTGCCTTCGAAGCATTTATATATTGGTTCAAATCCAATAGGATGTATTAATTAATATTATAAAATAAATAAAATTAGAAAAATTAAATAAAATATATTAATTTAAATTAATATTTAAAAAATAAAATTCTTTTTTCTAAATAAAAGTAATGATGTTTATTAGTATCATGATTCTTATAGTGGCAATAGCCCTACCTTCAATAAATAGAAATATTTCTCCAAATTTATATTTAAGAATATCATCTCTATTATTACTATATACTGGAGCATTAGCTTTTAATGCTTTTTATATTCAGTCAATTGGATCAGGTATAGGTATTTATAGTGGATTATTTCAAATTACTTTATTCACACAATTATTTGATATAGTTATAGTATTAACAGGTTCTGTAATATTAATAGCTTGACCTTTAATAAATCATAAATTTATAGATAATAATCTAGAATTAAATGAAGCAGGTCATAAAATATTATCAATAAATAATTATAGAATAAAATATTCAATAATAGTATTAATATCAACTTTAGGTTCTTTATTATTAGTATCTTCATCAAATTTAATAACTTTATATTTAAGTTTAGAATTACAATCTTTTGGAGTATATATATTAGCTTCTTTATATAGACATTCAGAATTAGCAATATCTGCAGGATTAAAATATTTTTTATTAGGAAGTTTAGCTTCTTGTATAATATTATTAGGTTGTGGATTAATATATACTTTCACAGGATTAACTAATTTAGAATCTATTTATAGTATGATATCAGTAATTGATAATAATAATAATATATTATTAGGTTTTAGTTTAGGTTTAATATTAATTTTTATAGGATTATTATTTAAAATAGCCGCAGCACCTTTACATAATTGAGCACCAGATGTTTATGCTGATAGTGCTACTATTATAACTACTTGATTAACTATTATACCTAAAATTTCTATTTTATTAATATTATTTGAAATACAAACTCATATTAATTTAATAGATAATATTAATATAATATTAGAATTAAATCCTTTAAATAATATAATAAATAATAATTATTTATGAAGTAAAAATTTATTATTAATAAGTTCATTATTATCATTATTAATAGGAACAATATTAGGTTTAGCTCAATCTAAATTAAAAAGATTATTAGCATATAGTACAATATCACATGTAGGATTTATATTATTAGCTTTAGCTATTAATTCTGAACAATCAATAGAAGCTTTAATATTTTATATTATACAATATACTATTACTAATTTAAATACTTTTTTAATAATAATCTTATTTGGTTATATAATAAAAAATTCATTTAGAGATTTAATACAAAGTATAATGGTTGAAGATGAAACAGGAATAGAAAATGATATTAATTATATATCTGAATTAAAAGGTCAATTTTTCTTAAATCCTGTATTATCAATAAGTTTAACAATTTGTTTATTTAGTATGGCTGGAATACCTCCTTTAATAGGATTTTTCTCTAAACAGTTTGTATTATATTCAGCAATTCAAAATGGATATTATTTCATGTCTATTATAGCTATAATTGTAAGTATTATAAGTGCTTCTTATTATTTAAAAATAATAAAAATAATCTTTACAGAAGAAGTAAATATATCTGAATATAGTGATAAAGAAATAAAAATAATAAATAATTTAAATTCTAATTCAGAAATAGAAATAAGTAGTACTAATAGTTTTATTATATCTACTTTAACATTATCTATTTTATTCTTTGTTCTTAAACCATCAATTTTATTAAATAGTACAACAATACTTTCTTTATCTTTATTTAATTTTTAATGAATAATTTATTAATGTTATTTATATTTGTTCCTATTTTAGCTTTAGTATTATTATTTTTAAATTTCTTATTTTCAGTACATAGACCTGATGAATCTAAAATTTCAGCTTATGAATGTGGTTATTCAGCTATTAGAAAACAAAATAGAACTGATTTCCAAATTCAATTTTATGTAGTTGCTATGTTATTTTTAATATTTGATTTAGAAATTTTATTATTATTCCCTATTGCTGTTACTTTATATAAAGTAAGTACTTTTGGATTTAGTATAGCTTTAATTTTCTTTATAGTATTAACTATAGGATTTATTTTAGAAATTGGTTCTGGAGCTATTTCTATCGCTAATTCTACACAAACTAATTATAAAAAATAATTAATTTTATTTATTATATTATATTATTTTGTTTGTTTTTAATTTATAATAATTTTATTATTAATTACATTTATTTCATTTATACCCCCTTGTATTAATTTAAATTTTATTTTTTTATTTATTATAAAAATAAATATTATATAATAAATATTTTAATTTTATAATAATTTAAAAGAATATTTAAACTAAGGGGAAATCTGATAATTGGTAATCAGTTGTATTTGCATTACAAATATGATAGTTCGAGTCTATCTTTCTCCAAAGAATATTTTATTGTTTAATTATAGTTTATTTTTAAACTTTTATTTATATTATTATTTTTATTAATAAATATAATTTTAATTAAAATTAATAATACTTTATATAATTTATATATTTAATATTATACTAAAATTCTTATTTAAAAATAATAATATTATAATTTAAGCCTCGATTGCTTAGTGGTCAAAGCGCTATTCTGAAGATATAGAAATGTGAGTTCAATTCTCTCTCGGGGCATTATTATTTATTAATATATTTTTATAATATTAATAATTATATTAATATCTTAAATAAAATTTTATTTATAAAGCCGGAATAGTTTAATTGGTAAAACGAATTCCTTGTAAGACTTTGATATTGGTTCGATTCCAGTTTTTGGCAAATATTTTTATTATTTTTATTTTTATTTTTATTTTTATTTTTATTTTTATTTTTATTTTTGTTTTATTAAATTTTATTAATATTTATAATAAAAATAATTAAATATGAGTTGTAGTTTAATTTGGAAAAACATCATTTTTTGGTAATGAATAATATCAGTTCGAATCTGGTCAACTCAGTAGATTATATAATATTTTAAATTTATTAAAATTTATTAAATATTTAATTAAAAAATATAATTTAATAAAATAGTAATAATAAACTGAGTTCTAAGGAAGCAGAACTCGAGTGGTTGAGTGTCTCCCTTTTAAGGAGAAAGTCCTGGTTCAAGTCCAGGTGCTTTCAATTCTAAGTATATATTTATTTATTTATTTCTCATGTATTATTATTAATTAAATAATATACTTCAGAATTAAATTATTATATAAATAAATATAATTATAAATAAGGGCAGGTGATCCGATTGGTAATGGTGATTCTCTGTAAAAGAATTGGCTAGCGCCGTAAAAGGTTCGATTCCTTTACTGCTCAAATATTAAATTAAAAAATTATTAATAATTTTAAATGGTAGATGACAAATTGGTCAGTCGCTCCTTTTGGGTAGGAGACATACAGCATGTTCGAATCGTGCCTACCATATTTTATATTTTTAATTATTATTCTAATAAATATTCTTAAATTTAAATATAACTTTGGTGTTATGGCAGAGAGGTTATTGCGGAGTACTGTTAATACTTTTTTTCATAGGTTCGATTCCTATTAACCCCTTATTATTATATTATTATTTTATTATTTTTTTGATTAATTTATTATAATTTAGTTTGGATAAACTCTTTATAATAAAAACAAAAACAAAAACAAAAACAAAATAATCCATTATGATCTTATAAAATTAAAAGTATAATAAAAAAATATATAAAAGAGTAGTAAATGTAATAAGCGAACATGTTGAAATTGGTAAACAATCTCTTCTTAAGCAGGAGTGGAAGTAATTCCTTAAGAGTTCAAGTCTCTTTGTTCGTATGCGTTTTACAACAATAGTGTTCAATATTTTATAAATTATTAATTTAATTAATTAAATTATATTTATATTTAGACAGTTTAGTGTAACGGTTTGCACGCTAATCTCATTAGTTAGTAGAAGGGTTCGATTCCCATTCTGTCTTATTAATTTTAAATAATTTAGTTTGAATTTTAATTTTTTAATAAATGTATTTTTAATAAGTAAATTTTCAAAATCTAACATAGTTAATTCTACATCATGACTAAGACCTTTTACTTTATAAATTACTTTATTATCAATAGTTTCTAAACAATATACTTTAGGAGAAATGAAAATAGATTTATTTAATTTATTTTCTAATTTCATTTTACCTAAATCAGTATTACTTACTAATTCTAAAGATAATGGTTTATCTATATAGATACTATCTGTATCTGTGTAAAATAAATTAAAATCAGGATTGTTTTTGAATTGTGTCATGTGAATTCTTGCATAAGCTGTAATAGCTGATGCAATAGCGATATTAACATTATGAGTTTCTTTAGTACTATCAAGTAAAGTATTGATATCTTTACTTAATGGTCTATGAATTACTAATATTTTATCACCTAATTCAATTACATTCAATATACTTTCTGCATTATCTCTTTCAAATTCTTGATATAATTCTATATCTTTAAATATAGTTACCAAATTTACCGAAAACACTATTAAGTATAATTTTAGCAATATAATTTAATGGATTAGTTTTAGGATATTGTAATCTTAAATTATATAAAGTATCTACAAAATCTTTGAAATATTTAGTTTTTCAAATGTATAACCTCATAAGATTTCAAATTTATATCCAAATTTTATTGCATTATCCATTTCAGGTGAAAAGATCATATCTGATCATGCTCCTAAAGGTGCTATAGTTCTTATACCATCATTAGTGTTTACGTGTGTTTGTATAATTGGTTCATTTAGATTTTCTGGAGCAGTAATATTACAGAAGAAAAATCAAAAAGCATTAGAATCAATTTTTCTAATATCCCCTTCAAATAAAGTAGGTTTACCTATTGGCATTTCAAAATTTTTCATTATAGATGGAGAAAGTGAATTAACATCATAAGCATAAATATCTTTTTCTTCTTTATTATAAGGAATATAGGATCTAATATATACTTATAGCTCTATTATTTTATTTTATAGGGTTATTCTATTATTTAATCTAATTTAAAAGAATATGGTTGAATTTATGATAAATAAATCTAAGTTTACAACATTAAATTATTTAATACTAAGGTCTTTTAGTATAATGGTCGTACAGCAACCCTTCAAGTTCCTAGTGTCAGTTCGAATCTGGTAAAGGCTATATAATTTTTAAAAACAAAAACAAAAACAAAAACAAAAACAAAATTAAAAATTAAAAGTATAATAAAAACAAAATCAATTTATTTATAACATAAATTTATAATTTTAATTAAAAATTATAACATAATAAGATTATATAATATTTTCTTATTTTTGTTATTCGTTATAAAATTTATAAAAACAAAAACAAAAACAAAAACAAAAACAAAAAAATAAATTTAATACTAATTTTAGAAACCAACTAAATAAAAATAAATGTGCCATAGTTTAAATTTAATCATAAATTCTCCATTAGAACAATTTGAAGTAAGTAGTTTAATAAGTATAATAGCACCTATATTTGGTTATATTAATATAACCTTAAGTAATTTAGGATTATATTCATTATTAATATTATTTATAATACTAAGTTTACATATTATAAGTAATAATGAAAACAAAATTTTACCTTCAAAATGAAGTATAGCAATAGAAAGTATATTTACAACTATTAATACAATGGTAAGAGAACAATTAGGTAAAGAAATTTATTTACCTTTTATTTATTCATTATTTTTCTTTATATTAATAAGTAATTTAATAGGTAATATACCTTATTCATATGCTATAACAACTTCTGTAATAGTAACAATAGGTTTATCATTTACAATATTAACAGGTGTAACTATAATTGGATTATATCTTCATAAATTACATTTTTTCTCATATTTTGTACCATCTGGAACTCCTTTAGCTTTAGTACCTTTATTAGTTTTAATTGAAACTGTTTCTTATTTAGCTAGAGCTTTATCCTTAGGTATAAGATTATTTGCTAATATGGTAGCTGGACATTCTTTATTAAAAATTTTATCTACTTTCTTATATCAAATGTTTAGTAGTAGTTTTATTATAGCTATATTCACTTTAATACCTTTTGCATTCTTCTTAGCTTTATGTGGATTAGAAGTAGCTGTATCTATTATTCAAGCTTATGTATTTGTATTATTAGTAATATCTTATATTAAAGATGCTATCTACTTACATTAATTTAACTTTAAATTAAAATTTTATAAGAAATAAAATAATGATAATTAATACTTATTTGATAACAGCTTAATATTCTATGGTATACTTGCAAATACTACAGTATTCATAGGATATTCTTTTTATAAATATAATTCTATTTGAAATAATTCAAGAAATACTACTGAAATCGACTATATAAATCCAGATATAATAGCAACTTCATTTGATGATTTAGATATAGACTTTGATAATATGGAAACACGATGAGATGAAGCTTTTAATGAATATCTTGAACAAACTACACCTAGAAGTGTAACTTCTGGACTAACTATGGAAGAACCTAAATTAAATAAATTAAATGAAATAATAGATTTATATGCTGAAGATATGGATTTCCATTCAGTAAGTATAGATGAATTAAAAGATATTATTGATTTATTCACAATTCTGGAATTATATAAGTTAATATTAATTTATATTATTCTTAAAATACTTACCCCCATTAATTTAAAAGAAGATTAATATATAATTAAATTAAAAAATAATTAAAATTAGATTATAATCTATTATAAAAATAATAATATTAATAAGGAATAGTTTACATTGGAAAGTTAAAACGATTGCTAATTGTTCGGGTTTATCCCTTAGGTGTTCGACTCACCTCTATTCCGTTTAAAATATAATTATTTTAAATTATATTGTAAAAATGAAAAATGTTTTTTTTTTTTGAAATTTTTTGTTTTGTTTTGATTAAAATAAAAAATAGAGGAGTAAATATGAAAAGTGAGGATTGTTGTATGGATTGACGACTTTATTCAACTAATGCTAAAGAAATCGGAACTCTTTACTTAGTATTTGCTATATTTGCAGGTATGATAGCTACAGGATTTTCAGTTTTAATTAGATTAGAATTATCTTCACCTGGTGTTCAATTTTTACAAGGAGATCATCAATTATTTAATGTAATAATAACTGCTCATGGATTATTAATGTTATTCTTTATGGTAATGCCAGCATTAATTGGAGGATTTGGTAATTATTTATTACCTATCCATATTGGAGCTCCTGATATGGCAAACAAAAAGGAGTTCCATGGGTTAAATATAAGATATTATAACAATAAATTTAAAAATAATATATATAAGGGATATTTAGCAGGTCTATTTGAAGGAGACGGACTTATTTGAATTCAAAAACCTGAACAAAAAAAGAAACATAATCCAAGATTTTGTATAACTTTTGGACTGAAAAATGAACCATTAGCTAAAAAATTATTAGAAATAATAGGATCAGGATTTATAAGATATAAAACACGAGATAATGCTTGTGTTTTAGTTGTTTCACCTGTAATAGGTTTAAAAAAAGTAGTTCATTTATTAAATGGTGAATTAAGAACACCAAAAATATGTCAACTTCATAATTTAATAGACTGATTAAATAAAAACCATAATACAAATATTATTAAATTACCATTGAAAGATAGTTCTTTATCAGGAGATGGTTGATTAAGTGGTTTTATAGATTCAGATGGTAGTTTTTCTGTACAACATACTAAATTAGAAAACAATGCAAAAAAAAGAAAAATATCTTGTAGATTAAGAATCGAACAAAGAATGTTAGATCCTATAACTAACAATAGTTATTTTAATGTTTTAACAGATATATCAAATTTTCTTAATTGTACATTGTTGACTAGAAAACAAAAGTCTACAGGTAATTCATACTATACTTTAACAGCTTCAAGTAAAATGTCTCTAGATGTTATAATAAATTATCTAGATAAATACTCACTATTTTCAAGTAAATATTTGGATTACAAAGACTGAAAAGAAATAGTTTTATTAATATTTGAAAACAAACATTATACAGAAGAAGGTATAAATAAAACAGAATCTGTAAAAAATGGTATGAATAGACAAAGAACTTACTTTACTTGAAACCACTTAAATTTATTATCTTTCTAAATTACATATTATTATATTTAAACCCTAAACTAGGAAATGCCGTTAAAAAGTGTAAATTTTTTAATTATTACTTCGCTATATGCATAGAATCTCTCGATTTTGGAATTATTTTTCCAGTTAACAGATACATAGACAGCTAATTGAAGTTTAAACTTATAAAGTTGTATTTTCAACTGAATTAGTCGTAATACTTATGTATACATGGGAAGAATGTGCAGGAAACCAAAAAAATTACAAATAACAAAACAAAACAAAACAAAAACAAACAAAAAAAAAATAAAAAAACAAAAAACAAAATAATAAAAGAAGAGATTAAAATATTAATTATTTTAATCTCAATTACTTTTCTAAGCAACTAATCATATCTAATTGTTATTTTAGATATTGACAAAATTATTAATTTTTATATAAAATCTTATTTAAATTAATAATTACACTTTAGTATTAAATAAAAAATAAAAAAAAAAAAAAAAAAAAT
>JGI12631J13338_1000319_pt1 | contig 15059 bp, 16 predicted proteins | sample BlaSpr_A8_Ref_O1_FD_13338 | JGI IMG/M metagenome (IMG submission 13338) | reverse complement strand
GTGCTGTCGACGATGCGGCCCAGCGGCGACGGGCGGCCGCCGATGCTGCAGATGTGGGCGCGCCCACGCGGCGTCGCTCCAGACGCGCTGTTCGCCCTCATGTGTGGGGATCTATCGGCGCCGGTGACTTTCGCCGTGGACCGGACCGGCTGGGCGCCTACCGTGGCGTTCACAGCCTTCCTTCGGGCCCTGCCGGCCGATGGCTGGTTGCGGGTGGTCTGCACCTGCATGGAGATCGGGCACGCCTGGTTCGATGAGGACCACATCGTCGTCGACAGGTTGGGCCGCCTCGTGGCGCAGTCGCGCCAACTGGCGATAGTGCCCCCTGCCCGGTAGCACGACTGAGCCGAGCTGTCTGCGATGCTTTCCGGCATGGCAAGAATCGCGATCATCGGTGGCGGCAGCATCGGCGAGGCATTGCTGTCTGGCCTGCTGCGGGCGGGGCGGCAGATTAAAGACCTGGTGGTGGCCGAACGCACGCCCGAGCGCGCGAAATACCTGGCAGACACCTATTCGGTGTTGGTGACGTCGGTGACCGAGGCAGTGGACAACGCGACGTTCGTCGTAGTCGCGGTCAAACCCGTCGATGTCGAGTCGGTGATGGGGGAGCTGGCCCGGGCGGCCGCCGCAGCCGAGAACGACAGCGCTGAGCAGGTCTACGTCACTGTCGCGGCGGGGATCACGATCACGTACTTCGAGTCCAAGCTGCCGGCCGGAACGCCGGTGGTCCGGGCGATGCCGAACGCGGCCGCGTTGGTGGGCGCGGGCGTCACCGCGCTGGCCAAAGGGCGTTTCGTCACTGGCCAACAGCTCGAGGAGGTCTCGGCCTTGTTCGACGCGGTCGGCGGCGTGCTGACCGTTCCCGAGCAGCAAATGGATGCGGTGACGGCGCTGTCCGGATCTGGTCCCGCATATTTCTTTTTGATGGTCGAGGCCCTGGTGGACGCGGGCGTTGCGGCGGGTTTGAGCCGCCAGGTGGCCACCGACCTGACCACGCAGACAATGGCAGGTTCGGCGGCGATGCTGCTGGAGCGGATGGATGAAGACCGGGGGTCGGGGGACAGCGATTCGCGGGGAATCCGGGCGGACGCCACCGCGACGCAGCTGCGAGCAACGGTTACTTCGCCTGGTGGTACGACCGCCGCTGCGCTACGCGAACTCGAACGAGGTGGGCTGCGGGTGGCCGTTGACGCGGCGGTTCAGGCCGCCAAAAGGCGCTCTGAGCAGCTAAGAATTACATCAGAATAATTCAAGAATTTTGAACTGATTGTCCCCCACCAGTACCAGTAACCCCACTAGTCCCGCTATTCTCCTCTTGTAAGCACGTGTGGGTGCCAGCGGAGGGGAAGCCATTGGCATTGCGCGTGCCTGACACGATTGGGTTGCGATGACGTCAACGAACGGGCCATCGGCTGGCGGTAAATCGGTGCGAGATGCCGGTTCCGCCGAAGGCCAGCAGGCCAGGACACAGTTTCTCACCGTCGCGGAGGTGGCGGCCCTGATGAGGGTCTCCAAGATGACGGTGTACCGGCTGGTCCACAACGGCGAGCTGCCAGCTGTTCGAGTTGGGCGGTCTTTCCGGGTGCATGCCAAGGCCGTGCACGAAATGCTGGAGACTTCGTACTTCGACGCGGGCTGAGCCGAAACCGGCCGCACAATGGTGCGCGGCCGTCTTGGCAGCTGAAGCGCATGGCTGGGCCTTTCAAGGCGGCCCAGCGGTGCCGGTTTGGTGTTTCGTGCGCGCCCCCGGGTAAAGTGACCACGTTCCATTTGCAGTCCTTCAAAAGCGGTCACGGTTCAGATAGCGGAGTTCATGGGTTCAGTAATCAAGAAGCGGCGCAAGCGCATGTCGAAGAAGAAGCACCGCAAACTGCTGCGCCGCACCCGGGTGCAGCGCAGAAAACTTGGCAAGTAGGCCCTGCTCGCGCTGACCGTCACGCTGCCGTAACGCCTCCGTCTCTCCTGGCCGCTAGGCTGTTCGGGTGGATTCCTCGAACGGGCCCGGGGAAGGTGCTGGGACTGGCGGTAAGGCGAACGACACCGTGCACTACCCCAAAGTGGTGCTGGTCACTGGCGCTTGCCGTTTTCTGGGCGGCTACCTGACTGCTCGGCTCGCCCAGAATCCACTGATCAAAGGGGTAATAGCGGTCGACGCGATCGCGCCGAGCAAGGACATGCTGCGCCGGATGGGTCGGGCCGAGTTCGTTCGCGCTGACATTCGTAATCCATTTATCGCCAAGGTGATTCGAAACGGCGAAGTCGACACGGTGGTGCACGCCGCGGCGGCGTCGTACGCGCCGCGGTCCGGCGGTAGCGCGGCGTTGAAGGAGCTCAACGTGATGGGCGCGATGCAACTGTTCGCGGCCTGTCAGAAGGCGCCCTCGGTACGCCGCGTCGTGCTCAAGTCGACCTCGGAGGTGTACGGGTCGAGTGCGCGTGATCCGGTGATGTTCACCGAGGACAGCAGCAGCCGTAGGCCGTTTCGCGGGGGTTTCGCCAAGGACAGCCTCGATATCGAGGGTTACGTGCGCGGGTTGGGCCGGCGCCGCCCAGACATTGCGGTGACCATCCTGCGGCTGGCCAACATGATCGGCCCAGCGATGGACACCACGCTGTCGCGGTATCTGGCCGGGCCGTTGGTTCCCACGATGTTTGGCCGGGATGCTCGACTGCAGTTGCTACACGAGCAAGATGCACTGGGCGCGCTAGAGCGCGCGGCGATGGCCGGCAATGCCGGCACGTTCAACATCGGCGCCAGCGGGATCATCATGTTGTCGCAGGCAATCCGGCGAGCCGGCCGGATCCCGTTGCCGGTGCCCGGCTTCGGCGTCTGGGCTCTGGATTCGCTGAGGAGGGCTAACCGGTACACCGAGATCGATCGCGAGCAATTCAACTACTTGAGTTTCGGCCGGGTCATGGATACCACCAGGATGCGCTCCGAACTTAGCTTCCAGCCCAAATGGTCGACGGCGGCGGCGTTCGACGACTACGTCCGCGGCTGGGGCTTGACTCCCATAATCGACCCGAATCGGGTAGGCTCCTTAGAGGGTCGAGCCATAGCGATCGCGCAACGCTGGGGTAGCCGAAATCCAATTCCAGGGGTGGGGTCAGGTAGGTAGCGTGGCAGGTGAAAACAGAGCCAATGTCATTCCCCTGCACACCAATCGGGGTCGGGCCGCTGCGCGCCGCAGAGCCGGACAAGCATCGCGTCAGCATCCTTCGTTACTTTCCGATCCGGGTAGCCAGGGGTCGGCCGAACAGGTAGCCAATGTCGTCCGCGAAATCGATGAGCACCGGCGTGCCGCCGGTGCGACGTCCGCCGCCGAGGTACCACTCAACGACCTTGCGCAGCGCGTCGCCGGGGTCGCCGGATTCCTGCGGCAACGGTTGACCGGCGACTACAGTGTCGACGAGTTCGGGTTCGATCCGCACTTCAATAACGCGGTCGTCCGGCCTTTGCTGAGGTTCTTCTTCAGGTCGTGGTTCCGGGTCGAGGTCAGCGGCATCGAGAACCTGCCGCGCGATGGTGCTGCGCTGCTGGTGGCCAATCACGCCGGGGTGTTGCCGTTCGACGGGTTGATGCTGTCGGTGGCGGTGCACGACGAGCATCCCGCGCAGCGGGATCTGCGGCTGCTGGCCGCCGACATGGTGTTCGACTTGCCGGTTGTCGGCGAAGCCGCTCGTCGGGCGGGCCACACCATGGCCTGCACGACCGACGCGCACCGGCTGCTCGCGGCGGGCGAGCTCACCGCTGTGTTCCCGGAGGGCTACAAGGGCCTGGGCAAGCGCTTTGAGGACCGCTATCGGTTGCAGAGGTTCGGCCGTGGCGGCTTTGTGACGGCGGCGATACGCACAAAGGTGCCGATCATCCCATGCTCGATCATCGGTTCCGAAGAGATCTATCCGATGCTGACCGATGTCAAGCTGCTGGCGCGGCTGTTCGGCCTGCCCTACTTCCCGATCACGCCGCTGTTCCCGTTGGCCGGGCCGGCGGGCCTGGTGCCGTTGCCGTCGAAGTGGCATATCGCATTCGGTGAGCCGATCTACACCACCGATTACGCCGCCAGCGACGCCGACGACCCGATGGTCACCTTCGAGTTGACCGATCAGGTGCGCGAGACGATCCAGCAGACGCTGTACCGGTTGCTCGCCGGCCGCCGCAACATCTTCTTGGGCTAGACCTTCTGCCGCCACCGTAACGCCACTGCGAAGAATCCAGCGTGGATTCGCCACAGCGTTACGCTGGCGGGAACGGGAATGCGGTTACTTGACCAGGGTGAACTGGCAGACGTTCGTGTAGCCGTCGCGGAAAAGATCTGAGCAGCCGGTCAGGTAATGCATGTAGATGTCGTAGACCTCTTGCCCCTGCAGTTCGATGGCCTTGTCTTTTTGTGCTTCCAGCGTCGCGGCCCAGGCATTCAACGTCGGAACGTAATGCGACCCGATCATGTGGTGGCGGTCGATCTTGAAGCCCGCCCCGGTCGAGTAGTCGTCGACCTGCGAGATCAGAGGCAACTTACCGCCGGGGAAAATCTCGGTCAAGATGAATTTGATGAAGCGCAACAGGGTCATCGTGGTCGGTAAATTGCGCTCTTTGGCCTCCTCGGCCGTGGGCACCACGATCGTGTGCAGCAGCATCCTGCCGTCGTCGGGCATCACGTTGTAAAACTTCTTGAAGAACGTGGCGTAGCGCTCATATCCCGCGTCGCCGGCGCCGTCGGCGAAGTGCTCAAACGCGCCGAGCGACACGATCCGGTCCACCGGCTCGTCGAAAAGCTCCCAGCCCTGCAGCCGCACCTCTTTCCGGCGGGGGCTGTCCATCTCGGCGAACTTCGCCTTGTCGTGAGCGAGCTGATTCTCACTGAGCGTCAAGCCGATCACGTTGACGTCGTACTCCGCGACCGCGTGGCGCATGGTCGAGCCCCAGCCACAGCCGACGTCGAGCAGCGTCATGCCGGGCTCGAGGTTGAGCTTGTCCAGCGCAAGCTTGCGTTTTGCGTACTGGGCTTCTTCCAGCGTCATGCCGTCGCGTTCGAAGTAGGCGCAGCTGTAGGTCATCGACGGGTCGAGGAACAGCTTGAAGAATTCGTTTGATCGGTCGTAATGGGATTGGACCGCTTCGATCGGCGGCTTCAGCTGGGTGCCGCCCTCTTCCCCCTGTGACGTCATTAAATCGACCCTACTTTCCGGCTGATATGGATGCAATTGCGGCGACGGTTTCTTCGGCGCCGACTTCTTGTTTTGCTGCTTCTCCCAGCATCGTGACGACGCTGGTGACCAGCAGGCACCCGTCGGCATCTGTGATCTCGCTGCGGATCTCCGCGATCACGGTGCCGTGGGACTCGATCACCGAGTCTAGATAGGTGTCGAAGTACAGCTTATCCTGGGCCAGGATCGGTCGGTGAAACCGGAACTTCTGGTCGCGGTGGATGACCCTGGCGAGGTTGATCGGGACGTTGAACTTAGTGAAGATCTCGGCCTGCACGCGCCGCCCGGCGATCGCCACGAACGTTAGCGGGGCAACCAGTCCGGGGTAGCCGGCGTCGGCAGCGACAGCCTCGCTGTAGTGCATCTGATGTTCATCTTTGACCGCGAGCGCAAACTCACGGATCTTCTCACGTCCGACTTGGAAGTAGTCCAGGTGCCGGTAGTTCTTGCCGATGATGCCCTGGGCTTCTTCGGGAGTTGTCATGCCGCTGTGTTCTCCGCTCGAATATGTGCTCAGCGGCGCAGCTTATCAGCGTGATTGACGTCGCGAGGCCAGTGCTGCCAATGCGCCGCCGGCCGCGCCCAGCGCCAGGGCCGAAGGCACCCCGATACGGGCGGCTTTGCGGGCGGTTCGGAAGTCACGGATCTCCCAGCCGCGTTCCCGGGCCAGGCTGCGCAGGCGGGCGTCGGGATTGATGGCGACCGCGGTGCCTACCAGCGACAGCATGGGTACGTCGTTGTAGCTGTCGGAATACGCGGTGCACCGTTTGAGGTTGAGTCCTTCCCGGATTGCCAGCGACCGCACCGCGTGCGCTTTTTCAGGGCCGTGCAGGATCTCACCGACCAGCCTGCCGGTGAATACTCCGTCGACCGACTCGGCGACGGTACCCAGCGCGCCGGTCAGGCCGAGCCGGCGCGCGATGGTCGCCGCGAGTTCGTACGGCGTGGCGGTGATCAGCCACACCTGCTGGCCGGCATCGAGGTGCATTTGCGTGAGCTCGCGGGTGCCGGTCCAGATTTTGTCGGCGATGATCTCGTCGTAGACCTCCTCACCCAGCGTGATCAGCTGTTCGACCGACCGGCCCTCGATGAAGGTGAGGGCTTTGCGCCGGCCGGCCGCGACGTCATTACTGTTCTCCTTGCCGAGCAACTGGAACTTGGTCTGGGCGTAGATGAATCCGAGCACATCGCGATAGGTGAAGTAGTTGCGAGCGGCCAGTCCACGGCCGAAATGCACTGCCGAGGAGCCTTGGACCAGCGTGTTATCCACATCGAAGAAAGCGGCCGCGGTCAGGTCGATCGGTGGCTGCAAACGACCCTCGGCATCCTCGGCGTGCAAGTCATCGAGTGCACGAGCGGCACTGGCGTTGGCGGCGAGCGATTCGAGGTGAACGCGACCGGCGCGGTCCGCGCCGTCCGACTCAGAGGAAGCCATCGGAAACCTCCTATATCGGTGTGCAGCCCGGTGGCCTGTGCAGCCTGTTGTAAGGCCGGTATCAACCCTATCCGGCGCGAAGTGGTTGTTGTCGCGGTCGACGGTAGTCGGCTGAGGACTTGCGCTGGTGTGTCGAACCTGGGGCGACGTCGACGAGGTCGTCTGCTTGCGCAAGAATGGAGTGCTGGTCCTGCCGTTGGCGGATCCCTTATTTATCGCTTGAATCCAAGCCTAATGATTCACGATCAAACACGACCCAGTCATCTGTGTTGTTCATGATCTGGACACCACTGATTTCGGGCGCGTTCCTGATCATGTCTTTGAGCGCTTTCCACCGAATACCACCGTATGTAATGCCTGGTCGTATTCGGCTGGTATAGACTCGAATCAAATGCGGTAAGTGTTGAATCTGGAAAGTCTTCATAATTGGTTGACCGTTTTCGTCCTGTCCGGCAGTCAGATCCAGGAATAGCTCGCGATCTCCAAGCACGGATCCGATCGGTAATGGCAATTCGTCGGACTTGGATGTGACATGGTCGGTTATGAAGTCCTCGAGTATCTTTCCCGTTGGATCAACTTCTGAAGCCATAGGGGACCCAATCTGGCCCTCCCGATCTGAATGCAGGTCGTCGAGAATCCCCGAGATTTGGCCTTTAGCGATTGCCACCCACTGTGACGCGGAGTTCGATAGAATCACCCAGTCGAGGGGTGGCATCTGGAGTGCAGCGGCAAGGGTGTCTTTAAAGGCGCCGCCGGCGAAGCGTTCTGTCAGATCCGGATGCGATTTCGACGTATACAACATCATCGCATGCGTACCGTCCGACAACCGGAGCAGTGGGGTTGATCTGACTTCTTTACCATCACGCTGTGTCACCTTGTATGAAAAGAACACCTCGACAAGGTGAATGGCCTTAAGTAGGCGAGGCAATCCGTACGATCTCTTCGACATCGATATTATTCGGCGGAGTCAAATCCATCGCTCCTGTACGGTTCGTAGACACCCGTCCATTGGTTAAATATACCGTCTACATCATATATCATGCCTGTTGGGCAGGTTTCGTCGTAGGGGCATATTGCAAGGTCGACGCGACCCATTTCCTCATTTATAAGCTCGGTTAACCGTGTTGGATTCAACACTGTTTGTGGCGTACCCATAATGTTTAGTCCGTCTGGCGGATAAATCGTGTAATTCGGTATCTGTTCGCCTGGATGGAAAGTACGCGAATAGACCATAGACGTGTCGCCACCGGTCTCGATCAGATTGCCAAGATCATCGGTGATGGTCGATCCGTGTTCCGCGTATAGGGTGATTGTGGTACCTTGCGGCACAGTCAAATGACCATCGGCGGGATCATAGGCNCCGTGCCCGCTTATCGTCGTTCTACGCTCAGCGTCAGGATATTCGGGATATTCAGGGGCCGATTCCGGCGATTGCAATCCTGGGTCGTGGCTGTAGCCGCCGGGTTCCCCACTATGGGCCGACGACTCGGTNGCCCGGGCCGGGACCGGTTCAGTCGGTCGCGGATCAAGTGGCGGCGGGTCGTCGCTCGGCGCGATGGGCGCCGGACCCGGACGCGGGCCCGCCGGTGTCGGCGGCGCACCCTTCGGTTGGGGCGCGGGGCCTGCACCGGGCTCGTGCGGTACCGGTGGCTTCGATTCGGTTGGACTGTGCGGCGCCGGGGTGCCGGGAGCAGCCGGTGCCGGCTTGGTCTGTGGCGCGAATTCCGGCGGCAGGGCCCGAGGCGTCGGCCCGGGTTTAGCCGGCGGAGGCTTGGGTGGCTCGACAGGCGGGGGTTTAAGCGGTTCGAGCGTCGGCGGCTTCCTGAGGCCTTTCCCGAGATCTAAGACATCGCGAGCAGCGGTGCCCATTTTGTCGAGCTTTGAGACCGGGCCGCCTGGCAGAAACATCGTCGCCAGATCGACCTCAGTTTTCCCGTAGGCCTCGAGTGGGTTGGACTTCCACTCATCCCAGTGGGTCAGGTCCTTACCGAGTTGCTGCCACGCCTGGCCGATCGCAGGCCCGTGCTCGCCGCCGGCCCCGATGAGCGGCGCAATCCCCCCGCTCACCTCGCCCAAGGAGTTGAACCAACCCTGCGGGTCGGTCACGGCCCGCAGTTGGCTGACCTCCCACAATCCTTTGAGCAGTCCGCCGGCCTCCTCGCCGATGCCTTTGTAGCGCTGCCCTAGCTGGTTGAAAGCGTGCCCAAGGGCGTGCGAGAACGGATCCCAATGCTTGACGGCGTAGTCGCCCATCGCGGTGACCACCGTCGTCGCCTGCTCAAGCACTGCGGCGATCCGGGCCCGCAGCGTGTCGACCTCGGCTATGAAGTTGTCGACTACCGTGCGGATGTCGCCGGCGATCTTTTTGATCTCGTCTTCGTCCTTGTCCGTCAGGACATCCCAAACCTCTTTGATCCCGGTCAACGGGTCGCAGATGCGCGCCAACAGGTCCAGGATCGCCGCGTGCACCTGGTCGACCTTTGCTGCGTAGCTGCTGAGCTGGGCCGCGATCGTTTGGCACTGCGCCACGATGCTCGTGGTGCTGGCATAGGCATCAGAAAAAGCGGCGTCGATAGCCGGCCCTTCGGGAATCTGTTGGGCACGAACCGCTCCCATCGGCCCGGCTGTTTCCTGGATTTCGGTGAGCGCGAACTTTGTGCCGGCGTCACTCCAGGCCGCCGCCGCGGTGCGCAATTTCGCCGGATCCGCTGTCGGCCAGATCATTCCGATGAAGGGGGCCACCCATCCCCAGCCCGGCGGGGCGCCGTCACCGGCTCCTACCGATGACGGCGGTGAGCCGGCCACGAGAGGTTCGACCAACTGCGGCGCCGGAAGCGGATTGCTTTGGCCCCCAATATCAGACCTTGCTTCGGCAAGCGAGTAGTTGTGCGCTGACATCCGCACGCCGGCGCCGAGGTTGCACAACCCGTTGCGGGTGGCCACCATCGCCCCGACGAGCTTGGCTGCCGAACCGTCGTAGCTACCGCCCAGCGTCGTGCCGGCGGGATCATCACCGGCCATCCCCGCACATCCCGACAGCGCCATTGTCAGCGTAAAGACGACCCACCCCAAACTCTCACCGGCTACAACGACGTCGGCACCCGCACGGTCAAGAGCTCCGGGATCCACAGCCAGCGGCGACATCAGGTCATGACCACATAGTCAAATTGGTCGACACGGCGCCGGTGTAGTTGCGGTGTGCTGTCGCACCTGCGGTCCGTAATTGAGCCAACGCCTCGCGCATCATCGCCTCGCCCCGAGCCCAGTGCCGGTGCGCCTCGGCGTGGGCCGTCGCACCTTCCCCTGTCCACGTTGCGTGCAGATTGGCGACGAGAGAGTCGATTTCGGTGAGCATGCTTTCGGCATAGCGGCCAAAGTCGGCCATTCGTTGCACCGAGTCGGCCAACGCCTGGGGATCCACCCGAAATGCCTCAGCCACGGCCGACCTCGCGCAGGGCATGTGTGGATGCGGCCTCGTTCTGCTGATAAACCCGGCCGGCGTGGGTTATCAACTTTTCCAGGATCGACAATCCGACCTGCACCTCGCCGGCGCCGCGATGCCAGAGCTCCCACGCAGTGCTGTAAGCACCCCCAGATTTGCCGCGCCAGCCGGCCAACATCTCGCTGACCTCACCGTCGAGCTCGGCCAGCCGATTTCGCAGATCTTGGGCACCACCGCGCAGCGCTTGGGCGAACCCCTGCAGCACCATAGGGTCGACGCGCAGATTTTCTGTAGCAGCCACAGCGGCAACGTAACGACGACGGTGCGGCCCGACAATTCACCCGCAAAGCCCTCTGTGAGTACCTCGCGCGCGAAGGGGACACACTGATGGCATGAGCGAGGCCACAAGCCGGCCGCAAGTCCAGCTGCTGACCCGGGACGGGTGCACTATCTGCGCGCGAGTACACGCCCGGCTGGCTGAACTGGCTGGTGAGCTTGGTTTCGACCTTTCCACGACTGATGTCGACGCCGTGGCATCGGCGGGCAACCCCGGGTTGCGGGCCGAGTTCGGCGACCGCCTGCCGGTGATCCTGCTGGACGGCCGCGAGCATAGTTACTGGGAGATCGACGAAGCCCGGCTCCGCGCTGATCTCGCCCGATAACAAGGCGGCCGGGGACGGGCCGCGCAGCCGCCGGGAGGCGCCGGGCCGATTATTTGGTAGGCCGGCTGATAAACGATTACCGTAGGCACCAGTTGAGTTACTGGTGAATAGCAAGGGGGCTGGCCAGGTGATGCTGCCGTGAGCATCCTGCTCTTCGGGGTTTCGCACCGGAGTGCGCCGGTCTCGGTCCTGGAACAACTCAGCATCGACGAGTCCGATCAGATCAAGATCGTTGACCGGATGCTCCAGTCGCCGCTGGTCACCGAGGCCATGGTCCTGTCGACGTGTAACCGGGTCGAGGTCTACGCCGTGGTGGACGCGTTCCACGGCGGATTATCAGTGATTGGGCAAGTGCTGTCGGAATACTCCGGCATGTCGATGGGCGACCTGACCCAATACGCCTACGTCCGCTACAGCGAGGCCGCCGTCGAGCATCTGTTCGCGGTTGCCAGTGGTCTGGATTCGGCGGTGATCGGCGAGCAGCAGGTGCTTGGGCAGGTGCGTCGTGCGTATGCCACCGCCGAGGCCAACCGCACCGTCGGCCGGGTGCTACACGAGCTGGCCCAGCGGGCGCTGTCGGTGGGTAAACGGGTGCATTCCGAAACCGCCATCGACGCGGCCGGCGCCTCCGTGGTGTCGGTCGCTCTGGACATGGCCGGGCGCAGGCTCGGCGGGCTGGGAGGCAAGACCGCCGTGGTGATCGGCGCCGGAGCGATGGGCGCATTGTCAGCGGCACACCTGACCCGGGGCGGTGTCGGACGCATCGGCGTACTCAACCGTTCGCTATCCCGGGCGCAGCGGCTGGTCCGCAGGATCGGCGAATCGGGTGTGCCGGCCGAGGCGCTCACCCTTGACCAGCTGGCCGACGAATTGGCGAGCGCCGACGTAGTGGTGAGCTGTACCGGGGCGGTGAGGCCGGTGGTTTCGCTGGCCGATGTGCATCATGCACTGGCTGCGGCACATCGCGACGAAGCGACCCACCCGTTGGTGATATGCGATCTGGGCATGCCTCGCGACGTCGACACGGCGGTGGCCGGACTGCCCGGCGTCTGGGTCATCGATGTGGACCGGGTGCAGCATGAACCTTCGGCTCATGCCGCCGCTGCCGACGTCGACGCAGCACGCCACATCGTTGCGGCCGAAGTTGCTGCCTATCTGGCGGGGCAGCGGATGGCCGAGGTCACCCCGACGGTGACCGCGTTGCGCCAGCGAGCCGCCGATGTGGTCGAAGCGGAGTTACTGCGCCTGGACAATCGGCTGCCCGGGCTTGCGAGCGCTCAGCGCGAGGAGGTGGCCCGCACCGTGCGGCGGGTGGTGGACAAGCTGCTGCACGCACCCACTGTGCGGATTAAGCAGCTGGCCAGTGCCCCCGGCGGCGACAGCTACGCGGAGGCATTGCGAGAGCTCTTCGAACTTGACCAGACGGCCGTCGACGCCGTCGCCACTGCAGGTGAATTGCCAGTGGTGTCAAGCAGATTCGACGCGGGCACCCGCACGCACGGCACGCCGCACGACTCAAAGGGCGCCCAAGCCAGCCCCAAACATTCCACCGAGTAGCCGATTGGCGCACGTGATCCGGATAGGCACTCGGGGCAGTCTGCTGGCCACCACTCAGGCTGCCGCCGTCAGAGACGCCCTCATCGCCAACGGCCACCCGGCGGAGTTGGTCGTCATCAGTACTGCGGGCGACCAATCGTCGGCGCCCATCGAAGACCTCGGTGTGGGCGTCTTCACAACCGCGTTGCGTGAGGCCATCGCAGATGGCCGCGTCGACGCCGCGGTGCACTCGCACAAGGATTTGCCAACGGTCGACGACCCGAGGTTCACGGTGGCGGCGATACCGCCACGGAATGACCCTCGCGACGCCGTGGTGGCCCGCGACGGTCTGGTGTTGGGGGAGTTGCCGGTCGGGGCGCTGGTGGGCACATCCTCCCCGCGGCGGGCTGCACAGCTTAGAGCATTGGGTCTCGGTTTGGAAATCCGCCCCCTACGAGGCAACCTAGATACCAGGTTGAACAGGGTAAGCAGTGGTGATCTTGACGCCATCGTGGTGGCCCGGGCCGGTCTGGCCCGGCTGGGCCGCCTCGATGATGTCACCGAGGCGCTCGAGCCGGTGCAGATGTTGCCAGCACCGGCTCAAGGCGCGCTCGCCGTCGAATGCCGTGCCGGTGACAGTCGGTTAGCGGCAGTGCTGGCGGAGTTGGACGACGCCGACACACGCGCGGCGGTCACCGCGGAGCGAGCTCTGCTCGCCGAACTGGAGGCGGGTTGCTCCGCACCAGTGGGAGCGATCGCTGAAGTGGTCGAGTCCATTGATGAGGACGGTCGCGTCTTCGAAGAGCTGTCGCTGCGTGGCTGCGTGGCGGCACTGGACGGATCCGACGTGATCCGTGCGTCCGGCGTAGGCACTCCCGGTCGGGCACGAGAGCTCGGGCTCTCGGTGGCCGCGGAGCTGTTCGAGCTGGGCGCCGGGGAGCTGATTGGGGAAGCGCGGCAAAACCCCGCGCGAGGAAATTGAATGAGAGTGACGTGGGAGCGACAATGACGACGCGAGGGCGTAAGCCGAGACCGGGCCGCATCACCTTCGTGGGTTCCGGTCCGGGCGATCCGGGATTGTTGACCACGCGGGCTGCCACGGTGTTAGCCAATGCAGCCCTGGTGTTCACCGACCCCGATGTGCCGCAGCCGGTGCTGACACTGATCGGCAAAGACCTGCCGCCTGTCTCTGGCCCGGCGCCCGCGGCGCCGATCTCAGCGAATGCCGAAGGGGCGACCGACGGGGATGAGGGCCAGGCCTCGCCCGCGGTCATGTCCGGCGGCCCCGACATCCGCCCAGCGGTGGGCGATCCCGCCGAAGTCGCCAAGATGCTGACCGCCGAGGCTCGTTCGGGCGCCGACGTGGTGCGGCTGGTGGCCGGTGACCCGCTGACGGTCGACGCGGTGATCACCGAGGTGAACGCCGTCGCACGCAGCCACCTGCACATCGAGATCGTCCCCGGCCTGGCCGCTACCAGCGCCGTCCCGAGCTACGCCGGGCTGCCGCTGGGCTCGTCGCACACGGTTGCCGATGTGCGCGTCGACCCCATAGGCACCGACTGGGATGCACTGGCGGCGGCTCCCGGGCCGCTGATCCTGCAGGCCACTGCATCGCATCTGGCCGATGCGGCCCGCACCCTGATCGAGCACGAGCTGGCCGACACCACGCCTTGCGTGGTGACCGCGCACGGCACCACCTGCCAACAGCGTTCGGTCGAAACCACGCTGCACGGATTGACCGACCCGGCCGCCCTCGGCGTCACCGACCCGGCGGGTCCGCTGACTGGACCGCTGGTGGTCACCATCGGAAAGATCGTGACCAGCCGGGCGAAGCTGAACTGGTGGGAGAGCCGCGAACTGTACGGCTGGACGGTCTTGGTGCCGCGCACCAAAGACCAGGCCGGCGAAATGAGCGAGCGGCTGACGTGTTACGGCGCGCTTCCGATCGAGGTGCCGACCATAGCCGTCGAGCCGCCGCGGAGCCCCGCTCAGATGGAACGTGCCGTCAAGGGTCTGGTCGATGGCCGTTTCCAGTGGGTGGTGTTCACCTCCACCAACGCGGTGCGTGCGGTGTGGGAGAAGTTTGGTGAGTTCGGTCTGGACGCCCGTGCGTTCTCCGGGGTGAAGATCGCCTGCGTCGGCGAATCGACTGCCGACCGGGTCCGTGCTTTCGGGATCAGCCCTGAGCTGGTGCCGGGCGGGGAGCAGTCCTCGCTGGGTCTGCTGGACGACTTCCCGCCCTATGACAGCATTTTCGACCCGGTGAACCGTGTCTTGCTGCCGCGCGCCGACATCGCGACCGAAACGCTCGCCGAGGGACTGCGCGAGCGTGGCTGGGAGATCGAGGACGTCACCGCCTACCGGACCGTGCGCGCGGCACCGCCGCCGGCGGCCACCCGCGAAATGATCAAGACGGGCGGCTTTGACGCGGTGTGCTTCACCTCGAGCTCCACGGTGCGGAACCTGGTCGGCATCGCCGGTAAGCCGCACGCGCGGACCATTATCGCCTGCATCGGCCCCAAAACCGCCGAGACCGCCGCCGAATTCGGCTTGCGGGTGGATGTCCAGCCCGATACCGCCGCAGTCGGCCCGCTGGTCGACGCACTGGCCGAACATGCCGCGCGACTGCGCGCCGAAGGTGCGCTCCCACCACCGCGCAAGAAGAGCCGCAGGCGCTAGTGGCGATCGCGAGGGCGGCGGAGCCGGGCGCTGCGGGTCGCCGCTCATCGAACCTAGTGGCGATCGCGAGGGCGGCGGAGCCGGGCGCTGCGGGTCG
>JGI12631J13338_1000312_pt1 | contig 15248 bp, 10 predicted proteins | sample BlaSpr_A8_Ref_O1_FD_13338 | JGI IMG/M metagenome (IMG submission 13338) | reverse complement strand
GCGGCGCCTACTCCGCGGCCAAAGGCGGGCTGACCGCGCTAACCACTCACATCGCCTGCCAGTACGGGGCATCCGGCATCCGCTGTAACGCCGTCGCGCCCGGTGTGACGCTGACACCGATGGTCGAGAAACGCCTGGAGGATGAGCGATTCCGCAGGATCAACACCGAGATGACGCCGCATCAGCGGTTGGGCAGTATCAATGACATTGCCAGCACCGTCGCGTTCTTATGCTCGCCGGGGGGAAGTTTCATCAACGGCCAAACGATCGTTGTCGATGGCGGATGGAGTTCGACGAAATATCTGTCGGAGTTCGCGTTGACATCGCAGTGGATCGAGCGGTGAATCTGTTTGCGGTGCTCGATCAGGCCGCGAGCCGGTGCGCGCCTCGCGATCGCGAGCCAAAGGGTTGATCAGAGGCCGGCGAAATCGATGATTCCGCGAATGTTGCGGCCTTCGCGCAGGTCCACGAACGCCTCGTTGATCTGGTCGAGCTGGTAGTGACGGGTGACCAGCTCGTCTAGCTTCAACGCGCCTGCCTGATACAACGACAACAGCATCGGCACGCTCGTGCGCGGATTCATCCCGCCGTAGAGCGCTCCCCTGAGTTGTTTGGCCGACAGCACCATTTCCTGTAGCACCAGCGGAACAGGGGGCTCAGTAAAAGGGGTGATGCCGGTGAGCACGCATATCCCGCCTTTGCGAAGCAGCGTCATCGCCAACGGGATCAAGTCCACGTGCACAACGCCGGGAGTGACGACGACGCGGTCGGCCATTACGCCGGCGGTGATCTCTTTGACCAATGGTATCGCTTCCTCAGCGGAGGCCGCGGTATGCGTGGCACCGAAGATCTTGGCCGAATCCCGCTTGGACTCAACCGGGTCCACCCCAACGATGTAGGTTGCGCCGACGGCGCGAGCTCCTTGCAGGGCGTTCATCCCGACACCACCGGTGCCGATGACGACGACGGTGTCGCCGGGCTCGGTGCCTGCCGACACCGTCGCGGAGCCCCAGCCGGTGCTGACGCCGCACGACACGAGTGAGGCGGCATGGAAAGGGATCGCGTCGTCGATCTTGATTACGGACCGTTCCGATAGCACCGCATATTCGGCGAACGTGCCGAGTTGGCCATAAGCCAACAGGTTTTCGTCGCCGAGATGCCGGCGGCACGTTCCGTCGGTGGGCATCTCCCGCACGAACAGGCTGGCGCCGATATCGCAGATGTAGCTCTGACCGTTGACACAAAATCGGCAATTACCGCACGCGGGAATGAACGAGAGCGCCACGCGGTCCCCCTGCTGCACCGTAGTTACGCCCGGCCCGATTTCTTCGACGACACCAGCACCCTCGTGACCACCGAGCAGCGGGAACCAGTCTGGCGCGGGCATACCGCTTGCGGCCAGCACCTCAGGGGTCGGCACCACGTCGCCGGTAAACAGATGGTCATCGGAGTGGCAAATTCCGGCAACGGCCATCCGTACCAGGACTTCACCGTTGCGGGGCGGATCAAGATCAACCTCGCTGATCTCCCAGTCCCTGCCAACCCCGCGCAGCACAGCGGCACGACACTTCATTGCAACCTCCTTAATGGTGGTCTCAGGCCCAACTGGCGCAGGGACTGCACGAGGGAGCCACAGCGGTCATGCTAGAGCGTTGTGGGTCTGAGCGGTTCCACTTGGCGGCGGGCGTGGATCGCCAAGCCGCGCCCCGTGGCATTTGAGGTGCCCGCAGCGGACGCAGGGCATAATCCATCATCGCGCGACGAGTCAGGCGGATTCGAAGTGACGGCGAATGCCTGCCAGCATCTCGATGTGCGCTTTGACCGCCTCACGCGTCGTCATCGAGGCCAGCGGTCGGGGCGCGGCTATCCGTATTCGCTCGGTGACCCGGGTACCGCCATCGACCGGCTCAAAACTTACCGTTCCACGTAGGCGCACCCCGGGGGATTGATCTGCCTCTGTGGTCACGTCACCGTCGGCGGGAACATGTAGCCGCGCCTGGTAGGTGATCTGTATAGTGAATGGCCCCAACGGGATTCGATCCACCACGCGATAGCTCTGGCGGTAGCCGTCCGGGGTTTCGCTGCGGGGCATCGCTTGCACGGACACGATCAGAGGGTGCACGAGTTTGATGTTGTCCAGGTCCACGTAGAAATCGCGAACGCGAGCCGGTGGTGCGGGTACTTGTTCGGACAGTGTCCGCTCGGCGTGGGCCATCCACCAACTCATAGGAGACAACCTAGCTCCGCGACGGTGCGCGCCGAAGCGGGCCGAGCCGGACCGCGCCCGCGGGCGCAACGCTACGGCGACTTTCTGCCGGCGGTTTCAGCCCTGACGCTACGCTCGGCTCAGTGCCATCATCGAGTGAGCGGAGACGACATGGCCGTCGTAACGGACACCGGAGTGGTTGAGCGCTACTTGACCTGCCTGGCCGACCACGACTGGGACGGGTTAGCCGACACCATCGCCGACGAAGGGCTGACTCGAGAGGGCCCGTTCTGCGACCTCGTCGAAGGCAAGGCGCACTACGTCGCCTACCTGCGCAAGGTTCTCACCAATCTCGAGGGCCACCGGTTGGAAGTACAGCGGGTCTCACACGTGGACACCCGGCTGTCATACGTCGAGTTGACCGAGTCGTTCGAGCTCGACGGTGCTCCCGCCGAGTGGCCCGAATGCATCCTGTTCGAGCAGGGCGACGACGGCCTGATCTCTCGCGTCAGCGTGTTCTTCAAACAGCGCGGCGCCAACCGCGGGTAGCACACCGCGAGTGAAGTATTCCCTCACTCGCTGAATTGACCTAACGTGTCAGAGGTGGAGTCAGACGGAACCCCGGAATTAGTGCCTGTGGAAACATTGCACTCCGGCGACCCGATCACCGATGGCGGCCAGCGATACATAGTTCTCGAGTCGAAGGCCGTCAGCGATAGCTGCGTAGTCCTCGAACTCGAATCCAGAGTGGACCATCAGCTGCAGATCATCGAGAAATCTTTCCCGGCCGGGTACCACGTCGGCAGGTCGACGCACCGATATTTGTAGACGCAATTCTCCTATCGCGCATTCGTCTTATTTGGACATCCTTGTTATTTGGACATTCCACTTTGCGGATTAATCGCTTTCGCGCCTGTTTAAGGGCCGTTGGTCGTTGGGATCGTTCGGATCAGGCTCACCGAACCATCGCGACGGCTGGTGCTCGCCGTATTCGTCGTGCCAGTCCCACCACTCGTACGGCGCGGTCTGCGGGTAACCCTCCGGCGAGTCCTCCCATTCCTCCTGGCGTCCTAGCGCCGTCATGTCCAGGAAGCTCCAGGTGGTCCCTAACGCCTCGTCGCCGCGGTTGTTGATGAAGTAGGTGCGAAACACTCGGTCTCCGTCGTGGATGAACGCGTTGGTGCCGTGCCATTCGTCCACGCCGAAGTCGGCGTCGAAGCCATCGGTGATCGTGTACCACGGCATTTGCCAACCCATCCGCGCCTTCAGTCGATCGATGTCGGCCTGCGGCGCAGGCGAAGCGAACACGAGCGTGGTATCGCGGGCGTTCAGATGGGCAAGGTTGCCGATGTGGTCGGCGATCATCGAACAGCCGGGGCAGGCATGATCGGGCCAGCCGTGAACGCCGGGCTCGAAGAAGGCTCGGTAGACGACCAGCTGACGCCGACCCTGAAACAGCCCCAGCAGCGTCACCTTGCCATCAGGCCCGTCGAACCTGTATTCCGTATCGACCGCCAGCCAAGGCATCCGCCGACGCTGGGCGGCCAGCGCGTCGCGGGCCCGGGTCAGCTCCTTCTCCTTGACCAGCAGCTGCTGGTGTGCAGCCGCCCACTCTTGCGCCGTCACGATTGGAGGTGCGTTCATTGCTGTGTTCATTAAGTCGTCCGCCTCTCGGTTGTTTCAGTAGCTTCAGGCCAGTGCCGACAGGCCCGACGATGCAAGTAGGTATGCGCCGGCATCCTGCGGGTCGCCCGTGGCGATCTGCAGGATTGACTTGCCGACTTGCTCGGTGTTGAGCACGGGCCCCATCGAACCCATCGACTGCACGAACGTTTCAACATCGACACCTTGCCGCTCGGCGTAGGCCGCCACGGCTTTGGCACCCAGGTCGGTGGCCGGCGTCAGCCGCGGGAGAACGGACACGAAACGGATACCCAGCCCGGCCCGTTGCGATTCGATGGCCGCGTAACTGGTGATGAATCTGACGGTGGCCTTCGCACCCGCATAGCCGCCGCTCAGCGGTGACCCGTTGACCGCGGCGCCGCTGGACATCGCGATCACCGAGCTGCCCGGCCTCAGCGGGAGCCGCAGCGCACATCGAGTCCAGTGAAACGCTTGCGCGACGTCCACATTCCAATTCTGGCTGAAGCTCTCCCAGGTCTGATCCGGTAAGGAGCTCATCCGCGGAGCGGCCCCGGCGCAAAGCACCAGCGTGCGCGGCCGGTACTCCTCCATGAGCCGGCCGGGCGTCGCGGGATCAGCGGCGTCGGCGGCGACCGGGGTGAAGCTGTCGCCCAGCTCGCCGGCCACCTCATCGAGCTGCGCGCCGGTACGCGCAACACCGATGACGTGAGCTCCGGCTGCAGACAATGCGGCGGCGACGGCGCGGCCAAAGCCGCGGCCGGCCCCGGTCACGATCGCTTTAGTGTTTTTAATCGTCCTTGTGCCGACGAGGCCGTCGGTGTGGGTTTGCGCGGACTGGTTCATGTTCGTACTCGCTTTCAGGTGATACGAATCGGTATCCACTAATTCAGATACGCAGCGCCGCCCGAATTCATCGCGGCCGACCGATGAATTCGGACCGCTGCGGGTATCAGAACTCGTGTAGTGGTTCGGTCCCAACCCGGACCGGAGGCGGAGATAGGAGAAGCCCATGCCGGCTCAGGAGGACTTCATCGAGCAGGCGGCGCCGTTTCGTGCCGAGTTGATCGCGCACTGTTACCGCATGCTCGGTTCGGTGCACGACGCCGAGGATCTTGTCCAAGAGACCTATTTGCGAGGCTGGCGTGGCTACCAGACGTTCGAGGAGCGCGCAGCATTGCGGACCTGGCTGTACCGGATCGCGACGACCGCGTGCCTTCGTGCGCTGCAGAACCGGGCCCGCCGGGTGCTGCCGGCCGGGCTGGGTGACAGCTCGATCGACCCGGAAACCAATCTCGACGCAAACATTGGCGCCCATGAGTGGCTCGAACCGATCCCCGACGCCCTGACCCCCGAAACGGCCGTCACCGCAAGGCAAAGTATCCGGCTGGCCGTGATGACGGCCCTGCAGGAACTTCCGGCGCGCCAACGGGCCGTGTTGATCCTGCGCGACGTGGTGCAGTTCAGCGCCGCCGAGGTTGCCGAACTGCTCGAAACCACACCCGCCGCGGTCAACAGCTCCCTGCAGCGGGCCCGGGCCCACCTCGCCGAGGTCTCCCCCACCGAAGAAGACGCCGTCGAGCCCGATGACGCCAAGCGACGTGAATTGCTCGACCGCTATTGCGCGGCGTTTGAAAACGCGGACATGGCCGCACTCACCGAGCTGCTTCAAGCCGACGTCAAGCTCGAAATGCCTCCTGTGCCTGTGTGGTTCACCGGTCGCGACGCCGTGATGCGCTTCCTTGCCGTGCGCGCTTTCACGAGAGCCGGCGATATTGTCATGATCCCCACTGCCGCCAATGGGCAACCCGCCGTTGCCGAGTACCGTCGCAGCAGCGACGATGTCATGCAGTCCCACTCCATCCACGTGCTGACCACCGGCGCCGCCGGTATCGCTGCAATCACCGTCTTTCTCGACCCGGCCCTGTTCAGCGCTTTCGGGTTGCCTTCAACCCGGTAAACTCCCTATCCGGGGGCAACAATTGAGCCCCTCGTAATGAGCGAATCCGCGACCCACCATGGTCACCAGCGTCGTGTCACGGTCCAGCTGCGGCCATATGTGGACAGGTCGGAAAGACGCCAGCAGGATTGACGCCATACACGTAACTGAAGGGGACGGATGAAGATCCCGGGTGTGGCCAGCGTCATCGCTGGGGTGACCGGCGGAGCCACGCAGCTAGTACGAGCCGGTGTATCGGGTGCCGCGGGCGCCGTGGGCGCGGCGCAACTGCTGGCCAGCCCGGTCGTCGAACTGGTCGGCCCAGTGGTGCAGTCAGCGGCTCAATCGACCGGCCAGGCGCTCGGGATGAGCACTTCCCCTAACCGGTCCCCAGCCGCCGTCACGCCGCCGGTGCGTTGGCAGAGCGGGCAGCGGGTGCATCTGGACCTGGATCCGTTGCTGCCGTTCCCCCGCTGGCACGAGTACGCGGCGGTAGTAGAGGAACCGGTTCGCAGGATTCCGGGAGTGGCCAAAGCCCACGTCGAGGGGTCATTGGGCCGGCTGGTGGTCGAAATTGAAGATGACGCAGACAACGACGCCGTGTTAGACCAGGTACGGGAAGAGGTCGCTTCCATAGCTGCCGACATAACTTTGTCAGGGTCGGGATCGGCACCTAATTCTGCGCCATTCGCCGACCCGGGTAACCCGTTGGCTATTCTGGTGCCGCTAAGCGCTGCGGCAATGGATCTGGTCGCGCTGAGTGCCGCATTTACCGGCTGGGTCACTCGACTGCCCGCTGCACCGCGAACCACCCGGGCTGCGGCCGCTCTCATCAATCATCAACCGCGCATGGTGTCGATCCTGGAGTCGCGACTGGGTCGGGTGGGCACCGATATTGCGCTCAGCGCTACAACGGCCGCGGCCAACGGGCTGACCCAGTCGTTTGGCACACCGCTGATCGACCTCGTGCAACGTAGCCTTCAAATCTCCGAGGCGACGGCCCACCGTCGCGTGTGGCGCGACCGGGAACCTCAGCTGGCCTCGCCCGAGCGGCCGCAAGCACCAGTGGTGCCTATCATCTCATCAGCCGGGGCCACATCGCAGGCGCCGCGGCACAGCTGGGCAGCCGCAGCGGCGGGTGAGGCTTCCCACGTCGTGGTCAGCGGAGCAATCGACAGCGCAATCGACAGCGCGAAAGGGTCAATGGCCGGGCCGGTGGAGAACTATGTCGGTTCGGCCGCCAACGGCTCGTTGATCGCCGCGGCGAGTGCGCTGGTGGCCGGCGGTGGTACCGAAGACGCCGCCGGCGCGATCCTGGCCGGGGTGCCACGAGCGGCGCATACGGGCCGGCAAGCCTTCGCGGCGGTCTTGGGCCGTGGCTTGGCAAACGCCGACCAACTAGTCCTCGACCCTGGCGCCCTGCGTCGCTTGGATCGGGTAAAGGTGGTCGTCATCGACGGCGCCGCGTTACGTGGTGATCACCGCGCAGTTTTGCATTCGCGCGGAGATGCACCCGGCTGGGACGACGACCGGGTATACGAGGTTGCCGACGCGCTGCTGCATGGCGAGGAAGCACCCGAGCCCGACCCCGATGAGCTGCCGGCCACTGGGGCGCGCCTGAGATGGGTTCGGTCGCAGGGGCCGTCGGCGGCGCCCGCCCAGGGCCTCGAACATGCCGACCTGGTGGTCGATGGCGAATGCGTGGGCAGCGTCGACGTCGGGTGGGAGGTCGACCCCTACGCGATCCCGCTGTTCCAGACCGCGCACCGGACCGGGGCCCGGGTGGTGTTGCGCCACGTCGCCGGGACCGAGGACCTCACCGCCAGCGTTGCGGCGACGCATCCTCCCGGCACGCCCCTGCTCAACGTGGTGCGCGAGCTGCGAACCGATCGCGGACCGGTGCTGCTGATCACCGCACTGCACCGCGATTTCGCATCCACAGATACGCTGGCCGCGCTGGCGATCGCTGACGTCGGTGTGGCCCTTGATGATCCACGCGCGGCCACAGCGTGGACAGCGGACATCATCACCGGCACGGATCTGGCTGATGCGGTGCGGATATTGTCGGCGATTCCGGTGGCCCGGTCGGCTAGTGAAACGGCTGTGCACCTGGCTCAGGGCGGCACGACGCTGGCGGGTCTGCTGCTGGTCACTGGTGAGGAAGACCGAACCGGCAATCCGGCTAGCTTCCGCCGGTGGCTTAATCCGGTCAACGCCGCCGCCGCGACGGCTTTGGTGTCAGGAACCTTCTCGGCCAGCAGGGTGCTACGGCTGCCCGATCCCACGCCGCAGCCGCTGACCGCCTGGCATGCGCTGGACCCGGAGATCGTTTACTCGCGGTTGGCCGGCGGTGCACGACCGTTGGCTGTCGAGGCGGGCCGCTCGTCATGGCGAAGCCGTCTCGACGACCTGTCTTACACCCCGGTGTTAGAGCCGCTGCGCGGACCGGCACGAAACGCAGCGCGGCTGGCGCTCGCGACGCGGGCCGAACTCGCCGATCCGCTGACGCCGATCCTGGCCGTCGGGGCGGCCGCGTCGGCGATCGTTGGCAGCAATATCGACGCGCTTCTGGTCGCGGGCGTGATGACCGCCAACGCGATAATCGGTGGGGCGCAACGGTTACGGGCCGAAGCGGCGGCTGCCGAGCTGTTCGCCGAGCAGGACCAGTTGGTGCGCCGGGTTGTTGTCCCAGCCGTGGCGACGACGCGACGCCGGTTAGAAGCCGCCCAACACGCCACGCGCACCGCCACGGTGTCCGCGAAGTCTCTGCGGCCTGGCGACGTCATCGATCTGGCCGCACCGGAGGTGGTGCCCGCCGACGCTCGGCTGTTGGTAGCCGAGGACCTCGAGGTCGACGAGTCCTTACTCACCGGTGAGTCGCTGCCGGTGGATAAGCAGGTGGAGCCCGTTGCCGTCAACGATGCCGATCGAGCCAGCATGCTGTTCGAGGGCAGCGCAATCGTCGCTGGACATGCCCGCGCGATCGTGGTGGCCACCGGGGTCGGCACCGCCGCCCAGCGCGCGATCTCGGCGGTCGCCGACGTCGAGACCGCGGCCGGTGTGCAGGCCCGGCTGCATGAGCTGACCAGCAAGGTCCTTCCACTCACTCTGGCCGGTGGCGCCGCGGTATCCGGTTTGGCGTTGCTGCGCCGCGCCTCACTGCGGCAAGCGGTCGCCGACGGCGTCGCAATTGCGGTAGCCGCAGTTCCAGAGGGCCTGCCGTTGGTCGCCACTCTGTCTCAACTTTCCGCCGCCCAGCGTCTGACGGCACGTGGAGCATTGGTCCGCGCGCCCCGCACCATCGAAGCGCTGGGCCGGGTCGACACCATATGTTTCGACAAGACTGGAACTCTCACCGAGAACAGGTTGCGTGTCGTGTGCGCCGTTACCGGTGCGGCCAGCCCAGAGGGCCCCTTCCCGGATGCGGCCGACCCGGAGTCCGCCGCAGTGCTTCGGGCAGCCGCGTGGGCATCCACGCAACCCCAGGACGGGCAAGGACATGCGCACGCCACCGACGAAGCCATCCTGACGGCGGCGAGTTCGCTTAACACCCACAGTGATTCGGAATGGACGGTGCTCGCGGAGGTGCCGTTCGAGTCCAGTCGTGGCTTCGCCGCTGCCATAGGCACGATGAGCTCAGACTCTGCATCGCCGATTCTGATGCTCAAAGGTGCTCCCGAGGTGGTGCTGCCGCGCTGCCGGTTCGCCGATCCTGACGCCGACCTGGAGCACGCAGAGTCGTTGGTACACAGCCTTGCCGAGCAGGGCTTGCGGGTGCTGGCAGTGGCGCGACGCAGCTGGGTTCACGACACCGCCGATGACGACGACACTGACGCGGATGCCGTAGATGCTGCCGCGCAAGAACTGGAATTGCTCGGCTATGTCGGTTTGGCGGATACCGCGCGAGCGTCGTCGCGCCCGCTGATCGAAGCGTTGGTGGACGCCGAGCGAAACGTCGTGCTGATCACCGGTGACCACCCCGTCACCGCGCGGGCGATCGCCCGCCAGTTGGGCCTGCCAATGGATGCGCGCGTCGTCACCGGTGCCGAACTGGCCGGCCTCGACGAGGACGCGAGCGCCAAACTTGTTGCCGACGTTCAGGTCTTCGCCCGCGTCAGCCCGGAACAAAAGGTGCAGATTGTGGCAGCGCTGCAGCGCTCCGGACGAGTGACCGCGATGGTCGGCGACGGCGCCAACGACGCCGCAGCGATCCGGATGGCCGACGTGGGCATCGGAGTAAGCGGTCGCGGTTCGTCGGCCGCCCGAGGGGCCGCCGACATCGTGTTGACCGACGAAGATCTGGGCGTGCTGATGGACGCGCTGGTCGAGGGCCGGAGCATGTGGGCAGGCGTCCGGGATGCGGTCACGATCCTAGTCGGCGGCAATGTGGGCGAAGTGCTCTTCACGATCATCGGCACCGCGTTCGGCTCGGGGCGGGCGCCGGTGGGGACCCGTCAGCTGCTGTTGGTGAACCTGCTCACCGATATGTTCCCCGCGCTGGCCGTCGCGGTCACATCGCAGTACGTCGAACCCGACGAGGCCGAGTACGCGACCGACGAAGAGGCCGAAGAAGCACGTCGCGAAGATCAACGCGCGATCCTGACCGCCCCGACGCCCTCACTTGACGCCCCGCTGATGCGTCAGATCGTCACCCGCGGCGCCGTCACCGCCGCCGGGGCAACGGCAGCCTGGAGCATCGGGCGCTGGACGCCGGGCAGCGAACGCCGCACATCGACAATGGGTTTGACCGCGTTGGTGACGACGCAGCTGGCGCAAACGCTGCTCACGCGCCGGCGAAGCCCGCTCGTGGTGGCGACCGCGCTGGGCAGCGCGGGGGTGCTGGTCGGCATTGTTCAAACCCCAGTTATCAGCCAGTTCTTCGGATGCACACCGCTGGGGCCGGTTGCCTGGTCGGGCGTGTTGGGTGCCACGGCCGGGGCAACCGCGGTCTCTGCGTTGGCGCCCAACTGGTTAGCCAAGACAGTCAGTGCCGTGACACCCCAGGGCGAGATTGAGCTTCCGCTGAACACGCTGAACAGGATCGTGAGCAAAGGCACCACTCCGAAACCGTCGTGAACGGTCGGTCCCCTACGTGGTCAGCTCCCTGCGCAGCACCTTGTCGGCGGAAGTGCGCGGAATGCTGCTGACGATGTGGACGTCTCTGGGCTGCTCAAAACGAGACACCTCGCCCTTCAAGTACTCTCGCACCGCCGGTATGTCGATGTCGCTCCCGGGACGCGGGACGACGAATGCGGCCAGTCGCCGTCCGAACTGCTTGCTCTCCAGGAAGACCGACGCCCGTTAGTCCCTGATGAAGCCCTTGTTGTGCATCAGGACGTCCGCAAGAAACCCGTCGTGCGGTATTTCGGGTGAGGCGTAGAAAGTCGGGTGGCGGCCGTAGTAGACATTGCCGACCGTCGGTTCGCCGAGTAGATCGTCGATCAAGTCGTCGTCGCCGGTGACCGCGGTGACGACCAACGAATGCCGTAGCGGCTCCGTGCCGGCGCCGCGCGACCATGACGACACCCACACGCATGGGAAGGGCAGTTCGGTGTTGATCGTGTCAGTTAGCTTGCCCGAGCCGGGCTCAGCCATGACGTGCACGGCCGGACGCAGCGCGGCATATCCGTCGCCTGACGCGGCCACCACCTGATCGGCGCCGAGCAGCGGCGTCGTTCCCGCGGCCTTGACCGCCAGATAGGTCGCCAGCGCATGCGCCTTTTCGACAGGTTGGGTGGGCAGGATGGCTCGCTCGTCCTCGCTGGGCAGCGGCTCCATCGTCGCCAACCGCTCCGCGATCGCCTGAGCCAGCGGGACAGGATCGCCCTCGCAGAGCACCGCGGTGGTATTGACGCACGCCATCCCGCCCAGGTTGGCGATCGAGTCGACGATCATGTCGAGGTAGTCGCGCCAGTCCCGATCGGCGGTAATCAGGATCTTGGTACGTCCCGGTCCGTTCACCACCACCGTCGGATCGTTCGCGTACTTGTCCACAACGTCCTGACCCCCGTACACCATGGCGATGTCGGCCGATCCGATGATCTCGTCGGCTCCGCTGTGATCGGTCGGCAGAAAAACCGCATCTTCGGCGCGAAATCCCGCCTCACGCAACGCGTGGACAAGCCGGTGTGCGGTCAGGGGCTCGCGTCGCGACGGACGCACCGCCACCCGGTAGCCCAACGCGAGGGCCTGCGGCCACAGGCCATGCACCCCGGGGCCGTTTCCAGCGGCGTGCACCGCGAACACCTCCCCGCGCCGCGACCACACCGCACTACCGTTGCGGGTGCGCTCCTCACGCCAGTCGAGCGCCGCACCCTGGGGCCGAGCCGGCCGCACCGCATCGAATGCCGTTGCAACAGAGTCGGCCACGCTGCGCGCACCGGCGCGAGTCACCGAGATCGGCAGCCCCGAAATCCGGCTGGCCAGCTTTATGTAAGCCTCGAAGTCCAATCCTGCGATGACGGCGTTGGCGAAGATTTCGGCCGCTTTGGCCAGTGCCGCTTCGCGCTGTCCGGCCGGCAGCGGCGCCACCTTGCGTTGCGCGCTGATAGTACGCGAAACATACAGCGGCGGAACCAAGCTCAGCTCGGCGACCGGAACGCCGGCGGTACTCATAATCAGTTCGCGGTTGCGGGTCCGGTACTCCCCGTTGGTCCCCAGCGCGTCGATGAACACCAGATCTGCTGTGTGGGAGGTCTGTCCGCTTGTCATGCTCAGTACACGCCTTCGATGACGGCCTCGCCCTCGAAGGTGGCGACCGGCCGCACCGCACTGACCGAATCGCTGAGCTCGCCTGCGGGTCCGGACACCCGGATTGCCCTGTCGCGTTCCAGGTTGTTGGGGATGAACATGCCCTTGCTGATGTGGTTCATCACCACCTGGCCAAGCTGACCGTACGGCACCTGTTCTCCGGTGTCCGGGTCCACAACCCAGAAGACGACGTAGGGTGTCCGCGGGTCGAAGACGAACGATTCGTCGTCGGCGATTCGGGTGACCGCTTGGGACAGAATCATGGTGCTGCCGAAGGCCATGGTGATCGTCGTGTTCGGGAAGATGTCGCGCAGCACGTCGATGGTGTCGGCGTCCACATGCGCGCCGCTGAGCAGCAGGTAGCGGATCTTCTCGTTGACCAGGTCCACCACCTTGTCGTCGCGGGCGATCGCTTCGAGCATTGGCGGGGTGGCGTGCAAATTCGCGACATTCTGCGTCTGCAAGATGAACACGGCCTGGTCGATGACGTGGTCGACGTACGCTGCCACTTCCGCGGCGGCGTTGCGGGCCGCGATCTTTTTGACCCAGCGGGGATCGATGTCAATCGGGTGGAACACCGAGCCAAGCCGCTCGGAAACCAACCGCGAGAAGTAACCCACACCGTGCGGGCCGCTCGGCATCAGGCACAGAAAACCCTCACCCCCCTGAAAGCCGCCCGTGGCGAAGTCTTCCGTCTGCCATTGCACGACTTGCGCAACCCAATCGGGCAATTGCGCAGTCCGTTTCGGAGCGCCGGTGGTGCCGCCGGACTCGAATATCTGTGGCAGGGGCGCCGGTGAGCCATAACCGCGCGGTATCAGATCCTCGATCGGAACATTGCGCAGCTCATTGACAAGGTTGGGGAACAACCGCAGATCGGCGAAGGTCTTGATGTCGGTCAACGGGTTGAAGTCGAGCGTCTCGGCGGTGCGCAGCCAGAACGCGGATCCGGTGTCCTCGCCGAAGTGCCACGCGATCGCCGCGTGCAGGTAGGCTTCCGGATCTTCGACCGGTACCGATCGGGGAACGTCCAACAGCGAAAAATCGATATTGGCCATGTCATCGATCCTGTCGTATGCCGGACAGGCCCGCCAAGCGGGCTTGGGGCCGGTTGGGCATACAAAGACTGAACGTTGCCCCGTTACACGGCGAATTCTGTGCGACAACGCGGTTTGCGTGTGAGATTCTCGTCGGACCGCACAGTTCAGCGAGAAGCCAGTTCCCTGAAGTACTCCTTGAGCGATCGGGGTTCGCGACCAAGGATTGCACGCAGCACCACTGCGTTGCCGCCGGGCAAACCGTGCCGATCGTAGTGGCCCATCATCCGCGTCATTCCGTTACGGAACGCCCCTTCGGGCAGTTGCGACGCGAACTGGTCCAACGGTGTCTGCACCGCGGTGATCGGCCGTCCCAGAACCTCGGTGAGGAACGAGGCGGTCTCATACGTGTCTTGCATTCCGGGCGCACACAATTCGAAGGTGCCGTAGCTCAGCTCCTCGCCGCTCAGCGCAATGGCGGCGACCTCGGCAACGTCGCGGTAATCCACCGAGCACATCTGCGCCGTCAGCGAATAAGGCTGCGCCAATCGATCATGCTCAACGATGTCGTTCCAGGCGCGCTCGAAATTCTGCATGAACCGTGCCGGCTGAAGCACCGTGAAGTCCAGCTCCGAGCTGTAGAGCGCCTCTTCCACGGGCAGTTTTGCGGCGCCGTGATTCGTCATCGCCGAAATCGAGGGGTGAATGACTCCGGAAAATACGAACTTTCGCACACCGCCTGTCCGAGCCGCATCGACCATCGCCAGTCCCATATCGGCTTCACCAGCCGAGTGCCCCGGTCCGATATGAAAGACACCATCCATCCCGGCGACCGCGCGTGTGAGGCTGGCCGGTTTCGTCAGGTCGCCGACAACGGTGTCCGCGGCACCGTTATTCCGCGCCACCTGCGCCCGTTCCTCGTTGCGGACCAACGCGCGGACCTCGACGCCTCGTTTGTTCAGCTCGTCTAAGACCAGGGAGGCATGACGACCTGTTGCCCCCACCATCAAGACTCGCATCAGTGTTCTCCTCGAAGTCCCGCCGTCATCGTCGCGTTGAAACCGGGGTAAATGTTGTCGTATGTTCCGTCGCGCTCGGCGAATCGGAAGCCCTTGGCACGTTCCACGACGATCTCGTCAGCCTGCGGTTGCGTCTGCAACAGGGTCATCGTCTCGTTGACGTACTCATCCAAAGGCATTGCTTTCGGATTGAATCCGCGCTCGCCTTGCAGCGCGGTTTGCACTTGCGGTGGAATGATTTCGATCACCTGGACCGAGGTCTCGCGAAGCTGAAAACGCAGCGATTGCGTGTAGGAGTGCAGGGCCGCTTTGCTTGCGCAGTAAGTCGGTGTGAGCGCGCTCGGCATGAACGCCAGGCCCGAGCCAACATTCACGATCGCCGCGCGCGGCTTGGCCATCAGCAGCGGGAGCAATGCCGCAGTAAGCCGGATCGGCCCCAGCAGATTGATGCCGATCGTCTGCTCTGCCGCGGCGACATCACCGGTGGTGAGGTCCTCGATGCGCTGGATGCCGCCGTTGTTGACGACGACATTGAGGTCCGGATACCGCTCAATCACCTCGGCGGCGAAGCGACGGATGTCGGCGGTATCACCCTGATCTAGCAACAGGTGCTCGATGCCCGGATTGGCCTCGGCGACGGCCAGCAGGGGCTCGCG
>JGI12631J13338_1000306_pt1 | contig 15471 bp, 17 predicted proteins | sample BlaSpr_A8_Ref_O1_FD_13338 | JGI IMG/M metagenome (IMG submission 13338) | reverse complement strand
TTCGATCGGATGCAGAAAACCGCGACATCCGACCAGGAGCTGTTCGATCAGATGACGGAGCTGTACCCGCATTGGGTAGCCAATCAGTCGTGGTTGATGTTTGGATTCCCAGGGGCATAACCCACATCAACCGCGGGTAGCCGGTCCTTACCCACTTTGGAGGAAGCCGCGGACGATGAGCTAGCTCATATTCAGGAGCACAGAAATCGATTTCAAAAAGGAGAACAACAATGACAATTAAAGGAAAAGTCTTAGTACTAGTCTCGAGTGGTCACGGCTTGCCCTTGAAAGATGGCAAGGTTTATAAGGGCGCCGGCTACTACCTCAACGAGCTGACGGTTCCGGTTCGCGCTCTGATGAAGGAGGGCTACGAAATCACCTTCGCCAACCCCAAAGGCAACACGCCGCAATTGGATGTCAATTCAGCGATAGCCCAGTTCTTCGGCGGGGATGAGGCTAAGCTTCAGGACTATCTAAAATTCCGCGACACCCTGACTGGGCTCAAAAATCCAACTCGTATCTCGGATGTCATCGCATCGGGCTTGGATCAATATGACGCTGTTTTCGTCCCCGGCGGCCATGGCCCGATGATCGATCTTCTCGATGATCCCGACGCCGGCACCGTGATGAGACACTTTCATAAAACATCCAAGCCTACGGCAGTGCTCTGCCATGGCCCGATTTCACTTCTCTCGGCGCTTCCGAATTCGAAGGAGGTGGTCGCGGCTCTGGCCGCGGGCGATGCCGCCGGAGCACACGCAAAGGCTCAAGGCTGGATCTATTCCGGATATAAGATGACCATCTTTTCAACGGCGGAAGAGCAGCAGCGGGAGCCGCTTGAGATTGGTGGCAAGGTTCTCTTCTACCCGGACTTTGCCTTGAGTGCGGCGGGCGGTGACGTAAGTGTGCTCGCTCCATGGACGAGCTATGTCCTTCAAGATCGCGAGTTGATCTCAGGTCAGAACCCGTTCTCTGATGAAGCGCTTCTGAACCTTCTTCTACCGGCGCTCAATCGGAAGAAGGAGTCGGTTTCAGCGGCATAAGGGGGCTGGCCCATGTTTGGTACGTTCGGCGGTTTTTCGCTGATGCCGCCTGAAAATTAGGCAAGTGTGGGCCGTCCGCCCAGATGAGCACTGTTCATCGGATTTGGAGTCGTCGATGAGCAGCGTACGAATCGAACAAAAAAGCTATGAGATGCGCGACTGGTTTACCGTCACACATTTCATCACCGTCACCGACATCGACCGATCGGCTGATTTTTACGAGAAGGTGTTCGGCGGCACATTGAGATCGCGAATACTCGGCTGATCGTCAACGTCGGAGGCCGGCCCACCCCGGACAAGCCGTTGGTGACGCTGAGCGTCCCCGCCGACCTGGATAAGGTCAGCAGCTTCCTGAATATCCGCGTTGCGGATATTGAAGCGTGCTATGAATTATGGAAAAGTCTCCGGGATTCGCTTGGCACGCTGAAAGGACTCGTTGAAATGGCAACCTACGTTCAGACAGTTGACATCGGACATTTTGCAACGGCGGATGAGCGCGAAGCACTCACTCGCGAAGCTCTGACTCGCGAAGTGCGGCGCGGCTTGACCGCACGGCCACGCTCACTCTCACCCTGGATGTTCTACGATGCGGAGGGGTCGCGCCTTTTCGAGCGCATTACGACGCTTCCCGAGTACTACCCCACCCGCACAGAAAGGGCAATCCTGGCGGGACACGCAGATGCAATCGTCGTTCGAGCTCACAACGACAGATCGTTGCCATTGCGTCTTGTTGAGTTGGGCGCCGGCACCGCCTCGAAGACCTGCATTCTGCTCGAAGCTGCTTCGCGCGTTTCGGACGATGTCGCCTATGTGCCAGTTGATGTCTGCCCCGACGCTCTTGAGCTGGCGTGCCAAAACGTTGCATGCGCATTGCCGGAAGTGCGCATCCAGCCCATCGTCCGGAATTATGTAACTCACCCGCTCCAACTCGAACCCTTTGACGGCACCACACTCGCACTCTACATCGGCACGAGTATCGGTAATTTTTCACCTGAGGAAGCGCGACTCATCCTGCGAAATCTCGGTACTCAGCTGCGAATCGGAGACGCGCTGTTGCTCGGTACAGACATGGTGAAAGACGAACCCACTGTTCTGGCTGCATATGACGACCGAAAAGGAATCACTGCGGCTTTCAACCTGAACATCCTGCATCGCCTTAATAGAGAACTGGGGGCCAATTTTGACCCCGCTTGCTTCCGTCATCGCGCACTTTGGAATTCCGTTGAGTCTCGGATCGAGATGCACCTCGAGAGCGTGCAAGAGCAGGGCATAAGTATCGAGCACGCGAACCTTGATCTTCACTTCATGCAAGGCGAAACCATTCACACCGAGAATAGTTACAAGTTCACAGACAGGAGCATTCGATCGCTTCTCAGAGATGTCGGTTTTGAGATCAGAGAGGCATGGAAAGACTGTCGTGGTTGGTACAGCCTCACGCTTGCGTGTGTCGGGTAGCCGCTTAGGGCTATTTCGATCGATGCCGGCATGGATCGTCCTCGGTGTCGGTTAGGTCGGCCAGGTGATCCGGGGTCGCTATAGATAGACGCGACAAATAAGCATTTTGGAAAGGAGTGCACCGCATGAAAGGGTTCGCTTACTTGTTGATAGCAGTTGTAGCGATGACCGGTGTGGTCGTCTACATGGCCCACGCCTCTGGACGCTCCGATGAAGAGGCTGATCCAATCTTCGGAATCAAGATCCCTCCCGGATACCGCGACTGGAAGCTGATCTCTGTGGCCCACGAAGAAGGCAACCTCAACGATCTTCGCGCCCTTCTCGGCAACGATCTAGCGATCAAGGCGTACCGGGAGGGTAAGCTTCCGTTCCCGGACGGGAGCATGATTGCCAGGCTGGCCTGGAGCTACGTTCCGTCTGAGGAAAACAACAAAGTCTTTGGCCGCGCCCAATCGTTCGTGCCCGGACCCACGACGAACGTTCAGTTTATGGTCAAGGACTCGAAAAAATATGCCGCGACCGGAGGCTGGGGGTTTGCTCAATTCAAAGACGGCAAACCTGCGGACGCGGCGCAACTCAAAACCTGCTTCCCCTGCCACGAGCCTGTCAAAGCTCGCGACTTCGTCTTTACCCATTACGCACCTTAAATACGGAGATGTCCCATGGACAAGGGAGAATCGTTTTGCAGTTCGACTTGCGAAGACCAGATCAAAATGGCGAAGCGCGAGCTATCGGCGTTCATCCTTGCGGTGACCGAATTGTTCGGTCCAGAGCAGGCTAGGCTTTCGGCAGAGGACTGGCTCGATGAGCTAGAACTGAAGGATAGCTCGCTTCGAGCCACCAGTCGAGATTGGCGAGCGGTCACAGTGGCAGGCTCGGCTCGATTGGCAAATTGGGGGACTCCAGCCCGAGATCATCGAACGCCTGCAGCATTGACTGATACGAAAGTTTTGCCAATACTATCGTCCAATTGTTTCGCATCCGCGCTTCTGGTCTGATCTCATGGCTAAGAAAGAGACCACCCTGGCGATGAAGAGGCACCGATATCGGCTCTAAAGAAAATGATTTCGTTTACCGAAGCATATTGACTGGAGGAACCATTATGAAACGCTTCACGTTCTTGTTGATTGCGCTTGCAACAACCGTCGGCCTTGTCGCACTCATTGGGCCCGCCGCCAGCCACGCGGACGGGCAATCCGCTCCCTACGTTACCGACATCCCTTCCGGGTATCGCGACTGGCAGTGGATCTCTTCGGCCCATGAAGCAGGCACCCTGAACAGTTTAGGCGCGGTCTTGGGCAACGATGTAGCGATCAAAGCCTTCCGCGCAGGGAAGCTTCCGTTCCCAGACGGCACGATCATTGCTGCTTTGCATTACCGCAACATCCCGTCCGAGGAGAACAACAAAGTCTTTGGCCAGGCTCAATCTTTCGTTCCCGGCGCCCCCACGAACATTCAATTTATGGTAAAGGACTCAGTCAGGTACGCCGCAACGGGCGGCTGGGGGTTCGGTCACTTCGCGGACGGCAAACCTGGCGACGCGGCGTTTATGAAAAGCTGCTTCCCCTGCCACCAGAAGACTAAAGGGAGCGACCTTGTCTTTACTCGATATGCACCTTGATGTTGAAAGCTAGAGCAGGAAGGAATGAGACGTTGACACGAAGTTTTCAGACGAGGCCGGAAGCCTCGCCGCGTGGTGTATGGCGTGGCCAGCCATCCGCTCCGGGACAGCAGTGGAGGTCGAAGTCGATTTTCGAAGTGCTGAGTATCCAAAGAACCAGGAGAAGATAATATGTCACACCACTACTCCGGTCCCGACTATGGCTTCCCCCACGGGGACGCTCGCCTCGATCTTACTGACCTGTATGCATTCCCCAAGCCAGGGGTCATCGGCAAATCGATCCTGATCATGAACGTCCATCCATCCGCCGGTGTGAACCCAGCCGGGCCTACGACGGAAGAACCCTTCGCGAGCGAAGTGGTCTATGAACTCAAGATTGACACGGACGGCGATGCCGTCGCCGATATCGCGTACCGCGTGCGCTTCACCTCAGACAAGAGCGGAGGCCAGACTGCAACATTACGCCGCGTTGAAGGCGGGCAAACCGCCGGAACAGGCGACTGCGGGCAGATGATCATAGAAGGAGCACCGGTCCCGACCACACGCGAGGCACATCTAACCGCGGCTGGAGACTACCGCTTCTTCGCGGGCTGGCGCAGCGATCCCTTTTTCTCTGACACGATGGGGGCACTCAACAATCTGCAGTTCACCGGTGACGACTTCTTTGCCGACAAGGACATGTGCAGCATCGTGCTAGAAGTACCCAACTCGGCCCTGGGCTTCGGAAAGATGAGCCTATGGCAACGCACGCTGAACGGCACGACCGGGAAGTGGGTTCAGGCGGACCGCGGGGCCTTGGCCTCTCGATCTGTATTCCTCCCTGGCGATGAGAAAGCCGCCTACCAGGCCGGGCAGCCCGCGGACGATGCCTGTTTCATCCCCGTCTTCGCGCACTCGCTGGAGCACACGGGTGGCTATATTGGAGAGGAAGCGAAGCAAGCGGCAGGGATCCTGCTGCCGGACGTCCTCCCTTATGATCCGAGCAAGCCGGCGTCGTATCCATCCAATGGACGGACACTTACCGATGACGCAATTGATGTCTTTCTTTCCATTCTTACAAATGGGAGGGTGACGCGCGATAAAGTAGGGCCGCACACAGACTTGCTCACCTCCTTTCCTTACGTCGGCTCGCCGCATAAGGTTCGATTCGCGGAACGGGTGGCCGCCTAAGCATGCACGGAGCCAGGTTTAGAATTTCCGCACCCCCACGCTGCATTCAGTCCTTGCATTCTTCCCGCATGCTACTGACGATTTCTGTCATGCTCGGATCCTTGCAACTGCTTACCCAAGTCCAGGAACCCCAAGTCCAGAAGCGACGAGAGGAACAAACCATGAAGAATCCGATTTTTTATCGCACCGCACAGATCGATGGGCTGTCAATTTTCTACCGGGAGTCTGGTCCGAAAGACGCCCCGACGATTCTCCTGCTGCACGGTTTGCCGTCTTCCTCGCGAATGTTCGAGCCTCTCTTCACCCGTCTTTCCGATCGCTATCACCTTGTCGCGCCCGATTACCCGGGCTTCGGTCACAGCGATTGGCCGGACCCGAAAACATTCGCGTACACCTTCGATCACATCGCGGAAATCATGAATCACTTCACCGAAGCGCTCGGTCTCTCCCACTTCACCCTCTATATGCAGGATTACGGTGGCCCCGTCGGCTTTCGCATGATCTTGGCCCACCCGGACCGAGTCGAAGCTCTCATCGTCCAGGACGCGGTAGCACACAACACCGGTCTCGGCGAGAACTGGAAAACGCGGCGAGCCTTTTGGGCCGATCGCGCTCCCAACGAAAGCGCGCTGCGCACAAATCTCCTGTCGCTTGCAACCACGAAATCCCGGCACGCGGGGAACGATCCCAACGCGGAACGCCATAACCCCGATCTCTGGACCGACGAATTTTATTTTCTAAATCAGCCCGGCCAGGCTGACATTCAAAGCGACCTCTTCTACGACTACCGCACCAACGTCGATTCCTACCCGAAATGGCAAGCATGGATGCGCGAGAACCGGCCGCGCCTGCTGGTGATCTGGGGTAAGTATGAGTCTTCGTTCGACCCCTCCGAGCCAGAGTCCTATCGCCGCGACGTCCCGAAAGCCGAAGTCCACATCGTCGATGGCGGCCACTTCGCCTTGGACACCGCCGCAGACGAAATCGCCGCACTCGTCCAAGGATTCGTCGGTTCTTCACGCCAGGGCTTCCCGGCGCGGCGAGCAGGATGAAGCCGCTTTGAGAGGGGCCGGTGACCCAGTTGTATATTGGGTTCGGACCTTTAGAACGAACGCTTATTTATGTCGGGCAAGGAAAACAGCAATCGTATCCGGAGCAGCGGGTGGTATTGGCACCGGTTTAGTCGAAGTTTTTCTGGAAGAAGGTTATAACCCAATGATTGAATCTCCTGATCTTCGGCTGACGACAATGCCGCTCAACAACGGAGCCGGCCACATGCCCGCACTCGGCTTTGGCACCCTCATTCCCGACGCTGCCCTGACGAGAACCGCGACCAGAGACGCACTGGACGCCGGATTTCGACACTTCGATTGCGCGGAACGATACCGGAACGAGCGCGAGGTAGGCGATGCGTTACAGGCAGGACTTGCCGCTGACGGAATCGCGCGCGAGAACATTTTTGTTACCACGAAGTTGTGGAACTCCAACCATCGGCCAGAACGTGTCGAACCGGCTTTCGAGGCGAGTCTCCACAGACTCGGTATCGAGTATCTGGATCTCTACCTCATTCACACTCCCTATGCATTTCAACCAGGCAATGAGCAGGATCCTCGGGATCAAAACGGCAATGTCATCTATGACAACGGAGTGACTCTGCTCGACACCTGGAGAGCAATGGAAAGTCTCGTGGACCGCGGCAGGTGCCGGGCCATCGGACTGTCGGACATCAGCTTGAATGAAGTGATGCCCATCTACGAGTCTGCAAGAATTAAGCCAGCCGTGGTCCAGGTCGAATCACATCCCTATCTGCCGGAAACGGAGCTTCTGGAATTCTGCAAGGAAAAGGGCGTTGTGTTTTTGGCTTTCGCGCCATTGGGTCACGGAATGAGGCCGGGGCTGCTGGAAGATCCTGTCATTTCGGCAATCGCCACACGAGTTGGAAAGACGCCGGCACAGGTCCTACTGGCATGGGCGGTTCAGCGCGGCACGGCTTTGCTTACCACACCCAAATCCGCGGCTCGCGCGAGAGAGAATTTTGACATCTCTGCCCTTCCGGAGGATGCGTTGAACGAAATCAATCGCATTCAGACCAGGCAGAGACTCAATGAAGTGGTGAAAACAGGCGTCCCTGGTTTCATCGCGCAAGAGAGATGAACATGAAAGCGAAAATCGCAGCGAGAGCAGTCCATGCAAGAGGAACAAATTCATACGGCCCTGAATGCGCACGGGCACTCGTCAGCAATCGGCGATGCAAACGCGGAACACGATATTTACGATGACGATGCCATTTCTGATTATCCCCAGTCGGGCGAGTGAATCAATTTGCAGGCCTTGTGCGGTCGTCATCCCGACAAGCCGTCCTGCTGAAGGAGCAAATCAATGTCGAATTGCTCGCGTTCTTTTCGGTGCAAGCAGCGACGCCTGAGGTCGTACCGAAGCAAGATGAGTGGTCGGAACGCTAAGAATACACAATAGTTCGATAAAGAATGGAGGATCAGATGACGATTTCAAATCAAACAGTTGAGCGATGTATAGAGGAGTGCTTGCAGTGCTCACGCTGGTGCGCTCAATGCCGCGCTGAGTCCTTGGACCAAGATCCGATCATGATGAGGGACTGTATCCGACTTTGTAACGAATGTCTTGAATTGTGCCGAACCTGCGTAACCCTACTTACGGGCAGTTCCGGATTCGCTCACCGGGTGTGCAGTATCTGTTCCGAGCTTTGCTCAGCCTGTGCGGCAGAGTGCGGGAAATCCGAAGGTGAAACGATGAGGAAGTGTGCTCAAGCGTGCCGTCAATGCGCGGCTACATGCGCCGAGGTCGCACAAGCGGGTCCAATTCGGCGGGCTGCTGCATAAAATGAAAGTCTGGGCTGCCTTGCCCTGAGCTGGGGTCGGGGGAGAATCGCGCGCATCGAGGCTCCCATCGATTTCGATAGCCTCCCACTTGAGCACCCGATCCAACGCGTAGCCTAGGAGCCACCCTCTGACGCGACAATAAAACGTCCGCACTTCGATATCTTCAGATAGAGCGGCGTTTCCGGTCATGGTCGGGAGAGTCGAGATCGCCGGCATGGCGCGCGGCAACCGGATTTGCGGAGAAGGCGAGCGGAATGAACAGAAGAGAATTCACCGGCGGTTTGGCCGTCGCGGCGTTGAGTGCCTCATTGGGAACAACCTCGGCTGGAGCAATTGTTGGAACCGCCTCTGAGTTGTCGATGCTGGAGGCGCAGCAGCGGTTCCTTGATCTGCGCTTTGGCGTGTATATCCACCTGAACCTGGCGACTTTCGAGCAGCGGGAATGGGGCGATCCGAGGGCGTCGTCGGCGCTGTTCAATCCGAAGAGTCTCGACACCGATCAATGGGCGCATGCGGCCCGTTCGGCAGGTATGGCATATGGCTGCCTGACGACCAAACATCATGATGGATTTTGCCTATGGCCAACGGCGACCGGCAGCGCGTGCGTAAAGGAAGCGACCTATAAGCGGGATATTGTGCGCGCTTATGTGGACTCATTCCGCTCTCAGGGGCTCAAGACCTGCCTCTACTTTTCGATTCTCGATCTGCGCGGGGACATCCGGCCGTATTGCGTTACGCGGGAGAAGATCGACAGGGTGAAGGCGCAGCTAACAGAGCTACTGACGAACTATGGTGAGATTACGGCACTGGTGATCGACGGATGGAACGCTGCCTGGAGCCGATTGAACTATGAAGAGATGCCGTTTCTCGAGATCTACAACCATGTGAAGCAGCTGCAGCCGAACTGCCTGATGAGCGATTACAACCAGGGCAGGTTTCCGGCGCCGGCCCTCTACTACACCGATGTGAAGCAGTATGAGCAGCACGCCGGGCAGACCATTCCGGCCGGAAGCGAGGTGCCGTCTCAGTCGGCAACCACGCTGCAGAGCGACTGGTTCTGGAAGCTGGAATACCCGAGCCAGGAACTTCGCTCCGCCAAGCAGATCGTGGAAGAATGGCTAATCCCTTTCAATGCGCACCATTGCAATCTCATCTTGAATGTGGCGCCGAACCGGGAGGGGCGGTTCGACCAGAATGCGGTGGATCGGCTTGCTGAGATCGGGCAACTCTGGCGCGATCGGGTGCCCGCGCCACGGCTCACACCCGCACTGCAGATCATTTCATCGAACCTTGCGTCGCGTCGGCCCTCGTACGCGAGCAGCTCCGCCGATACGTCGGGACCGGACCTGGCAAACGACGATCGGCCTGGAACGTACTGGCAGTGCGATGACGGGCAAACGTCGGGGTCGATCGAGATCGATCTGCGCAAGGCGACAAGCTTCAACACGATTGCAGTCCTCGAGCCGACCTACCTGGGGGACTATGGGGCGGAAAGCCGCGTTGCCTCGTATCGCGTGGAAGCGTGGAGCGGGGGGCAGTGGAACGAGGTGCTTGCTGGCGAGTCACCCACAATGATGGTGTACCGGGTGAACCAGACCTCCGCGGAGCGCGTCCGCCTAAGCATTCGAGGAAGGGGCAAGCCGCCGGGAATTGCGGAGTTCGGGCTCTATGCGGAACCGGAGCGCGGCGTTTCCCGTTCGTAAGAGGGCAACATGGCTGGTGCCGGAAGAGTCGCCTTATCGAGAAGTCAAGGACTGGGACCTCTCAACCGAAGCCTCTGCTACCTTGAGTTCACTCCCGGCCCATGTCCGGCGCCATAGTATTCCGAAAGCGCTGTCTTCTCCTCGGCGGTTAGCTGTTTCGCGATACTGCGCATCCTTACGTTGATGTCGTTGGCCCGATTCCCATTTGAAAAATGTTCGAGCTGCTCTTCCAGATAGATACCATTCTGAGTATCGAGTGGAGGAGCTCCTTTTACGTAGCTCACGGGACCGTGGCACGATTGGCAGGGTGGTATGCCCCGCTGCCCGTCTCCGAAAACAATGAGGCGGATCGCCATCGACGCACGAGACGGGTCGGGCATGGCCTGGGGAAATGCGCGCTGGTCTTGCGGATCACTCGCTGTGGGCAGCATCGCGTAATATGCCGCCAGGTCGGCCGCGTCGTGCGCGGAAAATCCCTCGGCGATACCCTGCATCACTGATGAAATACGTTTCCCGGATCTGAAATCCTGCATCTGTTTCCAGAACGACAAGCGGTCTTCGCCCGCCAGGTTGGGGAAGGCGGGAACGGAGCTGAATCCCTCTTCGCCATGACAATGATTGCAGCGCCGGGCAAGGAGCAGTCCACGAAANGCGTCGCCCGCGGAAATAATCGTAAGAGTCTCCTTTGTCCAGGCCACGTTCGAAGGTATGCGAATCGGAGGTTCAGGATTCTTCGACTCAGAGAAATCCTTTCCTGGCAATAGGAGAGTAATCGCCAACGGAAGCACCAGGATGCTGAACCATCGGGGGCCTATTCGCAGGCGTGCAGCTTGACTAGCGCGGCTCACAATTCCGCCTTTCGCCGGGAAGCAAGGAGGCAAACTGATCTCGCGGGACCACCTCCAGATGGCCTCTCATCGCATAATGGCCGGCTCCGCAAAACTCATGGCAAGGAATCTCAAATTTGCCAGATCTGGGAAAGGTAAAGGTCGCCTCCGTGACTTCCCCAGGCACAGCTTTGAGGCCGTAGTTCGTGCCGAGAAAACTCAGCATATGCACGGCATCGGCGCTGGTAATTCGAAACTTGACGGGAACACCCGCCGGGACCGCGATGCACTGAGGGACGAAAACAAATTGCTGCGCGATCATGCGCACGGTAACCGATCCTGCCGGGTCTTCCGCCAGGCCCAGATTACTCTCCACGAATTCCCCCCGCAGGTGCAAGGTTGCAGGGTCGGGGCCTTCACCGCCGCCAAGAAAATGCCATACACTCAAGTCCACCATATAGAACCGAGTGGACAAGAGTGCCAATGCCACCAGCGTCATTGCCGTTGCGAATCCGATCTTTTTCTTCATTGCATTGCAGGCAACCCTCCTTGGGAGTTAGGTGAAAAACATGCCGGATTGGGTCCATCGAGTCTGCGCTCGGTCATGATGATCCACCTTGCCGGGCGTTCGGCTCGTCATGGAGTCGAGCCATGGTAGGCGTGCGGGGGAGAACAAGTCAACGAAAGCGATTGGCTGGCGGCGGCTCAACAGATTGGTTGGCGAAACATCGCCATAACCGGCCTACTGACAAACGCCGTCGAACCGCGTGCACTCGATGCGCTTTCATTCTGCGGTCTTGGAATAGTGAATGCGGTTCAAATCACGCAATACCAGCTTTCCGTTCGTCCCAGCGCGGGAATCGAACTCATAATGCGTCACCGAGCGGTTTTGTACCTCTTGTGCTTTATCTCCGTCGATGAACAGGAGTTGTTGCTCGGACAATCGCTCCAGCACAGTTTGCGAAAGATCAGCACAACCACCGAGTGACAAACCACAAGCACAGACTCACCGGCAGCTTCTCGAGTCAGCGTTCCAAGAAAATTGTGAAGGCGGAGCGCAACATCGGGGTAGTTTTCGCCCGCTGGCGGCCGGTGTTGATATTTTCCGAGCTTCGCCCGACGCTCCTTTTCTTCCAGGTGGAAATGAGCGATGCCGTGCTTGGTGAGACGGTCCAGAACTCCGAAGTCGATCTCTCGCAACCGTTCGTCCTCGATGACCTCCACGGCGTTTGGAAACTGCTCGATCATCAACCGGGCGGTCTCCATTGTGCGCTGGAACGGCGAGACAAAAACTCCGTCAAACTTGTAATCGGCCCCTAAGGCCTCACCGGTAGCTACAGCCTGTTTTTCACCATAAGGCGTGGGTGCCACATCCATGTCGCGCACCTTGCCACCATAGACGAGTTCTCCCACGCTTGGGTCCAGCGCGGTTGGCGTCGGTCGCCCATACGTAGTGCGAGGGCTTCTTGTATGGAGTCATTTCGTACCAGGCCAACAGATCCTGAGCCACATACTTGTCGATGGGCATCAGTTTTCTTGATGCCTCAGTTTTGACGGGGCCGACGGACTGCCAAGCCCTCAAGGTCCAAGTTTTACGAGACGGAGAAGCTGGGCGTTGAGTGTCCACGCTCATGGGCAGATCAACCGGGATTACACGCATTATTCGAGCGTTAAGCAGCAACTACCAATGGCGCACACGCCCGACGTCGACGTGGACGAAGTCCGAGCTGCGATAGTACCCCACTCCCCCCCGATGCAGGCGCAGGGCTGCGTCGCGCAACTCCAACGTCGGAATCCCAGGTAGGCGAATGTCGATTGCTTCGGCTTGCATATGCAGGCTGTGCTGCGCCACGCCGGTGTGCGGGCTGCGCGTGCGCAGGAATTCGTTACTCCCAGGGGTACGGTAGCCGCAAATCACATCGATTTCACCACCGGAGTCGCCGAGCGACGCGGTCAGGTCGTGGAGAAGATCGAAAAGACGAGGATCGAAATGGTGCACGTCTCCGGTACGGTGGTCGCGTAGAAAATGGTCGAGCTCGTCTAGAGCTCCGGGGATGTATTGATCGCCGCGACGATAGATGACATCCAGACGCTCGCGGGTGTGCGTGTGATAGAAGCGGAGCCGGTATTCGCGAGGGGATGGAACTGTGGATTCTGTTGCATGCCCCAGCGTTGCCAGCAGCAAAAACGGGATCAGCGGGAAACAGAACTTACCACGTACTCTTCGCAGGGCCGCCAAGAATACCTGGCGTCCTTGCAAGAAGCTCATTTCACTGTACTCGAAGAGGGTCATTCTCATTGGATGCGGTTCAAAGTAGATGCGGTGCGCAATGCCGATCCAGAGCCACCACTCCTAGAGATGTTCTGCGGCCAGCGCTTTGTCGAGTGCTGCGTCGTAACCGTAGATATCGTCGAAAAATCGAATCTGATTTTCTTCGTTCACCGCAGCCGTGCCATAAACAATCAGAACCGGAATTCGCGTGGCGAGGTTCACCTGAAGATTGTTTTTCTCGCCGTTCATGGTTGCCTTAACCCGCTCCAAATCCCAGTCGGGATTGTTTCGCAACACCCAGGCGACCAGGTCCTCCGGATTCTGTACCCGAATGCATCCGTGGCTGAAATCGCGGACATCTTGCGTGAACAGTCCCGGAGCATCCGTGCCATGCAGGTACACGTTATCGGGATTCGGAAAGATGATCTTCACCAGGCCCAGAGAATTCGTGTCGCCAGGTTTCTGTCGCACCATCAGGTGAAGCGATTTTATGCCTTCTAGAACCTCCGGGCTCACTCGATTGTCGGTTACGACCTCGCCTTGGGGCGTGACCACTTCAAAATGATTCTTGGCGATGTAGTTCGGGTCCTTCTGGATGTGTGGCACGATTTCGTTCCGCTGAATGCTGGGAGTCACGTCCCAGTAGGGACGGAAGACCACGTATTGGATCTCTTTCTCAAAGATAGGAGACTTGTGACCGTAGGCTTTTCCGATGATGACATTCTTGTAGAAGGCAACGGTGCCATCCGGGTTCATCGCGCGTACACGATACTCAGGAAGATTCACGACCACGGGCGGTTGTGGGAAGGAATGCGGAAGCCAGCGCCACCGTTCGAGCGTCAACTTGATCTGGAGAATGCGGACGGCTGGAGGCGTATTGAGTTCATTGATCGTGCGCGCGTCGAGATTGCCGGTGGGGGCTTCCCCATGTCTGTCCTGGTAATGCTTGACGCCCTCGACGAGCGCACCGTCATAGATGGTTGCATTCGGATTCAGTTGTGCACCTGCAGGAATGTCGCCGATGATTTGAAGAAACCGCCCCAAGCGGACCACGCCCGCGTAGGTTTGGCTGGGCCGCACAGTCTTCGTGACCGTTGGCAGCTTCTCTCCCTCAACTTGATTCGCGTATCCTTCATAAACCGGCAAGAGCGCGAGCAGCTTCCGGTAGCCCAAGAATGGCGGTTCCAGCTTCTGTATTTCAGCGGCTGGATCGCCTGCATTCACGACCTGGGTCTGAATGAATTCCGCCAACGAGAGTTGTACCCATCCCATATCGAGCTGAAATTTGAATTCCTTGGGGTTTACGCGGCCACAGTAGACGGCACGGATGTAGCGCATCGCCGAGACCGTAAGCGCAGTATCGAACGAAACCAAGTCTTGTTCAGACGGCTCTTGCCCCAGCTTGAGGAGGCGGGCCTGCCATCGTGAGCCGTCGTAATCTTCGGGGTCAAGTCCCTTAGCTTCCGCATTTTGTAAGAGCCCAATCACGGCCAGCCCCTGGGGACGGACGCGGCCGTTCTGAATCCAAAGCAAAGAATAACCGTTCGTCTCGTAAAGTTTGGCGACCTCTGGTTTGTACGCAGTAAAGTCAGGCCAGCGAAGATCGGCATTACGACCTGAATCCACAATACCGTGGAGCGCGGGAACACCCGAGGCAGACAACGTCTGGCCTGCAAGAGCAGGGTGCTGTTCCGCGAAGAACACAGGAAAGGTCTCGCTGCTCGCAACCGACATTCCGGCAATGACCACGCTGGCGAGAACGATCATCCACTGAGGCCGATAAACAGGATTCCTCATAGCAAACCTCCGCTTAATCTTTTATTTGAGTATCGAAAGCAATTCCAGGTTCCTCTTAATTGGAAGGGATTTCTTGCGCCAGTATCGTCGCGATCGAACGCTGGAGCCTTAGAGGTCAAGTGACCGCCAATCAGTCGAAAACTGCGGTTTTGTGATTCATCATCTTGGTGTAAGCTATGTCATTCCCGAGCAACTCGCCGCTGCGCAGAAAATTACGGATATCGCCTGTGTGCAGAACTGATTCTTGATCCATTTATGATCCACGAAGCCTTCCCATCGCTTACTGAAACCGCTCTTTCACGGCGGTAACACGGGTTCAAATCCCGTCGGGGACGCCAATATTGAGTTCGTCAGCGAAAAGTGATTCAAGTTGTAGAAACAAACGGCGGTTAGCCGGTTCAAAGTACCCCCTTTCCGCTGAGTACACCAAACCAAACCCTCTGGGTAGAAGATCTTTTGCATCTCTATCTTGTTGTGAAAGCTGGCACGCTGCCAGACCTGCCCGAAGTTCAAAGGCTCCCGATCCTGCTGCTCGATGAGTTCCTGCATCGTTGAAGCCTCTGAATCTAAAGATTTTCTTTCCTCCAGTCAACTAACCACCGGGAGACTACAGTTACTGCGCCTGTTCTCGACTCTACTCGCGATAGATGGGATGAGAAGGTCGATCCCCGATCACGGATGGCGTTAAGCTAGCGGTGATCAACGCACTCAACGTGCAATCACAT
>JGI12631J13338_1000304_pt1 | contig 15586 bp, 16 predicted proteins | sample BlaSpr_A8_Ref_O1_FD_13338 | JGI IMG/M metagenome (IMG submission 13338) | reverse complement strand
CGGGCGGCAACCGGCGACGACACGACCATCACGTTGTTCGACCCGGGCGACCGACTGGGCGGGGTGTTGCGCACTGAGCTGGTCGCTGGACGGCCGATGGATCTGGGTGCCGAGGCGTTCGTGCTGCGCCGGCCCGAAATGCCGGCACTGCTGGCCGAGCTTGGCTTGTCGGGGCGCCAACTGGCCACCACCGGCGCCCGGCCGTTGATCTACAGCCGGCAACAGCTGCACCCGTTGCCGTCCGGCACGGTAGTGGGCATCCCGTCGTCGGCCACATCGCTGGCCGGACTCGTCGACGACGCCACGGTCGCGCGCATCAACGCCGAACCCGCCCGTCAGCTCAGCTGGGAACCGGGCAGCGATCCCGCGGTGGCCGACTTGGTGGGCGACCGGTTCGGCGAGCAGGCGGTGGCGCGGTCGGTGGATCCGCTGCTGGGCGGGGTGTACGCGGGCTCCGCGGCGACGATCGGGCTGCGCGCAGCCGCCCCGAGTGTGGCGGCGGCCCTCGACCGCGGCGCCGCCAGCTTGACCGACGCGGTCCGGCAGGGTTTGCCGCCGGCCACCGGAGCGCCGGTGTTCGGCGCGCTGGACGGCGGCTATCAGGTGCTGATCGACGAGCTCGTCAGCCGCAGCCGACCGCGCCGGGTGCGGGCCGCGGTGCAGCAGTTGGACCGCGCCGAACGCGGCTGGACGCTGATCGATGACACCGGTGCTCGCTGGCACGCCGATGCGGTGATCCTGGCCGTTCCTGCGCCGCGGCTAGCGCGCCTCGTGCAGCAGATCGCCCCGCGCAGTTTCGCCGCCGCGAGCCGTGTCACCAGCGCATCGTCAGTGGTGGTGGCACTCGCAGTGCCGGGTGATACGGCATTTCCGGAGTGTTCCGGTGTGCTGGTGGCCAGCGGCGAGCAGCTCCGGGCCAAGGCGATCACCCTGTCTTCCCGAAAATGGGGGCTGCATGGGGACGTGCAGTTCCTGCGGTTGTCGTTCGGTCGATTCGGCGACGAGTTGGCATCTAGAGCGTCTGACGACGAGCTGCTGGCCTGGGCGGTGGGGGATCTGGCCACCGTGTTCGGGCTGGACGTCGAACCCGTCGACGCCCGCGTGCAGCGCTGGATCGAGGCGATGCCGCAGTACGGCCCCGGCCATGCCGATGTGGTCGCCGAGGTGCGCGCCGGCTTGCCGCCGACGCTCGCCGCGGCCGGCAGCTACCTCGACGGAATCGGCGTTCCGGCCTGCATCGGGGCGGCCGGCGAAGCGGTCACCCGCGTGATCAGGGATGTCGAGGCCTTAGACGCAAGAGTGGCACGATAGGTTTCATGGCCAAACTTGGCAAACTTGATTATGACGCCCTGAACTCGACGCTTCGCTACTTGATGTTCTCGGTGTTCTCGGTGCGGCCTGGCGTGCTCGGCCAGGAGCGCGACGCAGTGATCGACGACGCGTCGACCTTTTTCAAGCTGCAGGAGGACCGCGGCGTCGTGGTGCGCGGCCTCTACGACGTTGCGGGCTTGCGGGCAGACGCCGATTTCATGATCTGGACCCACGCCGAACGCGTCGAAGCACTGCAAGCGACCTATGCCGATTTCCGACGCACCACGACTCTGGGACGGGCCTGCGCGCCGGTGTGGAGCAGCGTGGCGCTGCATCGCCCGGCCGAGTTCAACAAGAGCCATATCCCGGCGTTTCTGGCCGGCGAGGAGCCCGGCGCCTACATCTGCGTGTATCCGTTTGTGCGGTCCTACGAGTGGTACCTGTTGCCCGACGAGGAGCGCCGCCGCATGCTCGCCGAGCACGGCATGGCCGCGCGCGAGTACAAGGACGTTCGGGCCAACACCGTGCCGGCGTTCGCGCTCGGCGACTACGAATGGATCCTGGCCTTCGAGGCCCCCGAATTGGACCGCATCGTCGACCTGATGCGTGAGCTGCGCGCCACCGACGCCCGCCGGCATACCCGCGAAGAGACGCCATTTTTCACCGGGCCGCGGGTTCCGGTCGAGCAGCTGGTGAACGCTCTGCCCTGATCGGGTCCTGATCAACCAGAAAAGAGGAACACATGACGATCGAGTTCGACCCGACTGATCCGACCCGTTTCGAGCAGATGTACCGCGACGACCGGGTGTCGCACGGCTTGCCCGCGGCCACACCGTGGGACATCGGCGGTCCGCAACCGGTGGTGCAGCAGCTGGTCGCGCTGGGCGCGATCAAAGGCGAGGTGCTCGACCCCGGCACCGGTCCCGGCCATCACGCGATCTACTACGCCTCCAAGGGCTACTCGGCTACCGGCGTCGACGGCTCGGAAGGCGCGTTGCAGCGGGCCCGCGAGAACGCGCAAAAGGCGCGCGTGTCGGTGAACTTCCAGCTGGCTGACGCCACGAAGCTAGAAGGGCTGGACGGCCGGTTCGACACCGTTGTCGACTGCGCCTTCTACCACACCTTCAGCACCGAACCCGAGCTACAGAAGTCCTATGCGCAGGCTCTGCGACGGGCCACCAAGCCGGGCGCGCGCCTGTACATGTTCGAGTTCGGCGAGGGCAACGTCAACGGCTTCAAGATGATGCGGTCGTTGTCCGAAGACGATCTTCGTAAGGTGTTGCCGGCCGGCGGCTGGGAGATTACCTACCTGGGCACGACCACCTATCAGGTCAACATGAGTGCTGAGACGATCGAGATGATGGCCGCGCGAAATCCCGATATGGCCGAGCAGGCGCAGTCTTTGCTGGAACGGTTCCGGGCGATGGAGCCGTGGCTGGTCAACGGGCGCGTGCACGCCCCATTCTGGGAAGTACACGCGACCCGGGTGGACTGATTCACTTCGCCGCGAGAGTGCAACCAGCGATATCGACTCTCGCGAAATACGTCGGTGGTTGCACTCTCGCGGAAGCCGCTAAGCGTCCGTCGGGGCCAGGCGCAGCGAGATCGAGTTGATGCAATAGCGCTGATCCGTTGGCGTCGGATAACCCTCACCCGCGAACACGTGGCCAAGGTGGCTGTGGCAGTTCGCGCACAGCACTTCGGTGCGCGTCGTCCCCATCGAGTGGTCGGGACGCAGGATCACCGCGTCGGAGTTCGACGGGTCGAAGAACGATGGCCAGCCGCAATGTGACTCGAATTTCTCTGTGCTGCGGAACAATTCGGCGCCGCAAGCCCGGCAGGCATAGACGCCCTCGGTTTTGGTGTCGGTGTACTCACCGCTGAACGGCCTCTCGGTGCCGGCACGACGCAGCACATCGAACTCCTGCGGGTTGAGTCGCTTGCGCCAGTCGTCATCGCTCAGTTGCACCTTCGGACGTGACGTATCGGAGGAGGTCATGCGTCCACGCTAGCGCGAATGGCGGTGACCCGCCGCGCCCGGCTTCGCCGCGCTTGCGATCACCGCACGCACTCGCGCTGGGCCGTCAGCCAGGCCGGATCGATGCCGCCGTCCAGCCGGTTGTCCGCCTTGGCGTTCAGGTAGCGGAAGTAGAGCACCGTGAAAACCACGATCAGCAGCAGCGACCAGCCGTAGGTGATCTTCAGGTATTGCAGCGCGCGGCCATACCTCATCCAGTTGAACAGCAGCCAGTCGTCCAGCGTCATGAAACCGTAGATCCCGAGCCACGCCGGCCAGTTGCGGATCAGCGAGTTGCGCAGCACGACCGTCATCAGGAATGGGAACAGCATCATCGAGTAGTAGCCCTGGGCCAGCGACGACACGAGGAACGACCACAGCAGCAGTACACCCGTCGAGTTGGTGAACCAAAACAGCGGGTCGTGGGTGCGGTAGTAGCGGTACAGCAGCCACAGCGCACCGATCGCCAGCAGCGTGAACAGGATTCGCAGGAACACGATCAGCCAGGTGGGCAGGCCGAAGTACACGCCGTTGCCCTCGATCGAGCTGTTGAAGTAGTCGCGGGTGCCCAGGAAGTAGGGCACCGTTTTGGTGACGAAGTCCATCGGGTCGCTGACCAAAGGCCACGCGGCGAGGTTGACGACGACGGGGACCACGATGGCCGGCACCAGTGTCCGCCATTGGCGGTTGAGCAGGGGCAACAGAAGCAGCGGCCCGAGCACAGGTTTGAGCGTCAGCGTCAGCCCGATCGCGAACCCGGCCCACCACTGGTGCCCGACCTTCCCGTCCAGCAGCCACCGCAAGAAAAGCACCTCCGCCAGCAGCACGCAGCCGTTGATATTGGTGAACACCAGCGTGCTGGTCACGGTCTCGGTGCAGAACATGGCCAGCAGCAGGGCGGGCGCGGCCACCGAGGACACCGTGTACTTGAACAGCCGCAGCAACAGATACCAGGCAATCAGGATGGCCACGGTGTTGATAAGAATGAACAAATACCGCGACGGCGCGAACGGCAGGTATCCGAACGGCGCCATCAGCAGCGTGCCGCCGGGCGGGTACAGGTAGTGCGGGTCGACGTAGTCGAAGTGCTCGTTGTAGATGGCCCAGCCGCGCCGGAAGTTGAGCACCGCGCGGTAGACCGGTTTGAAGTCGTCGGTGATGTTGCCGTTGGCGGGGAGCACGATGCTGCGGTGCAGCACCGACATGATTGCGATCGGCCACAGCACCGACCGCAAGATGGTCGCGGTGCTCGGGGGGCCGGTAGGGGGACGGAATGCGGCGAGCACCCAATCGCGCCAGCCCGTCCGGGTCGAGTCAGCTGCCGTCACCAGCGCACCCTACAACGCGGTCGAGTGAGGCGGTGTCAGGCGGGACAGTAGGTGTCGGTGCCGGGCAGCTTGCCACTGTTCAGATAGCCGACCAGCGCCGGGACCGCGCACGACGAATAGATGCTGGCGCCGTGACCGATGCCCTGCCACATCACCCGCCTGCTGGCCGCGTTTGCGTTGATGATCGTGGCCGCCGTCTGCGCCACTCCCTCTACGCCCACGATCGGGTCGTTCTGCACACCCAGCAGCAGGACGTCGATCTTGAGATCCTTCGGCGGCTGCGGCGGCTGACTACTGGGCCAGTGCAAGCATCTGACCAGATTAAGCGCGGCGACTGTGCCGAACTGGGGGTAGAGCTTCCCCCATGCGACCACGAGTTCACGAACGCGATCGGGGGTCGGGCGGTTAATGGCATCGCTGCAGGAGTTGACGAACTGGCCGTCTGTGTCCTGGGTGGCATCGGCGTGGTTGATCAAGCCGTTCAGCTGGTTGGCGTCGCCGGAACGGGCGGTCGCCAGTGCGTTAGCCAGGCTGTTGGTGCTGCCGACGCGGCCGCCCGACGGGAAGCCCAAAGCGACGGTGATCGCGTTGGCCACTGCAGCCAACGATGCGCCGCCGGGCCCTTTACCGGCCCGCGCGTCGGCCAGCAGCGAGTTGACGGCGCCCCTGGGATCGGGACCCAGCGCGCAATTCACCGCCACGCACTGCGCTGCGAACGCGTCGAGCGCGGTCTGCTGCCCCTTGACTTGTTGCTCGGCGGCGGCTTCGGCATTGACGCCCAAGGCAACCGGGGAGTCGAGGATCAGCCTGGCGACCTTGTCCGGACGGGATGCTGCGTAGGAAAGCGCTACCTGAGCACCATTGCCGATACCGACCAACGCGACCGCGGGTACGTCCCAGAGGTTCCGGAGCCGCTCGATATCTGAAGCAGCGTGGGCATTGTCATAAGCGCTGTCCCCTGGCGCAATCGCGTCGGTGCAGTTTGTGGTGGCGGTGTTCGCGACGTCGGAAAGGTTGGCGACCGGATCGTCGCCATTCTGGAATTGCGCCTCATCGCGCATCACTTGGCGGTCAAGGTGATCGCGGCAGTCGATCGGGCTCGACATGCCCATCCCGCGGCGGTCGACGGAGACGATGGGGTGGGCTTGCAGCACATCGGCGCCGCCCTGGGACAGCCAGACCGGCAACTGCGTCGACGACGGCAGGTCGGAGCCGGTCGTGAAGACGAGGGGCCCCGCGTCCTTTGGAGTCTGGTTCGAGCGCGCGCGGACGACGCCAATGCTCACCGTCCCGGACCCGCCGTTGACCGGGTCGAGGTCGGCGTCGTAGTTCGCGCAATCCAGCTGGACGCCGGGCGCGGGCCGCACTGCTGCATCGCCGAACACCCGAGACGTGCAGTCGCGCCATGACAAGTCGTTCTTGGGGGCCGCGATCGGCGGCGGACCGCTGGGCGGCGGCTTTGTCGTGGGCACGCCTTGCGGTCGGGCGCCGGAGTTGGTGGCGAAGCGCGGGTCTGCGGCCAGGCCTGGAACGCAGCCGGCCAGCACTGTGGTCATCGAGAAGGCCACCGCGACCCGAAACGTGGCGGACGTGATGTGCCGACTCATGCCGACCACAGTAGCCACCCCGCTGGGCTATCCCGCGTCATCGCGCGTGTCATCGCTTGGGCTAGGTCCTGACGTATCGGGTGTACAGGTAGCCCGCATCGTCGGTGAGCACATGCGCACTGTGCATGCGAGTCAGCACCTGGCCCGGTCCGGTCGCGATGCGCCGGGCCAGGCCGCCGACAAGGTAGGGCGCGATGGTCAGACACAGCTCGTCGAGCATGTCGCGCTGCACGAACGAGCCGAGCAGCGACGGCCCGCCTTCGGTCAGGATGCGGCCTAGGCCGCGAGCCTTGAGGATCGCCAGCAAGGCGGCCTCGTCGACGTTGCCAGGATCGCCGCCGGAGCAGTCGACCACCTCGGCGAGGTCAGCGAGCAGGCGGCGTGTCTGGTCGGCGGCCGCGGTACAGGTGAGCACCAGTGGCGGCACCTCGGTTCGGCTGAACACCCCCATGTCCCGGTCAAGGCGGCCGGACCTGGTGACGATCGCGATTTGGGGGACTTCGCTTTGCCCACGGTCCTGTCTGCGCTGGCGCTGAGCAACCCCCAGATGCGCGCCGGAATAACCCTCGATGCGCACGGTGCCCGCGCCGACCACGATGACATCGGCGAGCTCTCGCAGCAGGTTGAAGATGAATTTGTCGCCGGGCCCCGCCAGTGTGCCCGAGGTGCCCTCCGCGGTGGCGCCGCCATCTGCGCTGGTGATGAAATTGGCCCGCACCCACGGCCCGGGCTGGACGGCGGGATAGGCGTAGAGCTTGGTCAGGTCGCCGTGGTCGAGCTCGCGCCCGGATTCAAGCAGCGTCAGCGGTGTCTCGGCGGAGCCGTCGGGCATACGTTTGATTGCAGCACGCCGCTACAGTTCCTCCATGCACGGGTCCACCTNTGCGGACGCTTCTGGCCAGGTGGATCACCTGGTGGATCGGCATCCAAGCGTGTCGCCGGAACGGTTGATCGCCCAATTGCGGCCGCCACCAACGTTCGCCGAGGTGAGCTTCGCGACATATCACCCTGACCCGGCCGANCCGACCCAGGCTGCCGCCGTCGTGGCCTGTCAGGACTTCTGCCAGCAGGCCGTGCAGCGGCGGGCGGGCCGCCGAAAGCTGTTCGGCAAACGGGCTGTGTTGCCCGGCGTTGGGCTCTACCTGGACGGCGGGTTCGGCGTAGGCAAGACCCACCTGCTGGCCTCGGCCTACTACCAGTTGCCCGGCCCGGGGCCGGGCGGGGCGCCGGAATCTCCGACACATCCCAAGGCGTTCGCGACGTTTGGAGAACTGACCCAGCTTGCCGGGGTGTTCGGCTTCGTCGAATGCATCGATCTGCTGGCCGATTACACGGCGGTGTGTATCGACGAGTTCGAACTCGACGATCCAGGCAACACGACGCTCATCTCGCGCATGCTCTCGTCATTGGTCGAACGGGGTGTTTCGGTGGCCGCCACCTCCAACACGCTGCCCGAACAGCTCGGCGAGGGCCGATTCGCCGCCCAGGATTTTCTGCGCGAGATCAATACCCTGGCAAGGATTTTCACCACCGTGCCGATAGCGGGACCGGACTACCGGCACCGCGACCTGCCGCCGGCACCCCAGCCGTTATCCGATGAACAGGTCGTCGAGCGTGCCGCACGGGTCGAAGGAGCCACCCTCGACGACTTCGATGCGCTGTGCACGCACCTCGCCACCATGCATCCGTCGCGGTATCTGACCCTGATCGAGGGTGTGACAGCGGTGTTTTTGACCGGTGTGCACGAAATCGACGACCAGAACGTCGCGCTGCGGCTGGTGTCTCTGACCGACCGGCTGTATGACGCCGGCATCCCGGTGGTGGCTTCCGGGGCGAAGCTGGACACCATCTTCAGCGACGAGATGCTGGCCGGCGGTTACCGAAAGAAGTACCTGCGGGCCACTTCACGGCTGCTGGCGTTGACGTCTCAGGGTCTCAATGATGCTCGGGAAGCTCGCGAACCATGACGTAGTCGTTCTCGAGACGAGCGCCCACTTGAAAAGTTCTGGTGCCATTGATCTTAAATCCGCTTTTGATGTAGAAGCGTTGTGCCCGCTGGTTTCCCTGGTTGACGCCTAGCCACACGCAGCGGACGCCCCATTCGGCGGCGGTGGCCAGCGTCAGTTCCATCAACGCAGTCGACACCCCCACACCGTGATACTCCGGCATTAGATAAATCTTNGACAGCTCGGCGGCCGGGCGGATATCGACAGCTTGCTGCACGTCGGGTGNNATNNCTGANGNCATCGCTGACGCAGCGAATGAGCATGGCGTAACCCACAATCCGGCCGTCCTGCTGCGCGGTGAGAACCGTACGTCGCGGATCGGTCAGATACTCCGCGAAACGTGCGGGTGACAGGTTCACGTCGATGAACGACGCGATGTTCTCAGGTGGCGTCGCGGGCGGACAAGCCAACGGAAAAGTCCGTGCGGCAATCGCGGCGAGTTCGTCGGTGTCGACGGAGTCGGTCGTGGCAAGGTGTACGTCCAGCGTCAGAGGTTCCACTGCGCGAGGTGCTGGCCCGTCTTCCTGTCCAGCAGCACGACGTTAGAGACCGGATCACGGTAGGCGTCCCAGTACACGCCGCCGCGGACAATCGCTCCGTTCGGCGCATTGGTCAGCACGTTGTCCAGTGCGTCGGGTGCATCAGATGGCCGCGGCTTGTACGCGTCGGCGAACGGGGTCACCCCATCGAAGCTGAAGTTGGTTGCCATGATGAAGGGATTGGGCACCCTGACCGCGCGAACCGTCACGTCGGCACGGTCCACGGTGCTGCCGGGAAAGCTTTTGACCGGAACGCCCTCGCGTGTGTAGCCGAATCCGGGCGGCGGGTCGCACGGGGCCACGCTGCCGACGGTGATGTCAGCGATGTAGGTGCCGGTATCCACCCGCAATGTGTCACCGATGTGGCCGATCGGCGCGTCGCCGGCGCGGGCTCGGGGAGCGGCAACGCCCATCGCGGTGACGCTCGCGGCGGCGACGAGGATGGTGGACAGGAAAATCGCCCAACGGTGCATCTTCGCCTCCTTTGCTCCCTTCTTGGGAGGGGACCTTCGCATGATTGCACACGCGCTGCGGCGAAGGGGAGGGGCCGGACCGGGTTTTGGGGGATGCGGGTTCAGCCCCATTCTGGGACTATCTGAGAGATATGAGGCCCCTCCTGATGCTGACAAGCCTCGCCGTCGTGATCGGCATGGCCACGCCCGCCCGCGCCGACAGCAACGACGATGCATTCCTCGCCTCGCTCCAAGCGGCCGGCGTCACCTATCCGGACCCGAGCAAGGTGATAGCGGCCGGAAAATGGGTGTGCCAAACGTTCGGCCAGGGCATGCAGTTGGTGGATGTCGTCAAGGCCGTCCAAGCCCGCAACCCCGGCCTGCATGGCGACAACGCTGCCAAGTTCACGGCAATCGCGGCCAGCGTCTACTGCCCCAGCGCTATTGGTCAATAGAGGACCGAGTAGACGCACTACTCGTCGGAGGCTGTGTCTGTGCCCGAGCCTGTGTCGGTGGCGGTTTGCAGTGCGCGTCGACCGCCGGGCGCCCGACCCAGTTCCAGCGGGCCCAGTCCGGGGACGGCGCGTGGGGGCGTCATTGCGGCGCGTCGTTTCCGCCAGTGGCCAGCGCTCGAAAGACGCCAATCGGCGGCCCATTTCCACTCATAGATATCTGACGTGCTCAAACTCGTGGCGATCGCTGCCATTCGTAGGTGGGCGCCGCGGGTGTCCATCCACGAGGTGATCAACCAGACTCTGTCGAGGTCGTCTCCGGGAATCTCAAAACCCCACGACATTTCTTCGTCGTCGCAGCCCATGGACGGACGTATCGCAGGCTTGGGCGTTGATACCTCGAATTGATTGCCATCAGTCTCGAGGTCGAGTCCGACCTCGTAGCGCACAGTCGGGCCTAGCATCCTTAAAGTCACTTGGAGTCGAGCAAGATTTTTGCGACGCGGCGCAAGCCGATCAACCTGCACGACGACGCCATTGGCCCCCGCTGTCTTGGGATTCGCTCGTAGCTGATTCCACGTCGCAATCAGCCCAACGAACGCGATGATGCCAATAAAGACGTCGAGAACGATGATGGCGGCCACGTCGACATAGCCAACACCATCCGAACTTGCGCCGCCCGCCGGGTGTTGGGCGCGGGATCTGTCGGCGACTAAGCGCTGACATGGTCGCCACCCTGATCGGCGACTTCCGAGTCGCAATACGCTAGTGGCTGTGCGCGTCGATCCGGGGCCGCTGACATGGGCGGCTGTGGTCCATGCCTGGCATCTGGACCTGGTCTGCGCGACGGTAATCGTGTTGCTGGTCTGCGCATACGCGTGGTGCTACCGGCGCGCCCGGAACGGCGAGCAACCAGTCGGACCGGCGCAGGCCGGGTGCTTTGGCGTTGGGATTGTGCTGTGGGCGCTGGCCACGTTGAGCGTCATCGGCACCTATGCCTACGCCTTGTTCTGGGTGCGCGCGCTGCAGGTACTGCTGCTGCTTTACGTCGTGCCGTTCTTCCTGGCGCAGGGCAAGCCGGTCACGGTCGTGCGCAATGCGCTGGGCCCAGCAGGCCGGGACCGCGTTGACCATCTGTTGGCGAGCCGATTGGCCCGGGTGCTCGCGCACCCGTTGACCACGTCGCTGGCAATGCTGGCCACGCCCTGGCTGCTGTACTTGACGCCCTGGTATACCGCGGCGCTGGAGAGCGAATGGATTGGCGCGCCCACTCGGGTTCTGTTGGTAGTGATCGGTTTTGGGTACTTTTACGCTCGTCTCCAAGCAGATCTCGTTCCCCGCAGGTACTCCCAGCTGATCTCGTTGTTGATCAGCGTCGGCGAGACGCTGGGCGATGGAGTCTTGGGGTTGGTCATCTGGCAGGGCTCATTGATCGCCACGCCGTATTACTCGAGTTTGCAACGCACCTGGGGTCCGGATCCGCGGCTCGATCAGACTATCGGCGCCGGCGTGCTATGGATCCTCGGAGACGTGGTCGGGTTGCCGTTTGTGCTGCTGCTGATGCGCGCGCTGTCCCGAGACGAAAAGGCGCACGCCGTTGCGGTCGATGCCGAGCTGGACACTGCGGAAGCGGCCGAGAGTGAAAGTGCAGTGCCATCGGCGTTGTGGTGGGAAAACGACCCACAATTACGCGAGCGGTTTCGCAGAGGCTGACATTCTGCGATCGCAAATTAGACTAATATCGCGCTAGTCGGTTTGGTCGACAAGCGCGGCGCCAGGCGCGTTGGTCCGCACCGACTTGATGCCGTTCTCCGCCGCAGTCTTGGAATTGTAGCCTTGGCTGCTGGCGATGATCTCTCCGTTGGCGGCCTTGAGGTGGAACCGAAACTTCCCCGCGTGATCTTTGAACAGTTCAAACTTCTCAGTCATTCGTCTCCCTTGATCTGCTGAACACGATAGCCCGAGGAATCACGATAGCCCGAGGAATGTTGCCACGGATATAGCGGATGACGTTGCCCGTCGACCTCTCCGTCATCGCCGGATTCAGCACTTCAAGATGAGCGGATTTGCTGGACACGAGAAACGCTGCGTCGCGCGAGCCTTTTCACGTAGATAATTATGCTCGAACGGCCTGGCATGAACTGTGGGCCACGCCAGAATCCTTCCCGCCTTGTTCCATGCTCGGACCTTCGCCGACACGTCGTCGGCGTGGCGTGCTCAGCCGGCGGGCGCGCTTACCCTGCCAGTGCGCTCGCGGTGCTTGCACCCCGGCCAGCAGCAGGGCCGGCGTTGGCCTTCTTCCAGCTCCTCCTGGGTCCGGCGAATGCGGCGCTTTCGGGTCATCTGCTGCTTGGCATCCTCGACCCAGCAGATGAACTCGTTGCGCGCCAAGGGCGTGATGTCCTTCCAGGCAGCGAGTGCCGTGGAGTTGGCGATCAACGCGTCGCGCAGGTCTGCGGGCAGCTTATGCACCACCCCACCGGGCACTCGTTTGCTGCTCACAGCGCCAGGGTAATCGCCTACCTGAGCCGTCGCTGCTGAGCGGTTCACGATGAGCACGCCCGCCATATCGGGCGACGAGAATGCCGCCGGGGCCGCGCTCACGCGCAGTTCGGGTAGGACAACATCGCACTGGAAACCAGTTGCATGGCGTTGCTCATGCCGGCGCCCATCGACGTCGACATCTGTTGATCTACCTGGCTGGGTGATTCGCCCTGCCGGAACAGGCGGCTCAGCCACGCTCATACACCGTCACCCGATCCTGGATACCCCAGAATTAAACCGGCTGGTGGGAATCGACTTCGGTCCAATCCGAATCGAGTATCAGGTGCATGTCATCATCGCCAGTGGCGCCGGGACATCCTGGTCATAGGGCGGCCACGAAAGGAATAGCGTCCTGTCAGGGTGCACTGCCACCGCTTCGGCGCCGTCCTTCGCGCAGATCTCGGCATAGAGGTCGTCGCCGTGCCAACCATTGGTGGTCAGCGCCGTACCCGGGTTCAGGTCGTAGCAGACGACATCCACGCCCACCTGCGCAAGCAGGTAGGCCCAATAGCCCGTGCCCGCGATCGGATCGACCAGGCCGCCTTGAGCGTGCTTGGCCACGAACGCCACGGTATCGGGGTCAGGGATGGTCCAGGAGTACTGCCTGACGAGCCTTGCCGATTCGGCGAGCGGGCCATGCACTCTTCTACCGTTAGGTCCAAACGGAACTCACCGACCACCGGGTTGCCCCGCAAACTATCGGGCTCAACGCAATCCTTGACAGCCTCCCAAAAGGGGTTGTCGACGGTCACTCCCGGTACTCCCTCTTAGTGAGGCTCTCCCAACACTTTGGGCAGATGTATTCCAAGTCGTCTGTGTCGAACATCTTTCGTTGCCCTTTCTCCCGATAAATCTGGCGTTGCGTCGTGTCGGCGCGGGGTCCGGGAAGTTAAATCGATTGTTCCCGTTGCCAGAGCGGATCGTCGACGGCAGGCTCCGCGCGATATTGCTTGGCACCCAGTCATGTCGCTGCCAACGCGAGCACGCTAATTAGCACGGTCATCGCCGATTTATCTCCGGGCAGTACGCCAACACGGCGGCCGTAACCGCATTAAAAGCATCAATCGGCGACAACATCGGGTTGACATGCATCGCCACTACAACGACGTCGGCCTGTGAATGCCCCTGCTTCAAGTAAGCACAGACCGCGCGGCCAGCGGCCACCGCTGTGTTTGGATCCACAACGAGAATGCCCGAGGCCCGCAGCGCGGAGAGATAAGCAGCATCCTCATCGTCGTCACTGGCTGCAGTCGGCGCAGGCTCCACTTCGGTCGATGTCGATGGTGATGTCGTTGCTCGCAGCGAAACTCGTGGATATGCCGGTTCGGAGGTGCGAGCGGCGGGTCGCTGTCCGACCAACGCGGTTACGATGCTCACCGCGACGACGAGACAGCCGCACCCGATCGCCAGAGCCCGCGGCGAAATCGCCCATCCGGACCCCGGCTTCTCCTCGTCGCCACCCGGGCCGCATGCGGTAGGCGCCGATCGTGTGTCATCAAACATTGCCGTTGGCCTCACCATGCGCAGGCCGCTGCCGCGCGGATCTCATCATCATCTACTGCGGCGGTGATGCTCAAGACTCCAGCGCGCTTGCCGGCCGAACCAGCCGACCAACCACTCGGCGGCCCCTTGCATCCAGTCGGATCGTCGCCAGGCGGAAGCGGCTGGTGATTAGGCGTCGGCACCCGCGAGATTAGTTCGCGGTCAATCTGTTGCGAAAATGCGGCTCAGCCGGTGGTGAGAGTAGCTGTCGCGATGAGTCCGATAAGTAGGCGTTTCATTTTGCTCTAAATGACTTACTCGGGCCGGAGAGGTCGTTTCATGCTACAGACGATGCTCCATTCGAAAAGCAACTCTCCGCCTTTGTCGTAGCCCTTGAAGTGGTGGGCGACCTGCGTACGTTGCACCGCGGAGCTTACGATCTCCCATCCCTGTTCTCCGTAGGTCTTCGTCAGACGGCTTACCTCGTCTATTAGCTCCTTCAGAGACTCGTTCGTCTCATAGATGAAGATGGTCTCCCACCGCTGCGGGTACCACTGGCCGTCTGACGCCAGCCACCAACCTGGCCCGGGCGAAGTGCTCATATCCCGGCACCCTACGGTGCTGGGAGCAGCTAGACAGAGATTTTTTGTGAACTTTAAATGTGATTTCGCCGAGGAGCTGGTTACGCTGGTCCAGCGGGCAAGTCGGGCCGATGATATCGACAAAGGCATGCTCTGCCGGGCGGCGATTAGGGTGATACACAACCCACCCGCTGCCAAGCCGTATTTGATCGGGCTCAGTGCGGGGCTCCGCGTTTACGGCTTGAGAATGCTATTCGAAGCGATCTGTGTCCAATACCCGACCGCGATGAATATTCCGACCGGCCTTCCGGAATCCTTGAGTGGGTAGCGACGAACTGCTAACTTGCCCCCGTGGCCGCCTGAAAACGGCCACTACGGCCAGAAGGGCAGTCCCTCGCGGATCGCGTTGACGAATTCCTCCCACCGGCTGCGCGCTGTCTCGTTGTCCGATGTGCTGACGCCGCTAATGCGAAAGCCGAAACCATCCGAGAACACGAGTTCCAGGTCATAGATCCGAAACTTTTCGTTTAAAAACTGGTCAAACTGCACGCCTGCAAATTCGAAGCTGACAATGTTCCCGAGTGGCCGTACCCATGCCTCGACCGAACTTGGCTCAACGGGCTTCCCTGTCGAGGTAGGGTCGCGTCGGCCGTTCTCTTCGGCTAGGTCATAGTTCAACTCGCTATAGCTGATGTCGACCTTTGCCAGCCGGGCCGACGTCACGGCCCAGATACACCAGCGAGTCGTTGCTTCCGCCGCGGTCGACGTGACGTGGGACGCTTTGATGGCGGCCGGGTCTACAAGTGCAGCTAGGGCCGCTTGCGCTGCCCTCGGCGCCACGAAGCCGGGGCGGCCCTTGGTCGGGTCGGTAACGTATCGCTCCATCGAGATCCGCTGCTCTCTGGAGAGTTGCATCGCGCTTACTTTCTGCTCGATCACCAGGTCATGCGTCCAACTGTGAGCCGCGGAGCACGAAAGCGCGCGTTGTAAATCCAGCCAACTCACAGAAAGCGGCCACCGGGGTTTTCCCGGTGGCCGCTGGGTCAGTTTTGTGCCTCTAGCTAGGCGGTCGATTTCGTCAGCTACCGCCCGAGCGCGGAGTCAATTACTTCGATGTCGCCCATCCGTGGAGCGTATGTCTGCACAGTCCGTGGCGCACACTGTCTCCGCCGAGCCCTGCCGGCGAAGGGTGTCGCGCGGCTCGTCAGGTTGGGCTTTAGCTACGCTGATTTGTAGTGCTTTAGCGACGGTTGCGGAGTATCGGGTG
>JGI12631J13338_1000303_pt1 | contig 15586 bp, 14 predicted proteins | sample BlaSpr_A8_Ref_O1_FD_13338 | JGI IMG/M metagenome (IMG submission 13338) | reverse complement strand
ATGTGGCACCTACGACTCCGGGATCGATTCACGAAGGCGGGGAATTGGGCTACTCGCTGAGTCACGCGTTCGGCGCTGTTTTCGACAATCCCGGCCTGGTTGTCGCGTGCGTGATCGGCGACGGTGAGGCCGAGACCGGGCCACTGGCCACGGCCTGGCATTCCACCAAGTTCCTCAACCCGATCGGTGATGGGGCGGTACTGCCGATCCTGCATTTGAACGGCTACAAGATCAGCAACCCCACCGTGCTGGCCCGCATCGAACACGAAGAGCTGGACCAGTTCCTGCGCGGCTGCGGCTGGGAACCGCGCTACGTCGAGGGTGAGGACCCTGAAGACATGCATGAGCTGATGGCCACCGTCCTCGATGAGACGGTGGAGGCCATTCACGGGATCCAATGCGACGCTCGAACCGCCGGCGACACCACCCGCAGACGGTGGCCGATGATCGTACTGCGCTCCCCCAAGGGCTGGACCGGACCCAAACAGGTCGACGGTCAGCAGATCGAAGGCACCTTCCGGGCACACCAGGTGCCACTGCTCGTCGACGACCGGCATCCCGGGCACGTCGAGCAACTGGAGAGCTGGATGCGCAGCTACAAACCCGACGAGCTGTTCGACGTGGCCGGGCGGCTGCTGCCCGACCTGGCTACGCTGGCGCCCAACGGATCACGGCGGATGGGCGCCAACCCGCACACCAATGGCGGAGTGTTGCTGCGTGACCTGCGGATGCCCGACTTCCGCGCTCACGCGGTGACGGTAACCTCGCCCGGCGCGGTGGAGGCGCAGGACACCGCCGTGCTCGGCGCTTTTTTGCGCGACGTCATCGCGCTCAACGACGAGGCGCGCAACTTCCGGATCTTCGGGCCCGACGAAACCCTGTCGAACATGCTCGGCGCGGTCTTTGAGGTCACCGACCGGCAGTGGCAGGCCCGCACCACCGCGAACGACGAGTTCCTCGCCCCACAGGGGCGCGTGCTGGATTCGATGCTCAGTGAGCATCAAAGCGAAGGCTGGCTGGAAGGTTATCTGCTCACCGGGCGGCACGGGCTGTTCAACTGCTACGAGGCGTTCATCCACATCGTCGACTCGATGTTCAACCAGCACGCCAAATGGCTCAAGGTCACCGCGCAACTGCCGTGGCGCCGCGACATCGCGTCGCTGAACTACCTGCTCGCCTCTCATGTCTGGCAGCAAGACCACAACGGCTTCACCCACCAAGACCCCGGCTTCCTGGATCACGTCGTCAACAAGAAAGCTGACGTCGTGCGGGTCTACCTGCCGCCTGACGCCAACTGCCTGCTCTCGGTTGTTGACCATTGTCTGCGCAGCCGCCACTACGTCAACGTGGTGGTCGCCGGGAAGCGCGCGATGCCGCAATGGCTGAGCATGGACGAAGCGGTGGTGCACTGCACCGAGGGCATCGGCATCTGGGAATGGGCCGGAAACGACCGCGGCGTGGAACCGGATGTGGTCCTTGCGTGCTGCGGAGATACTCCGACCCTCGAGGTGCTGGCGGCGGTGTCGATCCTTCGGGAACACCTGCCCGAGTTGAAGATCCGGGTGGTCAACGTGGTGGACCTGATGAGGTTGCAGTCGGCCACCGAGCACCCGCACGGACTGAGCGACCGCGACTACGACGCCCTGTTCACCACCGACAAACACATCATCTTCGCCTTTCACGGCTACCCGAGCCTGATCCACCGACTCACCTACCGCAGGACCAACCGCGATCTGCATGTGCGCGGCTACAACGAAGAAGGCACCATCACCACCGCCTTCGACATGCGGGTGCAGAACCGCTTGGACCGTTTCCACCTCGTCGTAGACGTCATCGACAGGCTGCCCCAACTCGGCGCGACCGGCGACTACCTGAAGCAGGCGATGGCCGACAAACTCGTCGAACACAGCCGCTACATCAACACCCACGGCCAAGACCTGCCTGAGATCCGCAACTGGACCTGGGACCCCCCGCAATGAACATCGACACCCCCGATGATCACGCGGCCACCATCGGCGCCCTGGCCGACGCGCAGTCACTCCTCGCGGGCACCGCCGGGACCACCATCACCCCGAGAACGCAGCCACACAGGGGTACCCACCTGGGAGTCGGCGGCCGTCGAGGGACCAATAGCGCGCACACTCGAGGACTAGGAACTGGAGGTTGATCATGCCAGACATATTGGTGGATACCGACGTACTCACGGATGCGGTGCAGTTGGCATGCCGGGCCCCGTCGTTGCACAACAGCCAGCCCTGGCAATGGGTCGCCGAGGGTGCCGGACTGCACCTTTACGTCGATCGCAGCCGGATTCTCCCCTCCACCGACAAAGTGGGGCGGGAGGCCCACATCAGCTGCGGCGCCGTACTCGACCATCTACGCGTCACGATGGCGGCGGCCGGGTGGACTGCCAATGTCGAGAGGTTTCCCGACCCGAATAACCTGGATCATCTCGCGGCACTCGATTTCAGCCCAATGAGCCTCGTCACGGAGGCCCATCGCCGCCGGGCCGACGCGATCCTGCACCGCCGCACCGATCGGCTTCCCTTCGCCGCACCGAGGAACTGGAGGTCCTTCAAATCTGTGCTGCGCAACGCCGTCGATGCCGGGACGGTTCACCTCGACGTGATAGCCAACGAGTTGCGTCCGGAATTGGCCAAGGCATCACAACTCACCGAATCGTTGCGACTGTACGATTCCTCATATAATACCGAATTATACTGGTGGACTGGTCATTTCGAGAATTCTGATGGAATTCCGAGCAGTTCGCTGGCGTCGGCGGCCGAAAGTGATCGGGTCGACATCGGACGTACATTCCCGGTTAGCGCTCACAACGAGCGGCGCGCCGGCTTTGGAGAAGACCAGTCCACAGTGCTGGTTCTGTCCACCAACGAGGACAGCCACGATGACGCCTTCCGGTGCGGCGAAGCGTTATCCGCCGTGCTCCTGGAATGCACGTTGGCCGGGATGGCGACATGCACACTGACCCAGATCACGGAGCTCTGGTCCAGCCGCAACCTGATCGGCACCTTGACCGGACGGGTAGCTATGCCGCAACTTCTGATCCGCGTCGGCGAAGCCCCTGTCCTTGGCGAGGTACCCCCCATGACGCCGCGGCGGCCAATTCGCGATGTTCTGACGTTTCACCGCGATACATGTGGTTGAGCGGTGGGGAAACCATCACACACCGCGGCCGCGGCCGCGAAGTCGGACCCTGATCGCCGTCGACGATAGGCAACGACAGCGCGAGAACTGAAGAACCGGCGGTGACGAGTGCTCCCGGCTTTGCGAACGCCTACTGCGGTGCTAGCGCAGCAGAGATCGCGCCAAACCCGTTATCCGGCAGGCTGGCCGGGCTGAACGTCCTCGCCCGATCAGTCCTTCAGCGATCGCGCGTCGGCGTTTTGGGCAGACACTGCGTGCTAGGCGGCCCACCTAGCACGCAGTGGTGCGCCGTCTCTGGTGAGCCCTCAACACCAGAGCAGCGCACCAAACTTCTCGTCGCTACTCCCTCGCTTCGTTGCCCCGCCTTCGGAATCCCACGTCGACTGTGCCGCAGCCATATCTTTGCGTCCGGCGGCGCGACGTCTACCCGCACGGAGCACTTCGTGGACGGTCAAGTACGGCCTGTCGGTAGCTGCTGGCATTGATCTGCCGCTGGCGGCACGTTTGCCGATAACTCGCGCTTCGATGATGCGCGTCACGACGGTCTCTATGTCTGCCCGCAGAAGCGAGCTGCTGGTTGGCGTGTGTCTTTCATTGCAAATCGGGCGATCTCGAACGGCGTCGAGGTGACCTAATGGCGGATCGTCGCACTGCTGCGGCTGCTCATTGGGTCGCGCTCCGACTTCTGGTGTTCAAGCTGTCCGATCAGCTCGCGCTTTGCATCACAGAGAGCGCGGGTGATGTCCGGGTTCGCAGCGACCGCTACCAGCGGCGGCCGGCCGGGCAGGCTCGTGCGCAAAGTAACGCGCTGCTCCTTGCCGCCGCGGTCCTGCAACGAGACTTCCACGTCAATGTCCCGTGGATCCCATCGTCCCAGCAGGTGCGGACCGAGTGTCGACAACGTCTCCAACACGTGCGGGCGCTCCTGTTCTTTGAAGCCCGCACCGACGTGAAGAACGTTCTCGCCGAAAGCATTTCGTTGTTCGCTGTCAGATTCCATCGTGATCGTTCTCCTTTGACTGTGGCACGCAGGCACTCGGGGTGCCCCCACGCGTGTCGTCGTGCCGTGGTCGATCCGATTTACTGGGAACAGACGGAAACACGTTGATCCGGCGCCAATTCCAGATGAACTCTGCCCATGACCGGTTTCCGGTAGGCCTTCATTAAACGCTCCGTAAGGCAGCATGTCAACACTGTTGGCCCACGGCGTGGGCACGAAATTACCGACTGAAATATCTTGGATCTCATCGGCTCAGAGCTGCAAGGAGTTCGGGTAGCGGCACGGTGGCGATACCGATGGCGGCGTCACTGATGCCGTACGGCAGCACCAGAGTGTCGGCGTGGACCAGTGCGCCGCAGGAGTAGACAACATTGGGCACGTAGCCGTCCTGCTCGTCAGTAGCGGGGCTCAGCAGCGGTTGCGCCAGCTGACCAAGAATCCGTGTCGGGTCATCGAGATCAAGCAGAATCGCCCCGATGCAGTAGGTGCGCATCGGACCGACACCGTGGGTGAGCACCAGCCACCCGGCGTCGGTTTCGATGGGCGAACCACAGTTCCCGAGTTGCAACACCTCCCAGGCTTGGGTCGGGCTCTGGCAGGCGAGCGCGCTCGTCCAAACGGACAGATGATCGGAGTAGGCAACCGTATTCGATTCGCGATCCGATCTGGACATGGCGGCGAAGCGACCGCGAATCCGGCGAGGAAACAGGGCCAGACCCTTATTGGCAGCGGCGCGTCCGACGATCGGCACGGAGGTGAAGGACTGGAAATCTGTGGTCTCGAGGAGTTGCTGGCTGATATGGGATCCGCTGTAGGCCGTGTAGGTGGCACAGAAGGTGATGGAGCCGTCGTCGTCGATGAAACGAACGAAGCGTGCATCCTCCATGCCGGCCTGCTCTGCGCCCATCGAGGGCCACAGGACCCGCTCGGAAAGTGGTATGTGGTCGGGGAATTCGACGGCGTACGTCCGCTCGGCGATGCTGCGGAGTAAAGAAATCGTCTTCCTGGCGTGCCTGCGGGTGCTCAGAGACGTCTGGAGCCTGGCGAACTGTTGGTCGAGAGCAGCTTGGGTAAAGCGCTCGCCGAGCCCGTCGAGGACATAGTCGGCCGCCTCTCCGGCGTCGTCGACCCGGGCGAGTTCACTGCGGAAGACGGCTGCGTCGAGCTGGGCGGGCTCCGCCGCCCCGACTGTGGCGAACGGAGGCGGATCGTCGATCGTGATGCCCCCGGCGGCGTCGATGACGCCGGTCCGGAATCCGATGGACGAACGGTGCCCCTCGCCGATGCCCCGGACGCTCATCACGAATCGCAGGCTGCCTGCGACGGTCCCCGCCTGGTCGGGATGAGCCACCATGCTGGGATTGCACAACGCCGCGGCTTCAATGGCATACTCGCTGGTGAACGTCGCGCCCAGCAACAACTTTCGTGCCTCGGAGAGTTCCCTGCCGGGATCCAGCCGATCGGCGAGTTCACGGGCGTGCCGACGGAAGGTGCCGGCAAGATCGCGGTGACGCCCGTCGAAGCGGATGACGATATCGTCTAGCGACGACCGCACCTGCCCTTCGTCCAGGGCCAGGATCCGCGCCAGCACCGCTCCCGCTCGGGACTCCTGGTGCTCGAAACCCTCCTGGCCCGGCACGAAGAGTCGGGTGATGACCCGCGACGGGTTGGCCGCGAGCCGCAGGGGGCTGCGCGTGGCGAGCCCAGCCTGCACGGAAGTCATTGCTGCACAGTCGCGAAGCGCCGAGCGTGCTGCATCGTCGAGAGCACTGCCAGAGTCGACTCCGCGCCCTGGTTGCGGTTCACCCCGTCGGCGTGCAGGCCGTCGAATCCGCCGCCGGTATCGGGGTCCCACATGAGCTGTCGCGCGTCGTTGACACCCATGAACCAGGCCGCAGCGGCCAGGACCCCATCGGGCCAGATCGAACCGGGGTCCATGCCAGCGGCACGCGCGCACGCGTCGGCGAGGGTGGACACCTCGATCGGCTGCTGATCGAACCCGGGCCGAAGGTCGTCCGGCCCTCTGCCCGCTGCGGGCGTGGGCGAGAGGTGGTCCCCTGCCGTTTCGTATTCGACCAGCCAACCCAACAGATCCAAGCCCTGTTGCCGCAGTGTCGAATCCTCGAGCGCAACGCCCACGGCGATCATCGCCTCGGGGAGAACCGCATTCGCGTAGGTGAGCCGCGGTTCAGGCCATGGCCAGGCCGCGTCGCCGTTCGGTTTGGCCACGGTGTCGGCGTAGTCGGTGAGGAGTGCACGCGCGGCCCGGTGCCCGGGGTCGACGGAGAGGAGTTCGGCGGCGCCCAACGCCGCGAACGCCATCGCCCGGGGCCACGGCGATCGCACCTTCGCGGCGCGTTCGAACTGGATGACGGCCAACCGGCGAACCAGACCGACGTCACTATGCGCAGCGGCAGTTCCCAGTCCCCAGATGCAGCGCCCCCACCAGTCCGCCACGGTGGGCTCATCCTCCCAACNGCCCTTGCGGTCCATCCGGTTTCGGCAGGCACCGGCGTAGGACTGCGCATCGTTCAGGAACCGCACGGCCACGCCGGCGAGACCTTTCACTCGGCCATCAGGGTCGGGCTCCCTGGTCGCGACGACAAGGACTCGGGCCATGTCGTCGGTGCAGTAGCCGTGCTCGGGCCGGGGTTCGTCGAAGCAGGCGTGCTCGAAGGTGCCGCGATGGTTTGTCATTCGCAGCAGGTGGTCGAATCTCGGGTCCGGCATGGTGGGGGTCATACCAGCACCGGCTCAGCGAGAAGGCGGTGTGCCAGGTCCAGATAGGCGGCGGCCACGATCGGCCAGGCCATCCGGGGGGCCAATCGCGCGGCCTCCGCGGCCATTGTCGCGGCCAGGTGCGGCTCGGTCAGCAGCCGCAGCAGGGCCGACGCCAGCGCATCCGGGTCATCGTGGCCGACGACGATGCCCGCCCCACTGGCGAGCAGTTCGACGGCGTGCGGAAAGGCGGTGGCGACGACCGGTCGCCCGCTCGCGATGGCGTCGACCAAAACACCGGAGGTGACCTGATCGGTGGAGTCGTAGGGCAGCACGACCACGGCCGAGGACTGGACGAGCGCCGTCAACGACGACACATCGCGGTAGCTCGCGTCGAAGGAAACCGAGTCCGCTACGCCGGTGCGCCGCGCCTGTTCGGCACGGGCATTGCGGTATGCCTCGCCATCGGCGGCGAGAACCTTTGGATGCGTCCGGCCGGCAATCAGGTAGCGCGGCCGGACCGGCAGGTCGTGCAGCGAACCCATCGCGTCGATGACCCGCTCGATGCCCTTTCCCGGCCCCAGCAGGCCCCACGTCAACAACGTCGGCCTCTCCGACCGCACCGGCGGCCCGATCCGCCTCGGGACGGCCGCGCCGTGCGCGATCGTGATGACTTTTCGGCGATCGACGTCGAAGCCCAGGCACAGGCGCTGACTGGCCGCCTCCGACATGACAACCACCTGATCCGCCATCGCCGCGATTGCCTCGAGCACCGAACGCTGATGCGGGGTCGGGTGTTTGAGGACCGTGTGGGCTATCACGATCGACGGGATGTGCAGCCCGCCGATGATGTCCACCACCTCGTCTCCGTCGACACCGCCGTAGATGCCGTACTCATGCTGCACGACCGCGATGTCGCTCTCGTTCAGCAATTCGCAGGTAGCAGCCACAGATCTGGCGGAGCCGTTGACCAGCTCTCCGATCACCCGAGCGTCAGAAGATGACGACCCGTCGGCCACCCGCACGACGCTGACGTCAGAGCCATTCGCGCACAACCCTTCCGACAAGGCCGCACTGAACGTCGCGAGCCCGCACGGTGTCGGTGGATACGTACTGAGAATGCCGAAACTCGCGGAGCCGGAAGGGCCGTGCCCAACAAGAGGGGCATTCGATGTTTCAAGGGTGGAAAGAGCGCTCAAGGTGATCCCAACGGACGGTTGTCACCGGCGTGTGTCGGGCGCGAGCTGTTGCTCTTCGGAATCAGCGGCGGACGGCTGACTTCATCCCGGACTGGCTGGGTTCCCAACCTTACTGATACTACACGCGATGGGCGGCTACCGCGCATTGAGCCCGGCCAGGATGCGCAGGCCGACGGCGTGCCGACTGATACCGGCGTCGGCACTCTCAGCCGTGAGGTGCTGCTCGGCTTGCTCAGGCGTGTAGCCCTGGCCGATGAGGGCTCCGATGGCTTGGTTGATGACCGACGCCTCGAAAAGGCTTGTCGCGGCGCCCCGTTCGGCAGGGGCTGGCAGGTGCTGATCGAGGAGGAAGCCACTCAGCGGCCGGGCGGTGAGCCACGCGAGGTCCGCAGCGAGGTCGACAAAGGTTCCCGGCGACCCCGCGTAAAAGACGAGGACCACCGCCGGGAGAAGACCGACGTCGCCGACACCCGGCAGTGCCACCCTCAGCGAGGTGCGGACGTCACCCGTCCCGACGCCCTCGACGAATGTGGTGAACGTGAACGGCGGATCACTGCCGTTGACGGTCACCCTCAGACCCAGGAAGGTGGGTATCGCAGCCATGGCATCGGCCGCCAGCAGCCATGGCATCGGCCGCCAGCTGGCCCAGACTGTGGGCGATGTCGGTGCCGGGCTCATCCAAAGCCGCGGTGAGAATGCTCAGGTCTGCGGCGACGGCCGCGGTGTTCTTCACGACAGGACTGCTCTGCTGCGCTCCCGAGCGCGATCGAGCCTGCCGGAGCCGCGCATGGCCCGTCGCAGTGCGCGGTGGGGACTCCGAGACGCGAGTCAGGACCCGTCCCGTGACTGTTTCCCCAGTTCCTACGCTACGCCGACTGGGCTTTCCGGCTCAGGTCGGGCGCGGGCGCGGGCGCGGCGCACGGCTTCATCGACAATGTGTTGGGCCACATCGACCAACTTGCGGTGCTCAGATTGGCTCAACGCCCGCAGCTGCGCGAACGCGTCCTCGGCGCTGCGCCCGGTACGTCCGCGGATGAGGCCGATCGCTTGATCGATCACCGGGCGGCTGGAAAGCGCCGTCTGCAACTGGACAGATAGAGCAAGCGCGTCCGCGAGGATCTGCGCGTTGTGCACAGCGACAGCCGCTGGTTTGGCGAACAACTCCCCGAATTCGGCGGCGTGCTCATCGAAAACGTCTTTGCCGTAGGCATATACGTTGATCGCCCCGACCACCCGATCAGGCAGCAACAGCGGCACCGACAGTGCACTGTGCACCCCCAACCTGCCCACGCGCGGACCGAACCGCGGCCACATCTTCTCCCCACCCAACGACCCGGAGCGCACCGTGCGACGTTCCAGCGCCGCTGTGATGCAGGGCCCCTCATTGAGGGTCACGTACTGGATTTCGTCAATCTCGGCGACAAAGGGAGCGCTGGCCGCCAATGCCGCGACCATGTTGTCCACCCGGTCGAGATTCAGCAACGTCACCCCCACACCGTCGGCCCCCGGTATCGCGCGCACCGCGAACGCCGCCACCTCCGCCAGCAACTCGGGCAAGCGCAGATGATCGGCGACCAGACCCGCGAGATTGTCGATCCCCGTCTGCAAATCGGCGTCATCGGCACTGAGCTGCTCCGATGTCCGCGACCCCGCCTGCGGGCTGTCAGCGTCCTCGGTGAACTCCACCATTGCCGATACCTGTTTCATAATCCTGCCGGAGCCCGACATCACCGGGGACCAGCCACGTACCCCTGGCGCACCCGCCACGAGATGACTCCCATCCTAGGCCGAAGTTGACTCGCCGGTTCCTGATTTTGGACAGGCGGCGGCTGTACACCTGCGCGGACCCTCCAACCGGCGTAGTGTGATGGCTGCTGAGAATCTCAGCTGGTCGGGGACGGTTTCAGCCGTACGCTGCTGAACCCAAGGAGCGATGGCTCCGAGCCCTGACATCCCGGTGATCGTCCGAACGACTGGATCACCATGACCGAAACATTGTCACATTCTTTCGCGATGCCGCGCGGTACCATTTTCTCCACCCCCGAGAACCATCAACTAGCGCGCTTGGATACTCACTGGACGAAGTCGTCGGTGGCCATTGTTTGCGCCCACGGCGACATCGACGGGACGAACGCACACACCCTCACCGAGCATTCACTCGCCGACCTGGTGGGTTGCCGCGGGCTGATCCTTGATCTGACCCGTCTGGAATTCTTTGGCGCCGCAGGTTTCCCGGCGCTGCACAGAATCTCGGTGAGCTGCGCGCGCGCTGGAATAGGCTGGGCGTTGGTACCTAGTGCTGCGGTATCCCTAGTGCTACGAATCTGCGACCCGGACCGCTTGCTGCCAGCCGTCGATACCGTCAGTGCGGCACTGGCCAGCCTCCAAGGATCGGCGTCCGATATGGACCAATACAACGCGAAAACGCGACGATGAAAGAGCCGAATTGTGCTGGCGGCCAAGCCAACCAGACCACGACGGAAGAACATCAGCGGTTGCAAGTGGTGCGCGAACGTCTCGCTCCAGTCCTCGGTGAGGTGCGCAGTCGCATATGAGGAGACCGAGGATCGGGCCAGTATTGCTGTGGCGTCCAAAATATATGTGCCACCGCAATATATGTGCCACCACCGTCCCCTCGCTGACCCGTCCTCGCCGGTACGGCAATGGTGCGCTAGGGGTTTGTCGAACAGCGCGTCAGCACGGCCCACCCTCCTGCAACTGGGCGGCAAGCCGACGAGTGCCGCTGGCGTGCGGCCAATTACCCGTCCCGATGACCGTCTGCAGTTCACCATGATCACGGGTCGGTGATATGCCGATGAGAGGGACCGAATGATCGACAAAGAGCAGGCGCAGCACATAACTGATGTTGCCGGCGAGTGCAATCGGCTCAACGAGATATCGCAACCGCTGGGGTATGCAGTCACCGCGACCAGCAGCGTCGAGGACCAATCCACGCAGCAGTTTACGGTTCATCGGCTAGACCAGACCGTTGCCAGCGGCCCCAAGTTCGCAACTACCGAGGAGGTTCGTGCTCACCTCGAGGCAATCGCGAAGCTACCACTCTGGCGACTGGATCTCGTAAACAACAGCGCGATCGTCTTCGATCCAGCGGAGCTCGAGGTCGCCGATGCCACCACCGGTGCGAGCTTCAGCTTCAGGGGTTGGGGATTGGGAGTCGCACAACTGGCGGCAAGCGGCCACGACCCAGGCGCTCAGGAGGGGGTAACGAATCTAACTGTCCGTTCTGAGGATCCCCCAACTATCGGGAATTGGTACAAGTCAGACGTGGGGTGATGATGGGCGGCCCGCGAGATGGAGCCTGCGTCAGCGTCGAAGAGGTTGTCGCCTCCCGAGCGGTTCCGGGAGAGGTCGATGAGGTGTTTGCCGGCGCATGCTCCGTGTAGGGCACGCGTCAACGACGTAGACATACGCTGCTAGCCTTTGATGTTATAGATGGGGTATACAGCGGAAGGGCTGCTTCGATGACGCGACAGCTGACCGGGCTCGGTGGGGGCGCTGATGATGCCGCGTCCGGCGGCGCCGCCGGCCAAAACGACGGACAGATCAGCCGCTCGCTGATCCTGCAGACCGCGCTGGGGATCATCGATCGCGACGGCGTGGAGAGATTGTCCATTCGCCGGCTCAGCGACGCGGTGGGCCGGGATCCGACGGTGCTCTACCGGCATGTACCCAACAAGGCCGCCGTGCTTGACGGCGTCGCCGAGCTCGTGCTCGCCCAACTAACAGTGGACACCGCCGACCCGGACTGGGCCGCCCAATTGCGCACTGTGGCACATGACTTCCGCCGATTGGCCCTGGCACACCCGAACGTGGTGCCGTTGTTGGTCACTCGGCCCCTGGCCACCCCGCTGGGGCAACGACCACCGGGAATGCTGCGCCCGCTAGAAGACGTCCTCACGCTGCTCACCTTCGCCGGATTCTCCGGAGTCGACGCGCTGCATATTTACCGGCTGCTGTTCGGCTTCTTGCATGGCCACATCCTCAACGAGCTCCAGGAGGTCGTTGAACGACCCGAGGAAACCGACCACGTGCTGCGCCTTGGCCTGCACCGGCTGCCGATCACCGAATTCCCCCAGCTGCGTGCGCTGGCAGCCGCCCTGGCATCCTATGACGGCGCCACCGAACTCGACCGTGGCCTCGATCTCCTGCTGACCGGCCCAACCGCAAACCTGATTCACCCAGACGGATCGTGATCCACATAAGACGACACGTGGCGCTGAGTCACGCGGCGGCTCAGGTTGTCGCGACGTCGCCTGTCTGGAGTTCGCGCAGCGCGGTGCGCAGCCCGCGGCGTCTACCGGTGTTGGGATCGACACCGAAGCTTTCGCGGATGCCCGAACGGATTCGGAACTTAAGCTCGGAGTTGGTTTCGGGCGCGTCGTCGCAGGTGGCTTCGAGGAATTTGTTCGGGACGGACAGCTTGACGATTGTCCAGAACGTCTGCATGTATTGGTGCAGGAGGGATCCGGTCGTGTACGGCAGGTCGTACTTGTCGCATAGAGCCGTTACGCGCTCGGATATTTCGGCGTACCGGTTGCTGGGCAGGTCGGGGAACAGGTGGTGCTCGATCTGGTAGCACAGGTTGCCGCTCATGAAGGCCATCAGCGGGCCGGCTGTGAAGTTCGCGGAACCGAGCATCTGCCGCAAATACCACTCTGGGTGCGACTCCGTCTCGTATTCCTCGCGGGTGAACTTCTCCGCACCATCGGGGAAGTGCCCGCAGAAGATCACCAGGTACGCCCAGTAGTTGCGGATGAGGTTCGCTATCGCGTTCGCGGCCAGGGTGTGCTTCCATCCGGGGCCCGACAGGGCAGGGAAGATAACGTAATCCTTGCCGACCTGTTTGGCGACCTTCTTGCCGATCACGCGCAAGTCCTTACGGACCTCGTCCATGGATTTCTCACCTTTGCGGATCTTCGTTAATTCAACCCCGTGCAGCGCGACGCCCCACTCGAAAAGCGTTCCGAGCAGCAGGTTGAAGACAGGGTTGCCGAGATACTCCGGTTTCCACCGCTGGTCTCGGGTGACGCGCAGCAGGCCGTAGCCGACGTCGTCGTCCATCCCGACGATGTTGGTGTATTTGTGGTGCACAAAGTTGTGTGAGTGCTTCCATTGCACGCTCGGAGAGGTGGTGTCCCACTCCCATTCGGTCGAATGGATCTCCGGGTCGTTCATCCAATCCCATTGGCCGTGGGTGATGTTATGCCCGAGTTCCAGGTTCTCGATGATCTTCGCGATGCCGAGCATGGCGGTCCCGGCGACCCAGGCGACCTGGTTCCTGCTCGCCATCAAGGCAATTCGACCACCGACCGCGAAGCCGCGCTGCAGCTGGATGGTCCTGCGCACGTAGCGGGCATCGCGCTCGCCCCTGGACTCCTCGATATCGGTTCTGATCGCGTCCAGTTCGCGACCAAATTCCTCGATGTCCGCCGCGGTGAGGTGCGCGTACGCCTTGATGTCGGTGATGGCCATGCGGCGCTCCTAAATGTTGATGATGCAGTCGCCGGATGCTGCCGAGATGCACGTCTGGATTCGATCGCCCTCGCGGTGCTCGGCTCCGGACCTCAGATCGCGGACGTAGCCCGATTCCAGCGGCAAGACACAGGATTGGCAGATGCCCATTCGGCATCCGAACGGCATCTGGATGCCGAGTTTCTCGCCACCTTCCATTATCGTTGTGGCGCTGTCGAGTTCGATGGTCTTGTGTGAGATAGCGAAAGTGACCGTGCCGCCCTCGCCACCGTTGTGGGGGCGCGCAATAGTGAACCGCTCCGTGTGCAGGCTGTCCCGCATACCCGCTTGTGTCCATGCCTTTTCGACTGCGTCGAGCATGGCCGGCGGACCGCACGCCCAGGTCGAGCGGTCTTTCCAGTCCGGAACCAGCCCGTCCAGCGCGGCGAAGTCGAGTTTGCCCATGTCGGCGGTCAACTGCAGGTGCAGCCGGTAGTCGGGCTGGGCGTGCTCGAGCGCACGTAACTCATCGTGGAAGATCACCGCATCGGCGGCGGGCGCCGAATGGATGTGCATGATGTCGGCACTCTCGCCACGCCGCTGAAGCGAGCGCAGCATCGCGATGACGGGGGTGATGCCGCTGCCGGCAGTCACGAACAACAACTTGGCCGGCGGCGGATCAGGTAGGGCGAAATCGCCCTTGGGGGCCGCAAGCCGGACAACGGTGCCGGGCTCGACGCCATTGACCAGATGTGTCGACAGGAAGCCTTCGGGAGTCGCCTTGACGGTGATCGAGATCAATTTCTTGTCGCGCCGTGGGATCGACGTGAGCGAGTAGGACCGCCAATGCCAGCGCCCACCAACTCGCAGCCCGATGCCGAGGTACTGGCCGGGCTGGTAGTCGCCGGAAAAGCCCCATCCGGGTTTGATCGTTACCGTGGCAGAGTCTTCGGTTTCCCTGCGAACATCGACGACGAGGCCACGCAGTTCCCGCGCGGACCACAGCGGATTGAGCAGTTTAAGGTAGTCATCGGGCAGCAGCGGCGTCGTCGCGCGAGCCACCAACCCTCGCAACACATTAACCGTCGGGGTCGACGCGGTCTCGACATTTCTTGCCGGCGCCGCACTCCACAACCTCAGATTCCGCATCTTCGAACCCCAACGTCAGTCACCGTCAAGGCATGACCGTCGCGCTTGGCGATCGCTGCTGTCAAGGTCCGCTGTTCGCGCCGGACCTGTTGTGTACCGCCGCAGACCAAGCAATTCGGGCGTTCGCATCTCAAGGATTGTCCGGGGTCCCTGCGGCCGGCGATGGGCAGTGGTGGACGGTGGGGTTGGTCCTGGACGGTGGCCATCGCTGCCTCGATGGTGCTGGCGGCGGGCAACAACCCCTGTGGGTCGCCGATCCGCAGCACCCGGGAGACTGCCTCACCGGGTACTACTGCCCAGCCTGTGCCGGTGCGCGCGCAGCAGACGGAGATCCTGCGCAGCGCCGAGAAACCCTCGGTTCCAAAGAAATCGAGGTCGCGCAGATCAAGGATCAGCGCGCGGCAGCGCGTCAGATGTCCCCGCGTGTACTCGGTCAGAGTGTCAGCGTTGGATGCGTCGATGTCGCCGTGGGCGCTGATGACGGTTACCGACGACCTGAGCCGACGACTGGCTAACCGTACGGTCTGACCCTGCCAGGGCCGGGAAAGAAAGCCGCCCTCCGGCAGCGCGAAGGTGGCGGGCGAAGTATTCATGGTGATCCCCGACATGCGGTTGTCACCGGTCTGTTCGGCGCGAGCTACTGCTCTGCGAGGACAGCGGCGGACAGCTGACCCCATCCGGACTGGTTGAGAGTCCCAACCTGGCTGACGTTCCACCCCGCGGGAGCAGTTGTCAAGCCCCGTGGATCGGCTCTTGGGGTGCCGCCACAACGAACCGTCGATGGCGGGCAGATGCTCAGTCCAAGCGAATCGGAAGCGTGGCGACCACGGCGTCGGTACGTGCGCGAATTGTGGTGGCGAGCAGCGGGCCGCGTTGGTTGTGC
>JGI12631J13338_1000299_pt1 | contig 15674 bp, 9 predicted proteins | sample BlaSpr_A8_Ref_O1_FD_13338 | JGI IMG/M metagenome (IMG submission 13338) | reverse complement strand
TCCCTGCGTAGAAGTAATGGCAGGGGACTCATTCGGGTTGTACACCGTCTCCGGCTGGCCTTCCACAGCCATGAAGTATTGAGACGCGGCGAGGTTTTCGTCGAAAAATAGCTGGCGATATGCTGCTACGCGTGCGCTTCCGAGGCTCCTAAAGCGCTGCCCAGTGCTCAAGGAGAGACCATCCGCTTTGGTGCGGCTGTTGGCAAGTTTTTCCTGTTGGACATCGCCGCCTAACGCGATGTTCAAGATGGGACGGTTCGGATCACAATCACCACCCGCACCAGTATTGATGCTGGTCGTTACCAGCTGTGCCAAACTTACACTTGAAGAGGGTGTAGTGATGATGAACTCAACCCGCGATCCTGGGGGCAACCGGAAGTGTGTTACGGGAACCAAGGTGCCTTGCTGAGAGCCGTCCTGGGAGTTCATCGCAACCCCATCGACGGACACCAACTGCATCGACTGCGCCGTCCCATCATATTGCACCTGGAGGTCGAGGATGGTGTTTGCGGAAGAATTACTCACGCGCCAAAATTGTGCTTCCGACGCGTTCACATTGAGCACGGCGGGAGTAAAGGTAACCGGGCCACCCGGAACCGCCTGATACGAGTTAATCGGTACGATATTTACTGTAATGTCTTCGAAAGGAACACCGTTGGTGCATCCGGCGCTCCCCTCCGGCAATCCCTGGACCTGGGGCTGATCGCGGATCACCAAAATTTGTTGAGGAAGTCCGGCTACAGCCGGTTGCACATTGTCTATTCCACCTACGACAATCGCGCCGGATGCGCCCCCGAGCAGCGTCGCGTCCACCAGGCCGTGAACATGAGGATGGTACCAGTAAAGTCCCGGCGGCTCATTTTTGGGAAAGACGAAGTTGTACTGGAATGTTTGACCGGGGTTGATGATGGTCTTAATTACTTCGTCCCAACCGCAAATAGGTAAGACGTTGACCCCATGAAAGTGAATATTGACCGAGGAACTGTTCATGGTATTAACTCCGCAGTTAGGGGGATTTAATACCATAGGGTTTGTCCCTGCCGGAGTGTTGTTAGTGATTTTCAGAATTAAACGGTCGCCTGGGTTCACCTGCAAAGTCGGATTTTCAAGGCCGCTGGGTGTCATAAAGCAGTACAGTTGGCGGTTGTTCGAGTCGTGGGTCGTCTGATACGAGAAGTCAACCCTGAGGACGGCCCCAGAACTGGCGAGTGCGGGGGGAGCCTGGACCGCGCTTCCAGCGGCAAAACGCGAACAGGGATTGGCGACCGGCAAAACAGGTGTAAACAGGGGGCTGACTGCCAATTTGGACTGCGGGCTGGCGCCTGCGCTTCCAATTAGTAATACGGCGAATGCCACCACAATCACGTCGCCGAAAGGCCAACCTATGCTCCGGTTCATAGTCCGCTCCTTCACAAGCTTCGAAGCACTCTTTTTCCCTAGCCCTAGTCCAGTTCGACAATCCAAACATCAGAGCGTGGGAGGCCAGCATTGTCGTTCCCGAGTTGACTATCCCACCCAGAGGTAAAAAGAAACCAATGACCATCGATGGTCACATTGCCTAGGGGTTGGGTATTGAAGTTAGGACCGATCCAGAGCGCTCGATTATGGCCAAATCGCCAGACAGTCGATGCCAGCCCGTCTGTTTCTATGCAGAAGATTTCCCCGTCGTAGGGGGCGTTAATAGTTGGATCGCCGTCATTGTTGTAGGTCGAGGCGCAAATCGGCAGCGAGTCGTTGAAATAGCCATTGGCCCAGGTGTAATGCTTTTCCTGGCCGAAATGGTAAGGTGGTTCTAAGGGGTAAACTAATTGGCTGAAATCGCTAAGATTACTAAGCGGACGAATGACTGTATTCATCTGGTCGACTTTGCCAGCGGCGTTGACGTAAGTGCTGTTGCCCGTCGTTCCGTATCCACCGCAAAAAAGTCCTCCATCGATCGGGCAAGCCGCGACATTTAAAGTCGCTAAGTCCCAAACATAGAAGCCGAAATTGTTGACTTCAATACGTACATACTGCCCGTTGCCCGAAATAGCAGTATGACGGATGAGATAGCCACCCGGTACAGACGCGCTGCCGACAGATCCCCATTTTCCGCCAATCTGCCCGGTTTGCGTGTTGTACCAACGGCAGCCAAGCTGTTGGTCATAGACGATAACAAACGGATGATCGCCGGAGTCTTTGCCTCCCTCGGAAATAACCACCCGACCGTCATTTGTGGAGAGGGTAATGTCATCGTCGCTGGTCACGGAATGGCCCTTGCCTGCTACCAATGGCGGTTGGGTTGCACAGGTTGTCGTGTCAATTACGGTTGAACTTGTGCCGGTTGAAAAGCGGTATGCCGTGATGGTGAGTGGGGTCGGGGCTGTTGTCCCGTAAATGAGGTCGGGATCGACCAGGCTGAATGCCGAGCCTGGATTAAGTGGCAGCAACAAGCCTTTTCCGGGTGCTGCACCTGGCAGCGAACTAATAGCCATTGTGGAGGGAGTAAAGCCAAAAGCGAGTTCTTCACCCCCTGAACCGACAACATAAAACTTGCTCGCGTCTGTGCTCCATTCGTTAGCGTCTCCGAGCCCGGCATTTCGCAGATAGCTGGTCGGGTGAACATAGTCCGTGGTCTGGTCAGTGACTCGAACCATGGGCGAGCCAAAGTCCGGATCCGTAAAGACCACATTCACGGGTGGCGGATCCATGGGAGTTTCCTGGTAGACAAGCTTGTTGGTAACGGCATTCGGATAAGGCTCGACCCCTTGAGCGGATGCCGACCCCATCAATACCGCAAAGCAGATTGCAAAGGACATGCAAGAAATGGTTCGCGCTTTCGATACTCTTGACATAGGTCGAATCTCCTTAATTCGCAGGGGGCGAGAGACCGCTAAGCTTTTAAAGGGGGATAAAAGAGGGCGGCAGACATTATTGACAATTGCCAACCTGGTGTCAATAGGCAATGCTAGGCAATGCTAGATATGCGATGCTGCTTGCTAAACACAGCGTCTTAAGTAATTGCTCATAATCTGCGGCAGACATCGTTGCGAGTGGTCCAGGTTGCGAACTCGGATTCAACCGCGCCGCTGAGGTCTGGGGAGAGTGTCGAAATAGCGATTGTGCGGGCAACCACGGTTCCCGCGCTTCTCGTAGGTCCGATGCAACGGTGTAAAGTGGTGCGACGGGGATTTCAGCACGGAAACGGCACGGAAGGCTCTACAACTCACTGAAACATTGGGGTGGGAGACGGGAATTGAACCCGCAACCGTCGGAGCCACAGTCCGATGCTCTACCGATTGAGCTACTCCCACCGCAGACCTTGATTATAGCAATAGCGGCTTGAGTGCGGCTCGTGCCCGCTGGCGGTCGTCGCCGTGAGACAAATTGATATGATCGCTGGGCTCATTCATTCTCCTGGGGATATTTTCAACAACTATGCGCAGACTGATTTCTACTCTCTTTCTTCTGGTGGGCGCACTTCTCGGGTGCTTCACCAGCAAAATGGCCGCACAGCAGTACGATCTTGTGCTCGAAGGTGGCCGGGTCATGGATCCCGAAACTGGTCTGGATGCAGTGCGCAACGTCGGCATTCGCGATGGCAAGATTGTTCGCGTCTCGCCCGAGGCGTTGAGCGGACGGCGCGTCATTCGCGCCAGCGGGTTGGTAGTCGCTCCCGGCTTTATTGATCTGCATCAGCATGGCCAAGACTTGGCAAGCCAGCGTGTCAAGGCGCTGGATGGAGTAACTACGGCGCTCGAAATGGAAATCGGCGTGCCGGACGTTGCCCAGTTCCTGCAAGCCAAAGCCGGGCACTCGCTGATCAACTATGGCACCTCGGCCAGCCATGTGGCGGCGCGGGCATTCGTGTTCGGGGCGCCGCTGCCAGCTGGCGAAATTCTCCCAAAGAGCGGACCCGCGACCGACCGGCCCGCCGCGCCCGAGCAAATCGAGGCTATCGAGCGGCGCCTGCGCGCGGAGTTGGATGCTGGAGGCTTGGCCGTTGGGATGGGCATTCAGTACACGCCCGGAGCGACCCGGCTCGAGGTGATTGACATGTTCCGTCTCGCCGCCGAGCGGGGACTGCCAGTTTACACACATGTCCGCAGTGTGGGTCGTGTCGAGCCAGGCTCGTCCGTTGAGTCCATCAGCGAAGTGATTGGAGCGGCTGCCATTACCGGCGCTTCGTTGCACATCGTTCACGTCAACAGCTCCTGTTTGCAGGACTCGCTGGAATGTCTCTCCATGGTCGAAGGCGCACGTGCGCGAGGCCTAGACGTCACTACCGAAGCCTATCCCTACATTCCGGGCATGACTGCTATAAACTCGGCGCTCTTCAACCCCGGTTGGCAGGAGAAGCTGAGCATCAGCTATCCGCAGCTGGTGCTGCCCGATACCGGCGAGCATCTCACCAAAGAGCGCTTCGAAGAGCTGCACAATTCCAACCAGACGCAATGGGTGTTGATTTACGCCAACACGCAGGAAGTGGTGGATAAAGTGATTCCGCATCCGCTGGTGATGATCGCGAGCGACGGTGTTGAGGGTCATCCGCGCAACGCCGGAACTTACTCCCGCGTGCTGGCGCAATACGTCCGCGAAAAGGGAACTGTTACGCTCATGGACGCGCTGCGAAAGATGAGCCTGATGCCGGCGCAGATGCTGGAGCGTTCGACTCCTGCGGGACGACAGAAAGGCAGATTACAAGAGGGCGCCGACGCCGACATCGTTGTGTTCGATCCCGCTACCATCAGTGATCGCTCCACCTTTCAGAAACCGATGGAGCCGAGTGTGGGCGTGCGTTACTTAGTGGTGGGAGGGACTGCGGTGGTCGACGACGGCAAGATCGTGCCGGACGTGTTCCCGGGGCGCGCACTGCCGCGGCCGCCGGGAAAAAGCTCTTCGTCCCACAACTAGGAATACGACATAAATCTGTTTTGAGTAGGGTTTCACCGCAGCGTTGTGACAGTCAGGAACAAGCCAGCAGCAATCCCTGCAACTCCAGCGGGTATGCTGAAAAGAAAAATAGACGCGCCCATGGCTATCGGCGCGATTCCGACCCAGAATCGCCATTTTCTCGTTTGTTGCGCATGGCCACAAACTACGTGCGAGTTACGGCCTTCCCACGCCCATATACTGGAAGCCCATGGCGCGCAAGCGAGACGAGTCGAGCAGATTCTTGGTGTCGATGATGATGGGCCGTTTCACCAGATGACGGATCCTGGCGAAATCCAGTGTGCGGAACTCGGGCCACCCGGTGGCGACGATCAGGGCATCGACTCCTTCGGCGACCCCGTAGGCGGATTCGCAATACTTGACTGTTCCGTTGAGTCGTAACTGTGCGTCGGGCATCGCCACTGGATCGTAAGTCCGCACGCGTGCTCCACCAGCGAGCAAATTTTGCGCCAGTTGAACCGAGGCAGATCCCGCAACCGAGTTGGTATTCGGCTTAAAAGCCAATCCCAAGATGCCAACGTCTTTATTTAGCACGCTATCGATCGCGGCGGACACCTTCTGCATTAGCCGGTTCACCAGATCCAGGTTCACTTCGCGGGCGGCGTTCAGCACCTTCAGATCGACACGATTTTCTCGCGCCAGTCCCGTCAGCGAATCCATGTCAGTCTCAGCGAAAATCCCACCCATCCCAGCGCCCGGTTGCAGACAGCGCGGGGCGATTTTCTTGTCCAGACCTAAAGCCAGCGACAGGCCGACCGCGTCGGCGTTCACGTGTTCGCATAGGCTAGCAATTTCGTTGATGAATGAAATCTTAGTCGCAACAAATGCGGTGGTCGCTTCGCGCGTCAACTCTGCCGTTTCGTAATTCGTAACCAGCACCGGAACTCCGCGCATCACCAGCGGGTGGAAGATCTGTTTTAGGGAAGAGACCGCTTCGCTTGAAGCGGTACCGAGAATAATGCGGTCCGGCCAATTGAAGTCTTCGACTGCGCAGCCGTTAGTGAAGAACATCGGTTGGCACACCAGCAGGCTCTTTAGCCCTTTATCTCTCAAGTGCTTTTCAATCTTTGTGGTTGAGCCCACGCGCACCGGCGTAACGATCGACAGCACTTGGAAGCGTCCGGCCGCTCCCGCTAAACGGATGACAAGGTCTTCCAGTCCATCGGGAGAATCCTCGGCGAGAAAAATTACCTGCGCCTTGTGTGCCAGTTCTTCGGGATTCGCCGAATAGATCAAGCGTCCCGAGCGCACATTGCGCCGAATCACTTCCTGAAGATTCTTTTCAAAAAAGGGAATGTTGCCCTTGGCGACTTCCATAATGCGGGAGCCATCAGCGTGACAGCAGCAAACCGGCGTGCCGAAATCGGCGAGGCAGGCGGAGATGACAGTGGCGAGGTAGCCGGATCCATAAACCCCAATTTGCATATGCTCTCTTCCGATCGAAAATTGCGATCAAACCCGCAGCCTGGGATCCGGCGCTTGGTGTGCAGCCCGTGAAATCCATGGTAATCCGCCCAAAAGACTTGGCAACGGGTGAAAAGTACATGTACCGGGGAGCCGCGAAATCAGCCGCTATTAGCGGGTTTTCAGGGGTTATTGTGGAGCTTTATTGCGAAGGGAAAATCGCACTGCCGTGTCCTTTTGAGAACGTCGTGTTTTTACCACGGAACCGATCCGAGGATCGGTTGTCGCGAATTACAACTTTGAAGATAGTTGGCCACGTCCCAAGGGTACCGGCGCCACATCGTGCCAGCAACCATCGGTCTCGCGGACGAACATTAATTCTTCCACGTCGACTTGCCTTTTACCCTGAAACGCTGCCCAACGCTCGCGTGCAATCACGCACGCCGCGCGGGCCTGCTCGTCGTTTTCGGTTTTCACAATCGTGAGATGCGGCGTGTAGGGCCAATTTTCTTCGCAGCGCAGTCCCCGGCCACAGAGCTGATCGTGCAGCTCTCGCATGTGAGCGGCGGCTCGTTTCACCTCGATGAACACGGTCGGAGTTCGAGGCAAAAATGTTTGTACGTCTCCCAGTTCGACGGTGAACGGGATCACGTGGCTGCAAGCTTCTTCCAGAAATTCCAGCGCCGCCGCCTCACTACCGACCAGGACGCGCGGAGGAAGAATCGTTAAATGGGCTGCCAGATGAGCGGTAGTTGGATGCAGCTCGCGGCGCAGTTCTTCGACGAACTCGCCCACAGGATTGCGAATGTATGTTACCAACGCGTAGCGTGAACTGGACATGACTTCCGAAGCAAGATTTCCGAGTAAAGGATTTCCGAAAAAAGACTTCGGAAGCAAAATTATAGCCCGAGCACGGCCTGCTTGGGGGAATCCGTGTTTGAGAGCGTCACGAAGGTCACTCGTAACCCATTATCGGCTAACGCATTTATAATTAAATCATAGTCGGGGCGTAGCGCAGCCTGGTAGCGCACCCGCCTTGGGCGCATGACTCGACGCTCTCCTCAGCGTTCTCAATAGTTTGCACGATTTCTTCACATCTTTGACGACCTGTCTGGAGAAAACATGCAAACGAATCAGCGTTCGAACCAGCCCAAATTGCTGCCTAAATTTCAATCCTTTCTGCGCGAGCGCGAATACATTTCCAACGTCACCGAGCGCACACTCGAATGGCACGCGCAGTCGTTGAAATGGTTGGAGAGCGAGACGCCTAGACGATATCAAGGCGCTCATCGTGAAAATGTGCCAATCAGAATTGAAAGCGAGCAGCGTCAACTGTCGCCTGCGCTCAATACAGGCTTACATTCGCTGGAGCGGTTCACAGGTAATCTGCCCAAAATTGAAAGAAGAACAGGCTGCTTTGCCATCGTTCAACAAAGACGACATTGCACGATTCTGCTCATGGAAACCACGCACAATATTTTAGCATCGTCTTCAGGTGCTCATCCTGCTGCTTGCTGATACAGGTGTACGTGTAAGCGAAGCGCTGCATCTTCGATGGTCTGACTTGAACTTCGCTGACCTGCTGATGACGGTGCATGGCAAAGGTCCCAAAGTAAGAACGATTCCATTCTCTCCTGCGATGCGAAAATATTTAATCAGGTTCGAGCAACATTCCACGAAGTCTGGTCTCAAATCTGACACCATCTTCTGTACGCGTACGGGAAATGCATTAGGACGTCGAACGGTAAATCGCGACGTGCACAGGCTCTGTAAACTTCTGGACATTCGCGAGCCTGCTCGTATCGTTCACGCATTGCGACATTCTTACGCGTTAGGCGCACTACGAGCAGGAGCCAGCACGATGCATGTGATGAGGATGCTTAGTCATTCGAGCATTCGAGCGTTACGCAGACGCAGGCATACTGCCAACTGCTCACCGAAGATTTGAGCGCCTGCCATGCTCGCATCGGCAGTCTCGTGGCGTGACGTGTACTCGTAGAAGATATTTGAATTCTCCCTGATGAACAGCCCTCAGCGCAATATTCGGGTGACGAAATGGCTGTAGTCTGCACAGTCCCTGCAACAGAGAATTCAAAGTCCCGATGACGGCTCTATCGAAAACGAAGGACGCGCAGACCAATCTTCAACAGCAGTTCGATCAGCACGCTTGCAAAGATCCGCGATTGAAATAGGTCACTCGATCTTCCCGCCTGTTGCGTCAATCCTCCTCATGATCCGCCCTGCCCCATTGACTGGGACGTGCGGCAGCGTACCGACGGTCAGTTGCGCGAAATGGTAACCTGCCGCGTCATGCCTCGTGCTCACAACCCGTCCAAAAGAATCGGGGAGCTAATTGATGACGTGGAGCGGATTCGCGAAGAATTGCTCCGCCTTCAGCGGGAATTGGAGAAAATGGAAAGCCCCCAGAATGTTGTCCCCACAGGCGAGCGCAAAAAAGGCTTAAGGGCTGTTGCTACTTCTTTGTAAGTAATAGAACACGCGGAAACCCTCAAGACACAGGCGGCTGAATTGCGGAAGCAGATAGCGCGGATGGAACGCAACACCCCGAAGTAGAACAGAAAAGAAATCCTAACCAGTCCTGAGTTTTTGGGTCACTGCTTTAAGTTCGTCAATGTGCTCATGGAGGGCATTTCTGAATTCCGATAGAAGGGGTTCTATCTCGGCAGGATCGCTCGCCGCCGCCACTCTTAACCACAACTCCTCAAGCCGCTTTTCAGACGCAGAGAGCATTCAGCATTCAGCCTACTTCTTCGCATTTGGGCTCGCTGTTCACTTTTGATCAAAGGTAAAATCCCTAGATCCGCTCAGCCCATTTGAATGCTGGCGTGAATCATTTGTCAGTTCCTGTATCCATATAAAGGTGTTGCTGTAAATCGCGCATCACCTGACCAGCCACGCAGTGAACTTGTATAGGGCGAAGATGAAGCATGCGGCTTCGACGAGTTGGAACGCCAGGCGCTTGCTGAACGCGAGCACGTTCTCGATTTCGTCACCAGCCCTGTTGAGTTGGTGTCGATGCCGCATTGCCCTGTTCATGGTGCAACGTAGCATGGATTACGGGTGTGGATGCATGAGGACAGCAACGGAAAACTTGTGGAAGTCTTCAGGTTTTTCGGTATCTGTATAAAGAATGAGCAATGCAGCGTCTGATTACCTGCCTGTGGAAAGATTGTGGAGTGGTTCTGGCAAGCACGCGTTCGTGAAGGGAAAGCAAATATAAAATCGCGCAATTCCGTGCAAATCGCGCCAACGTACGCATCTCCTGAGACCAGACAACAGCGCCAGATGACCAGGTGACCAGCCAGCGAGGTTCCTGCAGACCAAGATTCCCAGCCGGCCAGTCGACCAGGCACGCTCGTCATCCCTTCAACTATTTCATGTAGTTGATGAGAAAAGGAGACACTACTAGATACTGTCTCGTTATTGATTCTAAAAGGCTTGCTGTCAATTCCTTCCTCCCAGTACTGGTACAGGTCTGCGGCAATAGCGACAGCCACCAATCTCCCATCGTGAACTGATTACGACTATCAAGGCGACACGTTGCGACTCGTCGAGAAGTGGAAGGCGAAGATAGATTTCGGAATGGATGTGAACCAGCCTGAGTGGTGCTAGAGCCACTCGTCGAAGTGGAAAACAGCGAATAAGCGCTGATGCTACCAGCCTTCTTGCATTGATGACCTGCCTACGATATTCTGCTTGTGGACGAAGCGTGTAACCTATTGAAAACATAGGACAGTCGGGGCGTAGCGCAGCCTGGTAGCGCACCTGCCTTGGGCGCAGGGGGTCCGCGGTTCAAATCCGCGCGCCCCGACCAATTTCGGCCTTGGGGCGATTAGTGATGCACGCCTTGTCGATCTCTTAGGCCTCTCTCGCTAAGCGCGACCGATTCCTGGCTACTTGCCGGGGCCAATCGGTTTGAGAACTGCCGTATTCCGTTCATCAGAAGCGATCAAGCGATAAAACTTCTTCAGCTCATCCATTTGGCTGACTGGAACGCTTAGTTGTTTAATCTCCAGGCTGCGCGTGTAATGCAGGACGCTTCCCCTGGTTTCGGTTTTGCTGTGATAGCTCCCGAAGCTGTATTCCACATCCGTTGGAGGTGGTAACTCGTCCACTTCATAGCCCGGCGGCAGGGTGATGTCGAAACTGTCGGTGTCCTGCGACGGGCCTTCGAATTCGAGCGGAAACTTTCTCGGTTCTTTGGTCTCCAGTATCCCCGAGGACTTAGTTCCGAGCACCCTCGGACGCACGAGCAGGAGGTTGCCGGCAAGTTTCGCGTAGTTGTCAGATTGGAAGCTATAGTTGAAACCGAAAGGGCGGTCCGGGTATTCGTAGTTGATAAGACTCGCCTGCACAAGTTGAAAACTGGAGAGCGATCCGGCCAGCAGGCTTTCGATTGGTTTGATCCGATCCATGCTCTTGGTCACGGTACGCAATTGCGACCGCTCGGAACGGGCGCGATCTCCCAGGCGCATTTCTTTGACATTGCCCTTAAGCGTTCCGCTAGCGTCGAGCGTGAGCGTGCCCACCCGTTCGATGCTGTTCATCGCAGCAGGTTGTTGCGGCAACGCTATCAACTCACCACCAGTCGGAGTTACCAGCAAACCGTAATTGGCTTGCAGGTATCCGCCAATCTGGCCGAAGGGCGTCAAGTCATTGGTTGGGTCGAAGAACAAAATTCGACCCAGCTTGGGATCTTGGATCACAGCGATCAGTGATGGATCGGTCACATCATCCGGTAATTTGATCGCGATAATAACGTGGTTAAACTCGTCGTGTGCCGGTGTTTCGCGAGTCACCGAGCCGCGTTCAGTATTGATCAGAACATAGTAGGAGTCGACGCCGAACTGGCGCAGCATGGTGCGCATCAGGGTTGCTTTATCCTTACAATCTCCGTAGCGGTGCGAAAAAACATCAGGCGCCGCGTGCGGTCGATACCCGCCGATACCCAACTCGATGGCTACATAGCGAATGTCGTGCTGCACGAACGAAGCCACCGCCTGCATTTTCGGCAGCAACGCGATCTTGCCCGCCGCTAAACTATTTACCTCTTGTTTGATCGGTTCGGACGCGTCCGTGCGATCGTTCGTCAGATTTCCGTACCAACTCCCCAGGCTCTCCCAGTTCACGAACTCGTTCTTCTGCGCCGTTCCACCCGACGGGAAGAAAGATACGATCATCTTTCCGGTTACTCCGCTCAGCGGCGGCATGTCCGGTTCAGACCTGATTCCTTTGATGTCGCTCACTGCCCACTGCAATACATTTCCGCTGCCTTCGGCAGGCTTAACCTCCGGGTGAAAAAGCCAGGAAGACTTGAAATCCCAGCCGGAGGGAAGTTGCAGTGAATAATGGCTCTCGCGCACCGGATCGGTTTTCTGGAAATCCCAAATGTCCTGCAAGAAGAAGGGCTGTTCCTCCACCTCGTATTCGTAGCCAATGATGCTTCCGACGTCGGGCGCCGGGACCCGCAGCATTCTGTAGCGGACGTCCGAGATCAATTCACCACCTTCGGCCGGCGGGGCCACATCGACTGCGTCCTTGTCCTTGACGTCGTAGTCCTTGCCCTGTGCCGGAATGCACCAGGCATGTAGACCCGTGATTTTTCGGCTGGGATTGAAGTAGACGTATACGATGCCATGCTCCCGACCTTCCGGCCGTAGAATTTTGTAAGCCTCGCGTACGTGCGTTTTGATTTTGTCCACTGACAGAACCGTCACGTTTGTCTCGGAGTACAGCACCACCGCATCGGTCTTTTCGTCATAGGAGGGCAACGCAGCCCCGACCAACGCGTGCATCCACGCGGGAGCATCCCCATTGCTAGCCTCCGCCCGCGGTAAGATCACCGCAAAAGATACTGCAACCCAAAAGAGAAGCAGTATCGGTCGCCGGCTAAGCTTGCTCCAAGGTATTCTCTGAATCGCCCGATCAGTCACTGGCCTAGTTGCCGGCATGAATTTCTCCAGGCAGTACGACAATCTGAACTCCGTCACTGGTCCTCACCGACTGAAAGAAGCTCCGCAATGCTGCGTAGTACTTCTGCTCCAGCACCAAGACGTCGACCGAGAGCTCCCTCGTCAGCCGTAAGGTCCCTGAGGTGGATTCGACCTTTAAGCTATAGGCAATCACATGGGCGTCCCGAACCTGCTCGGGCGGCGTACTGCTTACCTGCCAGCCAGGCGGAAGCTCGATAGAAAGGTCATCCGCTTTCACGTGCGGATACTCAAAATAGATAGGTTGCACTCGGTTGGCATGTTCGAAGACCCCTTTTTCACCAGCCGTAAAAATCGCGGCGGGGATCAGGATTCGCTTGCCAGCATTTGAGGCCCAACCTGGAATCTTCACGTCGAATTCCGCAACCAGCGGTGTCTCCGTACCGGTCCAATCCGGCTTGTTAATTAATTCCGCCTCTGCGGCCACCCCGACCTGCGATATCAGCTGCTCCTCCAGAAATTTCTTGCGCTCCACTTCGTCCGTATTCAGTTCTTCCAAGCGTTGGTACATCGCATCCAGCCCGGTGTAGGTAACGGTGATTTTCCCCTCCAGATCGCCGGTGTCGGACAGTTTCAGTTTTCCCGTGCGCCGGATCCGTGACGCCGACGCTTCCGGCAGCGTAGTCACGATCCAGGATCCGCCATCTTTGTCCAGACGCAGTCCCGGTGCACCCGTCTCCGACCAAGTCAACATACCAAATGGCGTGAAGGCGGCTCCGGGGTCGAAATAAACGTCCTTCCCATTCAGCTTGATCAGCACAACGTTGGAGTTCAACTTCGAACTTTGCATCGTAAGCGGACTGAAGAAATATTGTGCCCGACTTGAAACCCAGCATCCATACGCGTCGAAGCCCGCGGCTCGCACCAAGCCCAGGAATAACCAGGTCAATTGAGTACCGTTACCATAGCCACGCTTCCAGACGTCCTCCACATTCTCCGCCGGCTTTTCTTTCTCGCGCTTTTGCTCCTGCTCGGTTTTTTCTATCTCATAGGATGTATTCCGGATCTGCTGCACGCGGTCATAAATCTTTCGCAGTTTTACTTCCTGCGAATCACTTGCTAAGACGATCTGCGCTACGGCCTGCTGCATGGCGTTCCGCTTGCCGATGAAGCTTTCCAATTGTCCGTTCTGCCTTTTCCCGAAGCTCCTCCAGTAACTGGCTTGATCTCTCTCGACAAAACCGCGTTCATAGATAAAATCCACCCGTGAACGCAACTCATCTGGAGGGGGCATGTAGTCTTCGATTTGGAATGCGGGTATGTTGGTCGCCTCCATTCGCACTATGCCATCAGGCCCTTGTTTAGGGGAAGCGGCACCAGTCGGCAGAATGTTCCAACTCCAGCGCAGGGACCATGGTTCGTAGGCATCCTTGTAGGGCTTCAGAGAAAACTGCGCTTTCCTAGTGAACAGATCATCGCTCAGAATCCAATGGGAATCGAAGAGCATATACTCGCCCAGATCCATAGTGTAGGAATACTCGATGATGCCTCCGACCTGGACATCGGGAAGAGTAAAGGTCTTCGCCAGATACTTCACTCCTCGTCCTTTGACCAGATACTTTTCAAATACTTTGCCGTCAAAGTTGACGATCGTGCCGTCGGGTCTGATGGTGCGGCCCTTCACGTTTACGACGTCCTGGCTTCCCTTCCGAAATGGAATCTCGACGTCGGCGTATTTCCTGCCATCTTCGGTGAGGATCTTGATCCGAACGAAATCATCTTCGTGGGAGGTGCGGCCATTGTCATCACGGTCCACTTGTCGATACAAAACGAAGGCGGGCGCTCCTGCAGCCAGCGGCTCGTTCGTGATCTTGAGTTCATCGGTCGAAACTGGTTGGATTCCCGCCCCCGCTTGCGCCTGCGGCAATGCCAATATCCCGACCGCAATACCCACCAACAGAAACTTTGCTAACCGCGACATAGTAGTTCTCCCAGAGTAAATGTAGGTTCCAACGGGGTGCCGAGAAAGAGGGATTCGCTGCAAAGGGGGACTAGGGACTCTCGGGGGAACAAGAGGCGCTCTGCACAGCGACTGCCACTCCACCTCCTCCGAATTTCCGGGCCCCCTCAAGCCAGAATTCGGTAGTTAAAGTAAACGCCTGAGTATAGCCGGAAGCGGCCAGACGTCAAGCCAGAAATCAGGATACGGGAGAAACTTCCGGTCAAAGCGTGATTAGAACGACGTTTGGCTTGAGTAACTCCAGTTATATTCGCGATAACATGGGTCTTACAGTTCGTACTTCTTCATCAGGTGGCGGAAGGAACGGTAGGAGATGCCTAGCACGTCGGCGGCTCGGACTTGGACTCCGTTGGTTTGTCCGAGAGCGGATTGCAGCAAGGCACGCTCGATTTGCGCTACATAGTTTTCCATGTTCACGCCTTCCGGCAGAACGGAGCCGGTGGGTACGTTCATGTTGATGGAACCGGCGGCGCTGTCGACTCCGGCAGCGGCGGCGCGGGCTTTGGGACGCTCGGCCGGTAACTCTATGTGTAATTCGTTGCTGGCTTCGAGCGCTACGGCGCGTTCGATGGTGTTTTCCAGTTGGCGGACATTGCCGGGCCATTCGTATCCGGTGAGGGCAGCTAGCGATGCGGCGGCTACGGCGTGAATGCTTTTGCCAGCTCCGGGAGCATATTTTTTGAGGAAGTGATTGGCGAGGAGCGGAATGTCTTCGCTGCGCTCGCGCAATCCGGGCACGCGAATGGGAATGACGTTAAGGCGGTAATAGAGGTCCTCGCGGAAGGTGCCCTCAGTTACCTGGCGGTCGAGATCTCGGTTGGTGGCTGCGATGACGCGGACGTCGACGGGAATTTCGCTGGTGCCGCCGACGGGACGCACGGTGCGTTCCTGCAGAACGCGCAGCAGCTTGACTTGCATCGGCATGGTCATCTCGCCGATTTCGTCCAGAAAGACGGTGCCCTGGTCGGCGACTTCGAAGAGTCCGCGGCGATTCTGGTTGGCTCCGGTGAAGGCGCCTTTGACGTAGCCGAAGAGCTCGCTCTCTAACAGAGTTTCAGGAAACGCACCGCAGTTGACGGATACAAAAGCTTCGGATGCCCGCGGGGAACAGGTATGCACGGCGCGGGCGACTAATTCCTTACCGGTTCCACTTTCGCCGTAGACCAGGATGGTGCTGCTGGTGGTGGCGACGGTGCGGATGGTTTGCTTCAGCTTTTCCAGCGCGGAACTGGCGCCGACGATGTTGTCGAGCGAGTTGCGCGTGGCGGCATCGCGGCGGAGGGCGAAATTCTGGCGGCTGAGGGAGACCTTGGTGAGCGCGCGGGCGATGGCGAGTTTGACTTCATCGACGAGTCCGGGACTTTTGC
>JGI12631J13338_1000298_pt1 | contig 15712 bp, 12 predicted proteins | sample BlaSpr_A8_Ref_O1_FD_13338 | JGI IMG/M metagenome (IMG submission 13338) | reverse complement strand
TAGCACCTCGACATCGGAGCTGTCGCAGCTGGGACACCAGATCGACCAGGCCGACGTGATCTCAGACTGCCGGCCGCACGACCGGCACTTCACCTCGGCGGTGACGCACTCCAGTTCCAGTTCGGCGTCCGGCATGTTCTCGGAGTCCCGGACGAGTGTCCAGCAGAACGACAGCGATTCCGGCACCACCTGGCGAAGAGCGCCGATCCGGACGCGGACGACGTCGACGTGGCGGCCGTCGGCGTGCGTTTTGACCACACCGGCGATCGCTTCGCAGAGCGACAGCTCATGCATTGCTGGTCACCGGCGTCTGCTGGCAGGGAGGCCCATGAGCACTTTTCTACACCCGAATCGCGGCTATCCTGAATCTCAGAAGGCGCACTGTGAAGGTTGACGAGTTATTCGCCTCGTTTGAGGCATTGGTCGAGGCGAACCGCCCCGGTCGTGATGACGTCGTGTACCTCGAACGGCGCGGCGATGAATATGGCTGGCGCATCGTGCCCTTAGCTGGCGAGGCCGATGTGAGCGCCCCAGACCAGTCCGCACCCGATGCGTGGATGTCGTTCTCGGCGAGCTGGCCGGGCGATCAGGAACGGCTACGGGCGTTCTTCGATGACCTGCTCGCGGAGCTGGAGTCGATGGCCACTCACGCTGATCGGTGCCGCTGGCCGGTAGAGGAGCCCTGGCCGCATTGGCCGCACTCGCACTGAGCGGGCACTGACCGGGGGCCGCAAGTGAACTACCGGATCACCGAGGACGACCGCGCCAGGTTCAAGCGCTGCCGGCGGCAATGGGATTTCGCGTCGCGCCGCGAACTCGAGCCCATCAAAAGCACGGCGACCGTGGATCCCGTGCTGCCCGCCGTGCTCAAGGATGCGCTCGCCGTCTACTACTACCCGGGCACGTGGGATTGGCAACCGGAGGTGAGGCAATCGCTGGTGCACAAGGCACTGGCCAGGGCAGTCACCGAAATCGGGGTAGCCGGCGCGACCGACGCCCTACCCGCTGCCGAGGCGCTGCTCGACGCCTACGACGCATGGGCCAGCACGGTCGACGACTTCGCCCCGGTGAAGATCGGCCACGACGTCCAGGGGCTGGTGCCTGATCCGCGCGACCCCGAACGCGGGTTGATGACCCCGGACGGATCTGCAGTGATCTACACCTGCCGGATCGACCTGCTGGCCGTCGACGCCGCCGACGAGTATTGGGTGGTCCGGCACCAGGTCATCGACGAATGGCAGGAGTTGGATGCGCTGATCGGTGATGAGGCGGCGGTCGCGGCCTGCTGGGCCTGGGAGCAGGAATACCTGGGCATGGAGATCTCGGGCACGATCCACAACCAGGTGCGCCTCACCGGCCCGCTCGATCCGCCCGCCGCCTCAGGCATCGCGGGCGCCGCGAAAGGTGCGTCGAACCGGGTTCGGCAAAGCGAGCCCAGCGGTGGCGGTCGCGCGATTCCGCAGCACCGGCGGCTGTCGGCGCGCACTTCACGAAGCGGCGAGCCAGGTCACGTCGAGCAGTCCACCGCCGGTCTTGTGCGGCGAACGCGTATCCGACGAAGCCGCGCCGAGATCGGCGCCGTCGGCATCCTGATCGGTGCCGAGGCAATCCAGATGAACAGCGCACCGGCCATCTACCCGACCTTCGCCGCTCATTGTCGGACGTGCGAATTCAACACACCGTGCCTGGCCCTCGTCCAGGGGGCGGACCCGGAACCGATACTGGCGGCCAACTATGGCCGGCGCCTCACCGACGATCAGCGCAAGCCGCGATTGGGTCAGTCGACCTGGGGCTTCGGCCGCGGAGCCGCACCGCCACAGTGGTGAGTGGGTTAAGTCGCGCCCTCGGCTGAGGTCCACCTCTCCTCGATGCGGCCGTACCGCCAGACGAGCAGGGCGATGACCCAGGTGACGACGAACATCCCGACGACGACGAAGCCGACGGTGTTGAGGTCGAGGCCGCCAAGCCAGTCCCAGAACGGCCCACGCCACCCCAACTGGCCGGCGAACAGACCCAGCAGTTCGATGCTGCCAATCAGCAGCGCCACGGCCACCGATAACCCGGTGATGGTGATGTTGTAGTAGATCTTGCGCACCGGGCTGGAAAAAGCCCAGCCGTAGGCGAAGTTCATGAACGAGCCGTCGATGGTGTCCAGCAGGCACATGCCGGCGGTGAACAGCACCGGCAGACACAGGATGGCGTACCACGGCAGCCCGGCCGCTGCGCTGGTGCCCGCCAGGACCAGCAGCGCGATCTCAGTGGCAGTGTCGAATCCCAGTCCGAATAAAAACCCGATCGGGTACATCTGCCAGGACTTGGTGATCGATTTGGTGAAGCGGCCGAGCAATCGGTTGAGCAGTCCGCGGTTCTCCAACTGCTGTTCCAGTTCGGCCTCGTCGTAGTCGCCATGGCGCAACCGCATGAAGACCCGCAGGATGCCGACCAGGATGATGACGTTGAGGATGGCGATCAAGTACAGGAACACGCCCGAGACGGTGGTGCCGATCAGGCCGGTGTAGTGATGCAGCGTGGAGGAATCGTCTTCGACCGGTCCGACGATGGCCTTGACCCCGGTTGCCAGCAGTACCGCCAGCCCGAACACCACTGTGGAGTGGCCCAGTGAGAAGAAGAATCCCACGGCCAGCGGGCGTTGCCCGTCGCTCATCAGCTTGCGGGTGGTGTTGTCGATAGCCGCGATGTGGTCGGCGTCGAACGCGTGCCGCAAACCCAGGGTGTAGGCCGTCAGCCCGACGCCGACGCCAAATGCCTTGCCGCCTAAGCTGAGCCGCGCCGGATCCACGATGAACACCAAGGTCATCCAGCCAACCAGATGCAGCGCGAAGATCACCGCCAGCATCAATCCGAGACGCGACCACTCCGCGGGCGAGAGGGTGCTGAGCAGCCTGGACCACCGTGACCTCTGCGGGTCTAGGCGCGAGGCGAGCTCATCACTGGCCATGTCGGTCCTTCCAACAGTGGGCAGTACGCAACAGCCACGACTGTAGGTTTGTTCTCAAGCTGGATGCAACTGACTTGCAGGAATCGCGTCTTGGGTCTGCAGGTGAACACTGGCAATCGCGGGTATCGGGGACGACACTGAACAGGTGACGCCTAAGCTATCGACCCTGGACCCGGCCGTCACCGAACGGCTCGGCGAGTTCCTGCGCGCCCGCGGGCTGCGGCGGATGGCGTCGCGGATTCAGGTTCTGGCGGTGCTCGAGCCGGTAAACGGGCACCTGCCGGTGGCAGAGATCCACCAGCGGGTGCGCGCGTGCCTGCCCGCCGGCTCCCAGCCGCCCGACGTGGCGACTATCTACCGCACGGTGACGACGCTGGTCGATCAGGGGGTGCTGCACGCGTTGACCCTCGACGGCGGTCTCACTACCTACGGACTGGCCACCGCTCCCCACCACCACGCGGTATGTACGCGATGCGAGTCGATCATCGAGGTGCCCGCACGGCAGTTGACCTCCGCGCTCGAGCAGGCGATGGCGGGCAGTTCGTTTGCGCTCTCGGAGCGTGCCGGCCTGACGCTGCACGGCCTATGCCCGCAGTGCCAGGACCGCGAGCGCGATGTCCGGCCGCGTCGACTATGACGTCAGTGCAGGCTCAGTAGCGCGTTTTCGACGACCTCGGGCAGCGCTGGATGAATCCAGTACTGGCCGCGCGCCATCTCCGGGGCGGTCAGTCCGAAGCTCATCGCCTGGATCAGCGGCTGGATGATCGACGATGCCTGATAGCCCATGATGTGCGCGCCCAGCAGACGTCCACTATCGCGCTCGGCGATGAGCTTGACGATGCCGGTGGTGTCTTCCAGCGCCCATCCGTAGGCGACGTCGCTGTAGTTCTGTATCGCGACCGAGATATCGAATCCTTGTGCAATAGCCTGGTTTTCGGTCAATCCAACAGTGGCCAGCTGGGGATCGGTGAACACCGCCGACGGTACGTAGCGGTGGTCGGTGACGGCCATCGAGCCGGTGTCGTCCCAATCGCACAGTATGTTGTGCTTCACGACGCGGGCTTCGTGGTTGGCGACGTGCTTGAGCTGATACGGCGACGAGACGTCGCCGAGGGCGAAAACATCACGCGCCGAAGTCCGTTGGTATTTGTCGACTACCACGCGGCCGTCCTCGACACGGACACCTGCCTGTTCGGCGTCCAGCTGATCAGCGTTGGACACCCGACCGGTAGCCACCAGCAGCATGTCTGCGTTGAGCTTGGATCCGTCATCGAGCTCCAGCGCGACGCCGGAGCCGCGATTGGAGGCGCCCACCACGTTGCGTTGGGTGCGCAGCTCCCACTTCCTTGACGCGATGCGGGTGAAGCGTTGGCAGATGGTGTCGTCGTAGTGCCGGAGCAAGGTATGGCCCCGGATCACCATGGCGATCCGGACGCCCAGCGCGGAGAAGATGTGCGCGAATTCGGCTGCCACAAAGCCACTTCCGACGATCACGAGATGCTCGGGCAACTCGGAGATCCGCATGACGGTGTCGCTCGTCTGATACTGGACGCCGGATGCAAGTATCGCCCGCGGAATCACTGGCCGCGACCCTGCCGCGACCACCACCTTATCGGCGGCGAAGTCTTCACCGGCGTCAGTGCGCAGCAGGTAACGCCCGTCGGCCTGAACTCGCCCGAACCGGGTGTGCTCGTGGTACACGTCGATGTTGGGCGTCGAGCGCCGATGGTCCTCACCGCTGAGCCCGATTGGATCGATCCTGCCGAAGATGCGCGACACGATGTCGTCCCAGCGCACCCGGTCGACGTGTGCATCGACGCCGTAGCGCGCGGCGCCCCGTATCGTGTTGGCAACCTCGGCGGCATAGACGAACATCTTGGTCGGGATGCATCCGACATTCAGGCAGGTGCCACCGAACGTGCCCTGCTCGCAGATCGCCGTTCGCTTTCCCGCGTAGCGATGGTCGAGAATCGTGTTGCCCGAACCAGCTCCGATGATCGCGAGGTCGTAGGTCTCCATATTTTTTGGGCCGTCACCCTTTCCCCGACGATGCCGAGGCGTCGGTGTTGTCGGTGCTGAGGTAGCTATCCAGCCAGAGGTCCAGCCGGTGATAGGCCAGCTGGCGCGGCTGGGGCAGCGACAAGAAGACATCGTGTTTGGCGTCGGCCACCGGAACGATGGTGGAGCGGTTCCCGATACAGCCGGCCCACCTGGCGATCTGGGTGACGTCGAGAACCGCGTCACCGCATTGGATGGCCGTCGGGCCGCCGCTTTCGCGCACGGTGTGATCCGACCGCAGGATCAGATTGGGCACTCCGACGTCGAGCCCGCGATGCAATCGTACCTGGCCACGGCGTACGGCGTGCAGCCACCCGAAGGTGATTGGGAAGCCGCCCAACGGTTTCCACTGCAGGTTGTAGTCGAATTCCCCGTCGTAGTCACGGTGCAGGCTGGAGCCATAACCACCTTTACTCGTTCCCCTGGCCACCCCTTTGGTACGCACTCGCGACAGGGCAGCGATCGTGGCCGAGGTCACGCCCAGGCGCAGCACCGCCGGACCGTGCAGGTCCAGGAACGGGCTGTTGAGCACCAGCCCGCCCACGCCGGCGCTTGCCGTCGCGCCCCGTCGACGCAACCTGTCCAGCCATAACGACACGATCAGCCCCCCGGCGGAGTGGCCGTACACCAGGATCGCCGGTGACTCGGTCCGCTCGGTGATGACCGCAAGCGCGCGTTCGAGCTCGGCGTCGTAGTGGGCAAGGTCAGTGATGAAGTGCGGGGTCTGGCCGTCGCGCCGCGACCGGCCGCACTTCTGCAGGTCCAGCGCATAGAAGGCAAAGCCACGGTTGGCGAAGTGATCGGCCAGCCCGGTATGGAAGAAGTAGTCGGTGTAGCCGTGTATCGCCAGGACCGCGTGATCGGCAGGTGCGGCCTCACCTCGTCGTATCAGGGTGGCGACGATGTCGCCCTCGCCCTCCGGGTCGGGCCCGAGCGAGATCGAGCACTGCCAATAGCCGGGCAATACGTCGGGCACCCAGTCAGTCACCCCGCCAGTCACTGGGCCAGCTTAGAGCGTGGTCAGAGCTCATTCAGGGGTGACGCCGCGCGCGCCTCAGGTCAGCGCAGCCGGCCGAGCCGGCCCGGCGGTGGCTCCCATCATCAGCGCCACCGGGTTTGTCGTCGCCGGAAGGGGCTGACCCGCGGCCGCCCGCGCTGGCGAGGCCGATTGACCACCGCTGGGCCCGGCTCTTTTCGGCCGAGGAGGCAGAAGTCGTTGCGTCTATACCCATGGGGATAACCTTGAAGACCGGCGCGGCAAAGGAAAGGGGCCAACGATCCGGGTATCAGAGTCAGCCAGAACCCACGTCGTGCTGGTGGGCGCTGGCATCATGAGCGCCACCCTGGGAGCGTTGCTGCGGCGGCTGGAGCCGGACTGGTCGATCACGCTCGTCGAGCGGCTGGACGCCGTCGCCGCCGAAAGCAGCAGTCCCTGGAACAACGCCGGCACCGGCCACTCCGCCCTGTGCGAGCTGAACTACACCCCAGAAATGCCGGACGGCTCGATCGACATCACCAAAGCGGTGCGCATCAACGAGCAATTCCAGGTGACCCGCCAATTCTGGGCGTACGCCATAGAGAACGGGATCCTGACTGACCGCAGCTTCTTCAACCCGGTCCCGCATGTGAGTTTTGTACACGGAGCCCGACGCGTCGGCTATCTGCGGCGCCGGCAGCAGGCGCTGGGCGGCAACCCGCTGTTCGCAGCCACCGAGCTGATTGAGGAACCCCACGAGTTCGCCCGCCGGCTGCCGTTCATGGCCGCCAAACGTGACTTCTCCGAGCCGGTTGCACTCAACTGGGCCTCCGACGGCACCGATATCGATTTTGGTGCACTGTCCAGACAGCTCATCGGCTACGCCGTGCGCAACGGCGCCACCGCGCTGTTCGGTCACGAGGTCCGCAACCTGTCTCGCGAGTCCGATGGCAGCTGGACGTTGACGATCGCTAATCGCCGCAGCGGCGAAAAGCGCAAGCTGAATGCCAAATTCGTCTTCGTCGGGGCCGGTGGTGACGCGCTGCCGCTGTTGCAGAAATCCGGCATCAAGGAGGTCAAAGGCTTCGCCGGCTTTCCGATCGGCGGCCGGTTCCTGCGCGCCGACAACCCAACGCTTACCGCCGCGCACCGAGCAAAGGTCTACGGCGTCCCATCGCCGGGAGCCCCACCGCTCGGCGCGCTGCATCTGGACCTGCGCTTCGTCAACGGCAAGTCATGGTTGGTGTTCGGGCCGTACGCTGGGTGGTCGCCGAAGTTCTCAAAACACGGACACTTCACCGATCTGCCCCGGTCGGTCAAGCGCGACAACGTGTTGTCAATGCTCGGTGTTGGTCTCACCGAGAGGGCACTGGTCAACTACTTGATCGGCCAACTGCGGCTCACCGAGCCCGACCGGGTCCGTGCGCTGCGCGAATTCGCCCCCAGCGCATTGGATTCGGACTGGGAGCTGACAGTGGCTGGTCAGCGAGTACAGGTGATCCGGCGAGACAAACGCAAAGGCGGAGTGCTCGAGTTCAGCACCGCCGTGGTGGGCTCCGCTGACGGCAGCATCGCTGGACTGCTCGGCGGCTCCCCTGGAGCCTCGACTGCCGTGCCGATCATGCTCGACGTTCTGGAGCGCTGCTTTGCCAACCACTATCAGTCCTGGCTGCCCACCCTGAAAGAGATGGTGCCGTCGCTGGGAGCCGAACTATCTAAGGAGCCTGCGCTGTACGCCGAAGTTTTGACATGGACCACTAAGATGCTGCAGCTGGGTGCGTCATGAGCCGCGCTGGCGACGATGCAGAGCGAAGCGATGAGGAGGAGCGGCGCCCATGACCCGCGCTGGCGACGATGCAGAGCGAAGCGATGAGGAGGAGCGGCGCCCATGACCGAAGCCCCGCGCCGTGTCTGGGCCAAAGACCTTGACGCCCAATCCCTTTACGAGCTGCTCAAGCTGAGGGTCGAGGTTTTCGTTGTCGAACAGGCGATCCCGTATCCGGAGCTCGACGGGCGCGACCTACTTGCCGAAACCCGGCATTTCTGGCTGGAAACGCCTGAGGGAGAGGTAATCTGCACGCTGCGGCTGATGGAGGAGCACGCCGGCGGCCAGAAGGTATTCCGGATCGGGCGGCTGTGCACCAAACGCAGTGCGCGCGGACAGGGCCACACCACCCGGCTGCTGCGTGCCGCGCTGGCCGAGGTAGGCGACTACCCATGCCGGATCAACGCGCAGACCTATCTGGCGGACATGTATGCCCAGCACGGGTTTGTCCGCGACGGTGACGATTTCCTCGACGACGGCGTTCCGCATGTCCCCATGCTGCGGCCCGGTCATGGTCTGGCGCAGCAACCGTGAAACCCTATCCATTCAGCGCGATCGTTGGTCACGATCCGCTGCGGCTCGCGCTGCTGTTGTGCGCGGTTCGTCCGGAGATCGGTGGTGCGCTCATCCGAGGCGAGAAGGGCACCGCCAAGTCGACAGCCGTGCGCGGGCTTGCCGCATTGCTGTCGGCCGCGACCGGGCGTGGCGGTGCCGGCTCGGGAGGCGGACTGGTCGAGATGCCGCTGGGCGCCACTGAGGACCGGGTGATCGGTTCACTGGATCTGCAGCGGGTGCTGCGCGATGGTGAGCACGCGTTTTCGCCGGGATTGCTGGCCCGCGCGCATGGCGGAGTGCTCTACGTGGACGAGGTGAACCTGCTGCACGACCACCTGGTCGACGTGCTGCTCGATGCCGCTGCGATGGGACGGGTACACATCGAACGCGACGGGATCTCTCATTCACACGAGGCCCGGTTCGTCCTGATCGGCACAATGAATCCAGAAGAGGGCGAACTGCGTCCACAACTGCTGGACCGGTTCGGTCTCACCGTCGACGTACACGCGTCGCGTGACGTCGACGTGCGCGTGCAGGTCATCCGGCGGCGGATGGCCTATGAGGCGGACCCGGACGAGTTTGCGGAGCGCTACGCCGACGCCGACGCCGAGCTGGCCCGCCGGATAAAACAGGCACGGGCACTTGTTGACGATGTGGTGTTGCCAGACAACGAAGTACGGCGCATCGCGGCGCTGTGCGCGGCGTTCGACGTGGACGGCATGCGGGCCGATTTGGTGGTGGCTCGGACCGCCGCCGCGCACGCCGCGTGGCGCGGCGCGAACACCGTCGAGGAGCAGGACATCCGGGTGGCCGCCGAACTGGCGTTGCCGCATCGGCGCCGCCGCGATCCCTTCGATGATCCCGGCATTGACCGCGACCAGTTGGACGCGGCCCTGGAGCGGGCCGGTGCTGATCAGGAACCGGATCCCGACCCTCCAAGCGGAGGTCAGCCCGCTGACGCGGAACATGATCCACCACGACAGAACTCACACTCACCATCAAAATCGGCGGGTCCTCAGCCGCCGAACTCGATGGGCGACGACCCGCAGCGTCCGGCTTCGCCGCCCTCGCGATCGTCACCGAACTCGATGGGCGACGACCCGCAGCGTCCGGCTTCGCCGCCCTCGCGATCGTCACCGAAACCCAGCGCGCCGCCGTCGGCGGTCTTCCGTACTCGCGCGCTAACCATCCCGGGGGTCGGCGAGGGCGCGCCGGGACGACGGTCGCGAGCCCGCAATACCTCCGGCCGCGTGGTGACGGCCACCGACGGCGACGAAGCCGGCGCTCATGGACTGCACCTGTTTGCCACCCTTCTCGCCGCCGCCGAGAATGCCGGACCCGGTAGGTTGCGGCCGCAGCCCGACGATGTGCGGCGGGCTGTCCGCGAGGGACGCGAGGGCAACCTGGTGATCTTCGTCGTCGACGCGTCCGGTTCGATGGCCGCCCGGGATCGCATGGCCGCGGTGAGCGGCGCCACCTTGTCGCTACTGCGGGACGCTTACCAGCGGCGTGACAAGGTCGCCGTGATCACATTCCGCCGGCAAGAGGCGAGGCTGCTGCTTCCGCCGACATCGTCGGCGTACATCGCCGGCCAGCGGCTGGCCCGGTTTGACACCGGCGGAAAGACCCCCCTCGCTGAAGGTCTGTTGGCCGCGCGCGAGCTGGTCGTCCGGGAGAGGGTGCGGGATAAGGCTCGGCGCCCACTGGTGGTGGTGCTGACAGATGGCCGGGCCACCGCGGGGCCGGACCCGTTGGGCCGGAGCCGAACCGCGGCGGCACGGCTGGTCGCCGAAGGTGCTGCCGCAGTGGTCGTTGACTGCGAGACCTCATACGTACGGCTGGGGTTGGCCGGCCGGCTGGCCCGCCAGCTGGGCGCGCCGACCGTAAGGCTGGAACAACTGCATGCGGACTATCTGACCCGGGCCGTTCGGCGCGTGGCCTGAGCCAGGACCAATACGGGAAGGGGAAGCGCTGATGCCACAGGGCAGTCCGCTTCAAGTCCCCGACGATGGCCTGACCACCCGGGTGCGGCGCAACACGCCAGTGCTTGCGGTGCACACCGGTGCAGGCAAGGGGAAGTCGACAGCCGCGTTCGGAATGGCGTTGCGCGCGTGGAACGTCGGACTCGACGTCGCGGTGTTTCAGTTCGTCAAGAGCGCAAAGTGGAAAGTGGGTGAGGAGGCTGCCTTTCATCAACTTGGCCAGTTGCACGATCGACACGGGGTCGGCGGAGCGGTTGAATGGCACAAAATGGGTGCGGGCTGGTCTTGGACGCGCAAGTCGCGTAAGGCCGGCAGCGATGTCGATCACGCGGCGGCAGCGGCGGACGGCTGGGCAGAGATCTCGCGACGGCTGGCCGCCCAAAGTCATGACTTCTATGTGCTGGACGAGTTCACCTACCCGCTGAAGTGGGGCTGGGTCGACGTTGATGACGTGGTGGACATCTTATTGGCGCGGCCGGGCCACCAGCATGTGGTGATTACCGGACGCGATGCCCCGCCGCGGTTGGTCGAGGCCGCCGATCTGGTCACCGAAATGACCAAGGTCAAGCACCCGATGGACGAAGGACGCAAGGGGCAGAAGGGCATCGAGTGGTGAGTGTTCCCGCGGTGGTGGTCGCCGCCCCCGCGTCGGGAAGCGGAAAAACGACCGTTGCAACGGGTTTGATCGGAGCTCTGCGTCAAGCCGGCCACACCGTCGCACCGTTCAAGGTGGGCCCGGACTTCATCGACCCCGCCTACCACGCTCTGGCTGCCCGGCGCCCCGGCCGTAACCTCGACCCGGTATTGGTGGGGGAGCAGCTTATCGGCCCGCTATTCGCCCATGGCGCAGGCGGCGCCGACATCGCCGTGATCGAAGGTGTGATGGGACTGTTCGACGGGCGCATCGGGCCTGTCGCAACCACTCCCGCTGCCGGATCCAGCGCGCATGTCGCCGGCCTACTAGGTGCCCCGGTGATCCTCGTGGTCGACGCGCGCGGCCAGAGCCACAGTATTGCCGCACTATTGCAAGGCTTTTCGACCTTCGACACCGCCACTCGGGTCGCCGGTGTGATTCTCAACCGGGTCGGGTCGGCCAGGCACGAGGAAGTTCTGCGGCAGGCGTGCGAGCAAACTGGTGTCCCGGTGCTGGGCGCCATCCCGCGCGCCGCTGAATTAGAGGTACCGTCAAGGCATCTGGGCCTTGTCACTGCTGTCGAGTATGGCCGTCGTGCGCGGGCTGCGGTCGAGGCGATGACCACCCTGGTCGCTCGTCATGTCGACCTGATCGCAGTGGTCGCGGCCGCCGGGAGCCACGCCGCTGACCCGGCGTGGGATCCGGCGGTGGCAGTGGGGGAGACACCAGCCGGCCATGCCACTGTTGCAATGGCAGCGGGAAAGGCATTCAGCTTCGGCTATGCGGAACACGCCGAGCTGCTGCGGGCCGCCGGTGCTGAAGTAGTCGAATTCGACCCGCTCATCGACCCCTTGCCGGACGGCACGGGCGCGGTGCTGCTGCCCGGCGGCTTTCCCGAACAATTCACCTCGGAGCTCTCCGCCAACGATGTCGTGCGCCGACAGATCAACGAATTGGCCGCCGCCGGCGCGCCGATACATGCCGAATGCGCCGGGCTGATCTATTTGATGTCAGAACTCGACGGACACCCGATGTGCGGAGTGTTGGCCGGATCGGCCCGGTTCACCGCGCACCTCGTGTTGGCGTATCGCGAAGCCGTCGCCGTGACCGATTCGCCGCTGTATTCAGCGGGCCAGCGGGTAGTTGGTCACGAATTCCACCGAACCGCAGTCACATTCACCGACGGTTACCAGCCGGCATGGGTGTACCGCGGCAGCGACATGGACCACGAGGTGGATGCCGTGCGAGACGGCGTCGTGCATGCCGGTGTGCACGCGTCCTACCTGCACACCCATCCGGCTGCGACGCCAGGCGCTGTGGCGCGCTTCGTTGCACACGCCGCCGCGCGCAGCGGGGTCTGACGTCAGTCCGCCGACCACACGTAGCGAGGTCGGCCGGTCGAGATCGAGGTGCCGCTGCCGCCATCAGCTCGTTCGAGCCGCAGATCGTCAAGAAGCGCCAGCGCCGATTGACCGGGCATCGATGAGATCGTATTGTCTTTGACCGCAAAGGGACTGACCACCGTTGAGATCGCGGCACACATCGCCGACGTCTATGGTGCCTCGTATCGAAGGACACGATTTCCCGGATCACCAGCAGGATCATCGATGAGATGGACGGCGGCTACCATCCACGCGAGTTCTTCATCACGAACCAACCCCATCACCGCGTGAAACCATTGCCTCTACGCGATCGGCTGCGGCGTCCCCAGCGGGCAGACGCCGGAACGTGTCGAGCACGGTGTCTGCGGCGCCGTTCGTGGCGATCGCGCCCACGTAGCCGTCCGGACGGATCAGGAAGGTGGTTGGCCCGCCCGGCAATGGACATGCTGGCAGGGGCTCTGCACATGAGGGCAATGCTCACCCACGAACCCCTCGAGCCGGATCTGCCCGAACGCCTGGCCGACGCTGTGTTGTTCGGGCTGCACGGACCGGCCGCATGATAGCTGTTGCATTCACCGCCTGAAATCGCCGACAGAAACTCGCCGCGGCGTTACATCCGCGGTGCCAACGCGTCAGTGTTAGAGCCACCACTAAGCTCGGCGCAGTGACCGAGAGCGCCTACCTGGTCGGATTGCGGCTGGCCGGCAAGAAGGTCGTCGTGGTCGGCGGGGGGACTGTCGCCCAGCGCCGGCTACCTCTGCTGATCGCCAGCGGCGCAGACGTGCACGTCATCTCACGCACAGTCACCCGCGCCGTCGAGGCGATGAACGGAATCACCCTTTCAGTGCGGGACTACGGCGACGGCGACCTCGACGGAGCCTGGTATGCGATTGCGGCCACCGACGACGCACAGGTGAACGCGGCCGTCGTCGACGAGGCCGATCGCCGCCGAATTTTTTGCGTCCGCGCCGACATTGCTGTTGAAGGGACCGCGGTTACCCCGGCGACCTTCAGTTACGCGGGGTTGTCGGTAGGTGTGCTGGCCGGCGGTGAGCACCGCCGGTCGGCGGCTATCCGGTCCGCGATCCGGGAGGCGTTGCAAAAGGGCATCATCACCCTGGAAGACTCTGCAAGCTCCGCTGACGTCGTACGTGGCGGGGTAGCGCTGATCGGCGGCGGCCCCGGTGACCCTGAGCTGATCACCGTCCGCGGCCGCCGCCTGCTAGCCCAGGCCGATGTCGTGCTCGCCGACCGCCTGGCCCCACCTGAGCTGCTTGCCGAGCTGCCGCCGCATGTGGAAGTCATCGACGCTGCCAAGATCCCCTACGGGCGGGCCATGGCCCAAGACGCAATCAACGAGGTCATGATCGAACGGGCCCGATCCGGCAGCTTTGTGGTGCGCCTCAAAGGCGGGGACCCCTTCGTGTTCGCCCGCGGTTACGAGGAAGTCTTAGCATGCGCGGACGCCGGAATTCCGGTGACCGTCGTGCCAGGTGTGACGAGCGCAATAGCTGTGCCCGCCATGGCGGGCGTTCCGGTCACTCATCGGGCCATAAATCACGAGTTTGTAGTGGTCAGCGGGCATATCGCGCCCGATGATCCCGAATCGTTAGTGAATTGGAACGCACTGGCTGCAATGTCTGGCACCATTGTTTTGCTGATGGCGGTCGAACGCATCGAAATGTTCGTCGATGTTCTACTAAATGGCGGCCGACCTGCGGATACGCCAGTCCTGGTGGTTCAGGACGGAACGACGGCGGCGCAAAGGACCTTGCGGGCTACCCTCGTCGACACGCCAGAAAAGATCCGCGCAGAAAGTATCCGACCTCCCGCGATCATCGTGATCGGTGCTGTTGCGGCGTTCGGGGTTTAAACAATTCTTAAGATTACTGTAAGGTAACCCCCTATGACGGCCCTCAACGACTCAGGGCAGGCGGTCCACAACTGGACTGCTGCAGGCCCGGATCGTCCAGCCCCGGCGCGCACGACAGGCCCGGCGGAGACCGCCTCAGCCCGTACCGGCAGGTATTACCCCACATGGCTGCCTTCCCGTCGCTTTATTGCAGCGGTCATCGCGATCGGTGGTATGCAGCTCCTGGCGACCATGGACAGCACCGTTGCCATCGTCGCGCTTCCTAAAATTCAAAACGAGCTGAGCCTGTCCGACGCCGGCCGTAGCTGGGTGATCACCGCATACGTGCTCACATTCGGCGGGCTGATGCTGCTGGGCGGCCGCCTCGGCGACACCATCGGGCGCAAGCGCACCTTCATCGTTGGTGTGGCGCTGTTCACCATCTCCTCAGTGCTGTGCGCTGTGGCCTGGGACGAAGTCACGTTGGTCATCGCCCGGCTCTCGCAGGGCATTGGGTCGGCCATCGCATCGCCGACCGGTCTCGCGCTGGTCGCAACAACCTTCCCCAAGGGGCCGGCGCGCAACGCCGCGATGGCGGTGTTCGCCGCAATGACCGCAATCGGCTCGGTGATGGGCCTGGTCGTCGGCGGAGCGCTGACCGAGGTGTCCTGGCGGCTGGCGTTCATGGTGAACGTCCCGATCGGGCTGGTGATGATCTACCTGGCCCGCACCGCGCTGCGGGAAACCAACAGGGAGCGGATGAAGCTCGACGCTACCGGCGCCATGCTGGCCACGCTGGCCTGCACCGCTGCCGTCTTCGCCTTCTCGATCGGTCCGGAAAAGGGCTGGATCTCAGCCGTCACCATCGGATCGGGGGTGGTGGCCTTGGTCGCCGCCATCGCGTTCGCGATTGTCGAGCGCACCGCCGAAAACCCCGTCATCCCGTTCGAGTTGTTCCGCGACCGCAACCGACTGGTCACGTTCATCGCGATCTTCCTGGCCGGCGGCGTCATGTTCAGCCTCACCGTGTCTATCGGCCTGTACGTGCAGGACATCCTGGGTTACAGCGCGCTGCGCGCGGGCGTCGGCTTCATCCCGTTCGTCATCGCGATGGGAATCGGCCTGGGTATCTCCTCACAGCTGGTGTCGCGGTTTTCACCGCGGGTGTTGACCATCGGCGGGGGATGGCTGCTGCTGGGGGCGATGCTGTACGGCTCGGCGTTCATGCACCGCGGCGCCCCCTACTTCCCCAACCTGGTGGTGCCCATCGTCGTCGGCAGCATCGGCATCGGCATCGTGTTCGTCCCGCTGACGCTGGCGGCGATCGCCGGTGTGGGTTTCGACCAGATCGGCCCGGTATCGGCGATCACGCTGATGCTGCAAAGCCTCGGCGGCCCGCTCGTGCTGGCCGTCATCCAGGCCGTGATCACCTCGCGAACGCTGTACCTGGGCGGCACCAACGGCCCGGTGAAGTTCATGAACGACGCCC
>JGI12631J13338_1000297_pt1 | contig 15713 bp, 8 predicted proteins | sample BlaSpr_A8_Ref_O1_FD_13338 | JGI IMG/M metagenome (IMG submission 13338) | reverse complement strand
TGGGATAGTTACTATTATTAGACCCGAAGCCAGTTGATCTTTCCAAAACCAGATTATAATGGATCGAACGGTTGAATGTTGCAAAATTCTCCGAAGAGTTTTGGAAAGCGGTGAAATGCCAATCTGAACTGGTGATAGCTGGTTTTCTACGAAACATATTTAAGTATGACATCTATTAATAAATTTATGGAGGTACAGCACGGTAATTCCCAATTAATAATATAATTATTATTAATTTAATATTTATATTAAAAATTTAGGTTGAGGGGACTTTGAAAATCTTACCAATGGAAACGAAACTCGGAATAACATAAATTGATAATAGATATTCAGACTATTCATGATAAGTTGGATAGTCAAGACGGAAACAGCCGAGAACATGGATCAAGGTCCCAAATGATTATTAAGTGAAAATAAGGAAGTAATAGATTGAATGCAGCTGTAAAGTGAGCCTGGTAGTCGCTATCTTTTAATGACCGTTGTAACAACGTAGCAGCCCTTAGACTATTGCGCCGAAAATTTAACGGGTCTTAAATAATCAACCGATATCCTGTTAATTATAAATATAAATATATTTTATATTTATAAATTAGGTAGTAGAACATTCAGTATAATTGATGAAAAACAGTGTTTCATTGTTTGTAAATAACTGAAGAGATAATGCTGACATGAGTAACGTAAAAAGAAGTTATAATACTTCTCGCCGAATACGAAAGGGTTATAAGGAAAGGTTAAACCACCTTATGTTAATGCGGCCTCTAAGGTTCAGAACCAAAGTTTTGACTGATGAGTAATATATTGAAAATCTTTATGGTAAATTATAATAGATCAGGAAAATTAAATATATAATTTATTTAAATAAATAAAAATAAATTAATTACTACCGTACCCTAAACCGACACAGGTTCGTAAGTAGAGAATACTAAGGCGTAGAGCTAAAAGTTGTTAAGGAACTCGGCAAGTTGTTCTCATAAGTTTGACGATAAGAGAAACCATATAAAATTAAAATTAACCATAATTTTAATTAATTATATGGTATAATAAAATCGGAGGCCACGACTGTTTACTAAAAACACAATTCAGAGCAATAATTAATATAATAGTATTCTGGATGAAATTTGCCCAATGCCATTAATATAAGAGAGGTAATATAAAAGTTACTAATCGAAAGTCTGGTTAATAGCGGTCTTAACTATGAGGATCCTAAGGTAGCAAAATAAATTGGCCATTAAATGTGGTCTAGTATCAATAATGTAACGATGGTCTCACTGTCTCTACAACTTGCTCAGTGAAATTGAATTGCGAGTGCAGATGCTCGCTGTCTTCAGAGGGACGGGAAGACCCTATGCAGCTTTACTGTAGTTAGTTATCACATTGATTTAAATTCTATTAATAGTAAGTAGGCATGTCGATAGACTTAATTTGGAAAACCTTAGAATTAGAATTAAATCCTTGTTTACCTTATAAATTGAAATTTAAGGGAGAAATGACTAATTGGTAGTTTGACTGGGGCGGTCGTCTTTAAAAAAGTAGCAAAGTACATCCAAAGATTTTTAATTTATAATATTATAATTAGTTATTATAATATACAGACAAAAACAAAAATTATTAATTCTCTAGTATTTTAATACAAAAAAAGAATTAAATAAAAAATAATAAATTTTATTATTACAAGGTATAGCTAGAAATTGAATGGAGATCAATAAACCAGTGAAAGGTTTTGGAGTGTATAATGGCGGAAAGCATACCTAACTGAAAGACTTAGAAGTCGAACAGATACGTAAGTAGGGCATAGTGACCCCTCGCTATATAATGGAATAGACGGGGATCAATCGATAAAAGTTACGCTAGGGATAACAGGCTGATAGCCGGCGAGAGTACACATTGTCCCGGCTGTTTGGCACCTCGATGTCGACTCATCCTATCCTCCGGGTGTAGAAGCTTGGAAGGGTTCGGCTGTTCGCCGATTAAAAGGGTACGCGAGTTGGGTTTAATACGACGTGAGTCAGTATGGTCCCTATCTTCTGAAGAGATAAATAGTAAAAAGGGAAAGACCTTCTAGTACGAAAGGATCAATAGGCTGTGTTTCTCTAGTGTACCAATTGTTGAATTTAATTTTTAATGAATAATTTATTAATTAAACAGGCATAGTTGGGTAGCCACAAACATATTAGATAAGCGCTGAATGTATATAAAGCAAGAAACTAAACCCTAGATACTATCTTAAATTTATTTCTATTATTTTTTTAATAAAATAATATTTCTTTTTAATTTATTAATCCATAATATTTTTTTAAGAAATGAAATATAATTTAATTTTATAAGAAATAGAACATTTCTTAATAGGATGCAAATGTAAGTAACTGTGAATTATTTAGTTTAGCATTACTAATTTATAAAATAGACTTGATGTTTAAAATTGTCCAATTTTTAAATTTATAAAAATATTATTAAAATTTTGTTTTGATTTTAATTAATTATTTTTAATCTATAAATAAAATTCATTAATTATTATATTTCTATTTTAATATATAAAAGATTAAGATTATTTATTGTATAAATATAATATCTATTTTTAAAGTAAAACTTTTTTTTTTATCTTCATTAATTATTTATGTAAATCTAACCATAGAATATTTTTAAAGGGTCTATTTTTGAAAAATATTCTACTATACGAGGGTATAATTTAAAAGTATTAATATTATACAGGTGAAAATTTATTCAAATTTTAACCAAATAGTAGATAAGAGGGCCAAAATTAATCTTTTAATACTTCTTTATTATTATCAATTAAATAAGGAGTAGTATTAAAAAAAGGATAGTTTTAAATTATATCCAATCTTTAAAAGAATGAGAATGGTTTGATCTAATTTAAATTTAAATAATCATGAATTACTTTAGCTGAACTATCTCTGGTTATCAAAATTTGTCTACTTAGAATTAAATGTGGATCGTCATTTCTACCATTCACAGATAAAAACGGGATAACAGTATAAAAGTTATTATCTAATTTAGAAATAAATTCTGCTATCCCTCTTGCCTCAGAAAATGGTATATAGAAATAATTAAATTTACCTCTTTTATCTATTTTTATGTCTGTTTTTACATCACTCAGAAAAGTGATTTTTGTGTTGGATGTACTTTTAAGTAAATCTACATAAATGTTATTTGTGTTCATTATTTTTTAAATTGATCCCATCGAATTTATAGTCAGTTGGGAGACGAGCTTGGTATCGCGTTATTGACTAATTAATTTAAAAGGCTAATCATACCCTTAATTATTACTTATCACCATTTTCATAATTAATTCAATTTAGGGCTAATGTAATAAAATCATCTTTAAGGATCTGGTAATCAGTCTATTCCTATCCCTACGATAAAATAGGTGTGAAGTGAGGTCTAATACATTAGCAAGAATCGCAGCCCTTTGGTAAATGTCCCTCTTACTCGGTGCTGAGTTTGTCTGCTTTTATTCGTTTTAACTCATGTTTGAATAACTAAATGTTGAAACATTTAATATAAAATTCTTTTTATATATTCAGATTAAATAATTGTTATTTAATAAACTAGTGGTACGAAAAATGCAGATATCTATCTAAATAGTCTTAACAGCAAAAAAGAACCTGGCTCCAACTACGGAAATCTAAGTAAGATTTTGGTTTTTTCATCCGATCGATAAATCGAATGTTTGATTATTTATAATCATGTTATTTAAATTTGTTTTCATTATGTGTTTATATTTATTTTTCAGCATTTTATGTAAGTTGATAGCTCAAGGCCTAGACAGACTTTTTAGGATTGAGTAATGTAAGTCGAACCGTTTAATTTAAGATACTAGATTCATTGTCGAGGTCGCAAATTTATAATTATAAAAGAGCAGACTTAGAAGAAAGGGGAAATTAGGAGAAATAGAGGGGTCCTCGAAACATAGGCTTAAAATTTGATAATTCGAATTGTTAAGTTTAAGCCTAATTATTTAAATTAACCTATTAAACCATTTAACTCTTAATGGGGGTAAATTTTTTATTTAAAATAGTATTTAGTTAAGGTAAATTACTAAAATCTAAAGTAACTTTTTTATATTTAAATATAAGTTGGAAATAATTTGAGCCGTCTAAGTTCATTAATCCAAAATCTTGAATAGCATGATTCAATTTATAATCTAAATAATCTTGAATTACTTTAGAAGAAGAATTATTACTAATTAATATTTGTTTACTTAATACGATATAAGGATCATTAGCTCTACCCAACATTGAAACGAATGGAATTACACTATAAACTGAATCTACTTCTAATTTTGAAATAAAATTGTTAATACCTCTAATTTCCATATTAGGAATGTAGAAATGATTAAATTTACCTATTTTATTTATTTTAATTGTAGTATCAATGTCCTTAAGCATAGTTATTTCTCTAGTAGAAATAAGGTTTAAAATTTGTGTCATTTTTAAATTTTATTTTTAGCGGTTTTGCCGTCTAGATTGTCTATTTTAAATAGAATGTTGATTTTAAATTAAAAATCAAATTGTTTTGAGGGGTTAATATATTTTAGAATGAAGTTTAGTTTAAATACCATTCAAACTTATAATAATGGTGGTATCCTAATCAGAATACAGACGACCTATTTATATAAATAAATAAATAAATAAATAAATATAAATGTATATCGTCTATAGAATCAAACAGAATCGAACTGTTTAGAACTATCTTCATATTCTATTAACCTTTAATGATTCTTAAATGGGGGTAAATTTAATTAAACTATAAGTTGATTTAATCATCTTCAAAAATACTACTACTGATAAATTTAGGAGAATCTAATTTAGAACCTTCATTTAAAATGATGTTGTGAGTAGGGAATACTAGTTTGTGATAATCTTTTAATCAAGATCTCATATGGAAAGCCATATTTTTAATTAATACTACTTTTTTAGGAGCTAAATTCTCAGGTAATTCTGTGTAGGTTTCAGCTAATGAATCGTAAGCTTTAGTAATGATAGATAAATTATCAACTAATTGATTTGCCATTTCCCTTGTTAATTCTTCTTCACTATTAAAAATATTTTCTATTGAATTCATTTTATCAAGTATAAGTGGGTCAACATTTTTAGTTCAGTTGGTTTCTGTTACATTTTTAATTACAATTTGTTTACTTAAAAATGAGGTAACTTTACCCTTGTGATTGTAAAGATTGTCCAATTTTTCTACTGAGCTTTCTATCATTGATTTAGGAATTTCATCATGTTTAAAAACATTAGTAGAGGTGGTATTAATATTAGTATTTTCAGAAATATTAGTAGAAGGTAATTTAGAAGGTTTAATTGTAGAACTAGAAGAAGTAGAATCAGGAGAATTACCTCTACTTTTACTTCAACTATCTTCTACTTTAGAATTTAAATCATCTAAACTAGGTGAAGTTAATGTAGGTTTACTTTCGCTAGGATTGGATAGATCTACAAATAGAGGATCTTTAGAAGAACTAGCAAATTCAAATGCTTCATCTTCTGTTAAATCAGAGGCATTTTCTACTAAATCTTTTAAGCTAACTTTACCTTTACCTTTATTTTTATTTAAACCAAATAAACTAGCAATTGGATTAAATAAACCAGTAGAATCAGGATTTGCATTAGTAGAATCAGGATTTGCGTTAGTAGAATCAGGATTTGGATTAGTAGGAGGATTTGTAGGTGGTGTATCTCCTGGTCTCCTTCCTCTTAATAAATCTCACATTGTTATAAGATTAATTTTAATTTCAGTTCCAAAATAATAATAACTCAAACAAGAAACTACAAAAATTGTACTATAAATAAAAGTTCTATTTTGATAAAATGGAGTTTCCTCTATTTTTTCTGGTTTATTAAATCATTCAGATAATTTATGTTTTCCCTCAATTTCTTTCGATAATTTTGTTGGGCTTGGATCAATGGTTCTCATGGATTCGATTTTGGTGGGTGTTTCTATTTTTAACCCTAATATTCCTATCAAATAGGTATAAAACTTTGTACTTGATAAATAATTTACTATATTACCAGTTATAGTTGAAATTTCTACTCAAAATGCTGAAATAAAACTTAAACCGTAAAGATCTAACATAGAAATACCAAAGATTGACATTACTACTGTATTTATTATTAATCAAATTCTTCTTAATATACTGAATCTTTTAAAGATTCTAATAATAATAGTTAAAAAGGTAATTTTTAGTATAAAAGATTTGATTAAATAAAGATAAGTTAATAAGTTATAGTTAGTTTCAGGATTATTTTTAATATCCTTTAATTTTGTGATTAATTCAGCTTTAGTGTATTTTTGTAAGTTCATTATTTTTATAAAATAGCCTTAGCAACCTCTATAATATGTTTAAATAAATTTTGTTAAGGTTGTCTCCGGTTTAAATTAGATGGGCAATCACGACCCTTTAGCAAATAAAACCCTCACAAAGTGGTAGCTTAATTCGGAAATAGCAGTGATTCTTCACACATTACAAATATCAGTTCAAATCTGATCCACTTTTTAAAACACAAAAAAATCGTACTGATTTTAATAAGTCTATGCGAGCTCTACCCAAGGGACTATAAAAGATGGGAAATATAAATAAATGAAAAAATATTTTATTCAGAATTAGTTAAATTAAGGAACATAAAAGAGGATATTTACTATTCAGTTTTCACTAAATAATTAATTAGTGACCCTCTAAATAAATGTAATTATTGTTTAATTTTTTAAATTAAAGATTTAAACAGAAATTAAATTTTAAAATTAATAAAATATTATAAAAAAGAGCTTAATTTTTCTGTAAATAAACAGAAATTTATTATAAAATATTATAATAATATTCCAAAAATATTCTTTAATTAGAGTATTATATTTTTAGGTTAAACCTACGTTAAAATATTAATATTTTAATGTTTATAGCCTTTAATTGTTCAAGTTTTTTTATAATATATTAATATAATTAATATAATTAAAATATAAAATTCTTAGATCGAACATTAATTATATATAATTAATGTAGGCTTAAAATTAAAACATACAAAATGAAATATATCTTAATAAATATATTAAGTTTTACAACTATAATATCAAGTGTATTAGTAATAACATCTCAAAATCCTGTAATCTCAGTAGTATATTTAATATCTGTATTTGTAAATGCTGCAGGTTATTTAATTTTATCAGGAATAGGTTTTCTAGGTTTATCATATATTATAGTATATGTAGGAGCTATAACTGTATTATTTTTATTTGTAATAATGATGATTAATATATCATTAACAGATATAATAGATACTGGAAAACAATATACTAAAAATTTACCTTTAGCTTTTGTAGTTGCCTCATTATTTATATATGAAATGTTTAATATTTTACCATTTAGTTTTAATAATGTATCTGGTTTAAATTTAATCTTAGATACTATTACTAATTTTAATTTATTTATTTGAAATAATAATGAATTAAATTTTGTAAATAATATTCATACAACATATCAATCTAATATTGCAGATACTACATTTATTTCATTTAGTCAAATTGAAGCTATTGGACAATTAATTTATACATATGCTGCTATTTTATTAATAATATGTAGTATTATTTTATTATTATCAATGATAGCACCTATATTTATTTCTTTAAATAAAAAATAATTTATTTAATAATTTAAATATAATTTAATTAAATTTACCCCCTATTATAAATATTATGATAAATCTTTTTATAAAATAAGTTAATAATTTAAAATTTATCTTTGTTTGAATATATTATTTCTCTCATTTAGTATAGAAAGGTCTTTAGACTTATTATTCTTCAATAGATTTCTTCTATTCAAGTCTGACCTTTCGCATCTTTCTTAATATACTACTTTCTTCTTGTTTTGGCTAATCAAAATTAACATTTTGAATTTGTAAGTTTAAAAGAATTTATTACTATATCTGTTCTAATATTTTAATTTTATATTAGACCTAATCTATTTAATAGGAGATTTCGTGAGATTTAATCAACGAAACACAGATATTGAATTTATTAAAAAATTTATAATAAGTAAGAGTTAAGTTTACAGATGGTTTCTGTAGTAGATCTGCAAAATCTATAATATTAGGGTTCAATTCCCTCTTAACTCTAAATTAACTTTAATTAAAATTTGTTTTTAAAAGAATTTTAATTAAATAAAAGAAAGCTATTAATTATTATATAAATTATAACTCATTATAAAAAATACATTAAGTATTTAGATATAATTTAGTAATAATTATTACTAATTTAAATAAAGTATAAATTAATTATTACTTAAATAAAGTATGAACAAATTCTCTTAGTTCAATGGTAGAACTGCATTCTTCTAAAGTGTTAATTTTGGTTCGAATCCAAAAGAGAATAAGAATTTATTATTTAGAAATTTAAATTAAAAATATTAAAATTATTTGATAATATAAATTTTATTAATTTATATTTAAAAAATAGTTTAACTTTCATTATTAAAATGTTTTTGTTTTGTTTTTAAATTTCACAAATAATATTTGTAAAATTATTATAAATCATGTAAAACCTATTTTTTAAGGTTGATTTATATAACAAAATAAGAATCCAAATTTATTGTTACAGTGTCTTCTACTTTATATTTATAATTATTTTGGTTTAATTATTTAATATAAAGAAATATTTTAATTAATTATAATTTATATTATAATTTACTTATATTAAAATATACTTAATTATTTTGTTTTAATTATTTATTATACTTAAAATATTTAGCTTATACTATAATTTATATTTTATTGTAAATACTAGTATTAAATAAATATTTTAAATTATGTTGTTAATTTTAATTAACTATTTCTAATCAATATTTATATTTATTTAAAATGTGTTTTTTGTTTTTAAATACCTCAGACTAATTATTAAAATTTATAATTGTTTTGTTTCTTGTTTGTTTTTTAAATACATTTTATACTCATGTATAAAATTATTTAAAATAAAATATGTAATAAAATTAAAATTATAATATAAATTATAAAATCTAAATAGTCATCAAAAAATAAACAAAAATAAAACAAACAAACAAAAAAATAAAAAATAAAATATAAATAAAGATAATATTTATAACTATCTATGAATACAAATATTTTAATTTTAACTATGTTAAATATATTAATTAATTTATTAGATGTATTATTAGTAATATTACCTATATTATTATCTGTAGCTTTTATGACAATTATAGAAAGAAAACAATTAGCTGCTCATCAAAGAAGAGTTGGTCCTAATACTACAGGATATTATGGTGTTTTACAACCTTTTAGTGATGCTCTTAAATTAGTAGTTAAAGAAACTGTAATACCCTCTCAATCTAATAAAATATTATTTTATTTAGCACCTATTTCTTCATTAATATTTAGTTTATTAGGATGAGGTATTATTCCATTTGGACAAGGTTTAACATTATCAGATTTTTCATTAGGAATACTTTATACAGTAGCTTTATCTTCATTAGGAGTTTATGGAGTATTATTTGCTGGTTGATCTGCTAATTCTACTTATGCTTTCTTAGGTTCTTTAAGAAGTACAGCTGCTATGATTAGTTATGAATTAATTTTAAGTTCAGCAATATTAATTATTATTATATTAACTGGTTCATTTAATATTACAAGTATAATAGAAAATCAACAAGCTATTTGATATATAATACCATTATTTCCAGTATTTATATTCTATTTTATATCTATATTAGCTGAAACATCTAGAACACCTTTTGATTTACAAGAGGCTGAATCTGAATTAGTAGCTGGTTTCTTTACTGAACATTCTAGTGTTCCTTTTGTTTTCTTCTTCTTAGCTGAATATTGTTCTATTGTTTTATTTAGTTGTATTACTTCTATTTTATTCTTAGGAGGATATCATATGCCTGAATTATTTATTAACGATTCTTTCATTAATTTACAATCTATTATACTTGGATTAAAAACATGTATATTCTGTTTTATGTTTGTATGAGTTAGAGCTACTTTACCTAGAATGAGATATGATGCTTTAATTGAATTATGTTGATTAAATTTATTACCTGTTTGTGTAGCTTTTATTATCTTAGTACCTAGTGTTTTAATAGCATTTAATATATCACCTTATTAAATTTATATCTACATATTAATTTATAGATTAAATTTAATTATTTTATTTGTACATGATAAATTTATCTAAAATTTACCCCCTTTTTAAAAATATTTACCCCCACAATAAGTGGTAGCATAATTGGAATTGTAACAATACTGCACACATTGTAAATATCAGTTCGAATCTGATCCACTTACTTAATCTAGAAATTTGAGGCTTACAAAACAAAAACAAATGAAAAACATTAAAAAATATACTAAAGCTGAATTAATCACAAAATTAAATAGTATTAAAACAAATAATAATAAAGAATCGATCTTTAATAATATTATGACAACATTATTATTAATTAAATCATTTTTATTAAAAATTACTCTAATAGCTCTAATAATTAAAATATTTAAAATATATTCCATCTTTAGAAAAATATTTACTATTTTAAATACTATATTATTCTCAATATTCGGATTTACTATGATAGATATTTATCAAATAGAATTCTTATCTAAATTCTTTAAAAATATTATTGATATAATTTCTAAATTTCATAATAATATACTAGATTTATTTGGTAAGAAAATGGATGTACCTATAGAAACCCCCTCCAGCCCAATGAGAGGAATTCAACCGGAAACAACAGGAATACAAACAGGTAATGGAGAAAGTAATAGAATTATTGAAAGATTTAAAGAATTAATACACAAAGAAGAAGTTAAACCTGAAGTTAAACAAGAAGTATTGCAAGAAGATACACCTTATTATAAAAATAAATATGTAATAATAGCTGGTTTATTAATTTTATCTGGTATAACTTGATACTTCTTTGAAGATATTAGACCAGCAGGTTCTTCTATTTTAGCGTGGATTAACCTATTTCGATCCAGACCAGATCCTAGCTCAGATGGTTCTAGCGAAAATATTCAAGCAAATTATAAATTCGATATTTCGAAGATAAAAGATTCTATTAAAAATAAAATCTATGGTAAAAAAGGAGATGATGATGATGATTATAGATCTAATTCTCCCGATAGTTTCATTGAATTATTAAACAAAAAGGGTAAAGCTCCAGATTTCGGTAATTTTACTCAATCTGAACTAGAAAGAAGAGGACTATTAGATCCTCAATTGACAGGACTTCCTATAATTACGGGTGAAAATACTAATTTTATTAATGAATCAAACGCAGTTTTAAGATAAATTAAAGCTTTCGATGATAGACATATAAATAATTTATTCCCTACTGAAAAATTACAACAAGGTATCTATAATGTTTTAAGAGATAGATTACATAAACTTTCCGAATCTAATCCAATTTATTATGAAGATTTAATTAAAAATGACAAATTAAATGATAGAATCGATAAATTCGTAGAATTAGAAAAAGTTTTATTTCCGGATCCAATAGATACACCTCTTTCTAATACTTATAACGAAGTAGAATTAACTACAAATCAAGAACAAGATATTTGATCGGATAAAGCTCTTTCTCCTCAACAACCATTATCACCTAAATTTATAGGAGAAACTGTTATGGAATCTATTGAAAATGATAAACCAAAATCTCCTTTAGATACTTATTGAGATAAATTTAAAAATTTTAAAATCAATAAAGATGATAAGAAAATTAATTTAACTATTCTTGATATAATTGAAGATGAGGAAGAATTAATAGAACCAGAACGATTACCAACAGATGCACCTTTATTTAAAGTTTCAAACTCTCCCGTTTTAAAAGAGAATTCGGAATCTCCTCCTAGTGATATGAGTCAATATTTTACTAAAGAAGAACCTAAAAAAGAAGTATCTCCTGCAGGTCCTAGTTTAATTGAACAATTTAAAAAAGATTGAAATGAAAGAGATGAAGCTATTGCAACTAGAGTAGCACAAGAAGTTACTCCTACTGTAGAAGTTTCACCTGAAAAACCTACGGCAATTTCTAGTCTATTAGAACAAATCAACGCTAGAAGAAATGATAATGATGTAGTTGGATCTTCTCCTATTATTGAAAATCCTATTCTAATAGTTGAACAAGTTGAAACTGTTGTAAATAAAGAACTAGAAGGTAATAAAGATGATCCGGCTAGTTCTAGTCTATTGAGAGATATTAATTCTAGAAGATTAGAATATGGAACTCCCAATATTGCTAGTGTAGGTCTACCAAGACCTGAATTATCTCCAATTAATTTAAATCCAGCTAGTTCTTCTATTTTACCGGATATAGATAATACAGGAATAGATGAATCAGATAATAGTTCTGAATCTTCCAAAGATAACACTCCCATCATAAATTGAAATGAGGAAATCAAATTTGAAATTAAAACTGGTAATGTTTATAATAGATTCATCGATATTGACTATGGAGAACATCATAAAGAAATTACTAAGGTTTTAATTATTACTAATGATGGACAATCTAACACAATTAATCCTCATACAACTAATTCGACTAAACAATCTATTAAATGAGATACTAAAGGATTTTCTAATTCAAGTTATAAAGATTTAGAAGTTTATTCTATCACTATTATCGATATTAATGGAGGAACTAATATTTACAGAAATCCTAATCCCAAATTCTTAGAAGGGTTTGAAGATAAACTTGGTAATCCCTTTTCTTAAAACTATTTCTGATTTTTTAATTTCACAATCAGAAATTGCTATCAACGATTTCGAAATTAATTCTTTAAATAAATTTCATTATTTAATTTTTAAATACAAAAAAATTGTTTTAGAGATCTAATTTGATGATTAAACTTTATTCTTAAAAATTTACCCCCATTTAATAATAATAATTTATAGAAGAATAGACAACCATTATTATCCTTAAAGTTAATTAGATTTATAGACTAATTACTTTATACCATTTTCTGAAATTAAAGGAATTGCAGATTTTTTATTAAATTTAAAGGATGATTCCCTTTATACTATTATTCCTAAGATTTCAATGTTTGGAAAAGATGATGATCCTTATATAATCTTGAGTAAACAAATACTAATGTCGAAATATTCAGATCCTAAAACAATTTCTGATTTTTTAATTTCACAATCAGAAATTGCTATCAACGATTACTTTTAATTCTCTAAGAAAATGGGGGTAAGTTTTGTAAAATTTAGGTAAATCTTTTCCCAATGTTATCTTTAAAACAAGGCAAGAATTTAGGATTATTATTGCAGTATAATTCTGTACCTTTTCCGGCTTTATCTATTAGAGTTACAGAATATAAGTCTAAATCTTTTCAATAAGGATTGGATTTACCTTTAATATCTCAACTAATGGTGTTTGTGTGAGCCATATTAACGGTTGTATTAGGGTTAACTGCAAAAGATATTCCATCATTAGTAATAAAATGTAAAGATTTAATATCCTTAGCGTTTTCTCCTAAATCGAAATCTATTTTTCTATCTCCAACAGAGCCTTTATGAACATTAAGTTTAACTTCTTCTTTTCAATCGTGTAGAGGTAAAATAACTTGATGTGATTCTTTATTTAGATTAGAATCTTCTAAATCAATTCCTTCATTATCATCTGGTAAATTAGATGTACTAGGAATATTAAGTGGAGATAATTCAGGTCTAGGTAAACCTACATTAGAGGTGTTAGGAGTACCATATTCTCTTCTTCTAGATTTAATATCACTAAATAAATTTAAAAATCCGGAATTTTTATTATCTTGAGAAATTGGTTCACTAGTTTCTACTGTTTGAGTTTCAACCGTTGGATTATTAATTTCAATTTGAGGTTTAGGAACTTCTACGGGAGAATCTAAATCTTTTCTTTTACTTTTAATTTGGTCAAATAAAGCGGAGAATTTAGATGGAGGATCAGTTCTTTCTGGGAAATAATGTTCCATAGAATTAGTAGAACCTGTACTCGAATTATTCTGTGCTTCATCGGATTGGTTTAAAACTTCTTGAATTAGAGATCTAGCTTCTGGTAAAATTTCCTGTCCAATTAAATCATCATCTGGAATATCATCCAGTATTGTCATAGTATATATTCCTTCATCTTTATTTTTAAATAATTCTGTAGTTTTTTCTTTTAAACCCTCTCAATATTCTTTTAATTGATTTGAAGGAGTAATAGGTTCTTTTTCACCAAGATTTTCTACTGGTTTTTCAATATCAGTAATTATAACTTGAGGAATATTTCTTTCTTTTTCAATTGAATCCATAGCAGTTTGTCCAAATGCTTGAGGAGATAACATTTGTTCAGGTGAATCTGCTCTATCTGATCATACATCTTGTTCTTGAATTGTAGATAATTCTACATCATCATAAGCTGGAGAATCTGCAGTATTACCAAATGTAATTGCTTCTGAGTCTATGAATTTATTTATTATATTTTTATTAAATTCATGACTTATTAAAGCATTATATTCTCTAGGGTTAGAGGTTGAAAGTTTTTCTAATCTATCTTTTAAAAGGCTATAAAGTCCTTCTTGAAGTTGTTCATGAGGAAATGTATTAGTCTCATGTCTCATATTGAAAGAATTTAGTTCTCTTAAGATAGCAAATGCTTCTCCATCAAATTTCTCTGTCTCTCCTGTAATAGGTTGAAGACCAGTCAATTGAGGTTCTAAACCTCTTCTTAATAATTCCGATTGACTTAAGTTAGATTCATCGATTCTTTTACCTTTTTTGTTCAATAATTCAATGAAACTATCAGGTGAATCTGGTCTATAATCATCAACGGATCTATTATCCTCATTGGGTTTATTATCATCATCTTTAGGTTTTCTGCTGAATTTGTTAGATAATCAGTCTTTTACCGATTGAATATTCGATTTAGAAGTTTCTTGTACGTTTCCGCTATTGTTAGGTGAGTCAGTATCAGATCAGGATCTAGAAATGTTCACCATAGCAAAGAATCCAGAAATTATTGGTTTTATATCATCGTGAAAATATCAAGTTAAACCTGATAATACAAGTAATCCAGCTATTATAACATATTTATTTTTATAATAAGGTGTGTTATCTTCTTGAATTACTTCTTCTTTATGAATTAACCTTTTAAATCTTTCAATAATTCTATTACTTTCTCCATTACCTGTTTGTACTCCTGTTGTTTCTTGTTGAATTCCTCCCATTGAGTTGGAGGGGGCTTTTACAGGTATATCAGCTTTTTTACCGAATAAATCTAAGATGTTAATATGAAATTTTGAAAAGATATCTATTAAGTTATTAAAGATTTTTGATAAGAATTCAATTTCATAAATATCAATCATTGAGATACCAAAGATCGAGAATAATGTAGTATTAATAAGAGTAAACAATCTTCTAATAATAGAATATTTCTTAAATATTTTAATTATAAGTGCAATCAGAGTAATTTTAAGTATAAAAGATTTGAATGCCAAGAGAAATGTCATAAAATTAGTTGAATTATTGTTACTATTATCTGTTTTTAAAGTGTTTAATTTGTTAATTAATTCAGCTTTAGTAAAGTTTTTTAAGTTTTTCATTTTGTTTTTAGTTTTAATGTGCCGCAAATTGTCTAAACATGTGAAAGACGAATCAGATTTGAACTGATCATTGAAGTGAGTCTACAGCTCCTGTTATACCGATTAACTACCGTCTTTGGGGGGGGGGGGGTTTTTTTT
>JGI12631J13338_1000293_pt1 | contig 15778 bp, 18 predicted proteins | sample BlaSpr_A8_Ref_O1_FD_13338 | JGI IMG/M metagenome (IMG submission 13338) | reverse complement strand
GGCGCCTCCGCCATGCCAAAGGGTGCCCACGAAGAAGACGCACGAGCCGGCGGGCATGACGACAGGTAGCGCGTCATCTTCTGGGCCCGGTCGACGCTTGCCCCAGCGGTGGCTGCCGGGCATGACCACCGTGGCGCCATTGTTGGCGGTGAAGTCGTCGATCGCCCAGATCGTCGCCGCCGCCAACGGCGCCCGTGGACGCGGAATCGGGTAGAACCCGTCGTCATGATGAGCCAGCTGCGCGGACTCTCCAGGCTGAATATTGATGGCCTGCAATGCCGAAAGCAAGTAGTTGGGCATCAGCAACCGATCGAGCACCGCCAGCACGCGCGGATGATCGACAAGCCGGTCGCACACGCGGGTCCTACTCAGCACGCTGTAGATACGCTGGGTGCGCCGCCCCTCGAAAGAGTTGCGTCCGGTCTGCCCCAGCCAGGGACTTACGACATCACGGATCTGCCGGCGCTCCTCGGCGCTGAGCAGGTTCTCCCAAATGACGTAGCCGTCGCGATCGAGGGCCACCAAGTCGGCCTCGACGATCGCGCGGTCGACCGTGTTCCCGCTGCTCGGTGTCCACTTGTACCGAAGCGCCAGATCGCCCTTGAGGTCGTCCAGCGTTGTGACGGACTCGTCGTCGATGTTCATCTGCACTCGTCCTTACCCCGCTGGCACCCGACGGCGTCCAGCAGCCGGCGCTGCGTCGCGACCGTTCGTGGGGGCGTGTTCGCGGCTATGACCACACATTAAGCGAGTTCGACTCAATCCATACCGAATCGGCGGACACCGCGGCCAGCAGGTCGGCGCGTACCTCGCATCAGGCATCCACGACGGCGGCAACGTAGGGACGGGCCTCCTGCCAGGCCGAGACCTGGTCGGGCCGCCCGAAGACGTCAAGGTAGTCCTTGACCCCGTCCTTGATCGTGTCCCACACGACGATCGGGTCGTACTCGGGACCCTCGGGACCGACGAACGGTGCCAGCGGCTGGATCACCGTGTCGACCCGCGGGTGCCAGAACATGCCACTGGACAGTCGGCTGACCGTGCCGCCGACAACGACGGCGAGCCACGAGCCGTCCGCCCCGCTGGCCCTGCAGGCCGTTGTAGTCACCGCGTTGGTGCAGCACGGTGACGACCGACCCGTCCGCATGCTCGATCAGGAGCAGCTTCTGGTCGTCAGCCACGTCGGTGCGCGTTCGTTCGTGTCACTATGCAGCTGAGACGAGTCGTGGTCCCGCGCGTCGCGCGTAGCTCGCTATTTGACTGGCTGCACACCGAGCATGGTGCTGGCCGGCGACGACCGCGGCGTGTACGGCCGCCAGCGTGACCGGGAGCGTAAGTGACTGCCTGACGATCGATGCGCCGCCTGTCGAAATCGAGCACGGGGATCGCGGCGGCTGCCCACCGCCCACCACCTGGCGGCGAGGGTCTACCAGCCACAGCGCACACGACCAGGCGTTCCCGCAGACGAGCGGTGAGCGGTCCGGGTGCTGCTGGCAGTGACCGTAATGGAGGTAGCGGGGTGCGGGCGTCAGCGGGAGACCGTCAATGGTCCTGGTGTTCCTTGCGGTCGGCGGTCCTAGGCGTTTGTTCCTTGCGGTCGGGGATCCTAGGCGTTTGCTCCTTGCGGTCGGCCGTCCTAGGCGTTTCGGATGTCTGCGAGGCGGGATCCATCTTGTCCGCGCGGTCCCACTGCTCGTTGAGCTGGTCACGGGAAGTCGCCGCCCCGCTGCGGTGGGCGGCGGCTTGCTGTTGCAGACCGGAGGCTTGAGCCGCCTTGACGTCGGCTTCGGCCTGGGCGGCGCGGGACCTGGCGGCGGTCTCGTCGGCCAGTGCTTCGCGCTGCTTCACTTGCAGTGTTTCCTCCTTGGCGGCCTCGCGGATCTTGTCGGCTTCGATGTGGCGGTGTTGGTTGCGTTTGTTGCGCGCTACCCATGCGATCGCGGCGATGAGCACAATTGCCGCGATCGCGACGACGACGATCAAAACGATACTGGTGGTAGTCATGTCGCTCCTTGGGATTGGTTGAGCAGGTAGAGGTTCACCCCGGTAGGAATTGAGTTGTGGGCGTCACGAACTGGGTTGGGGCACATTGCAGTTCGTCACTTTGGGATTGACACCCACGTAATTGAGTGGCCCCGCGATCACGGTTACCACGATCGTCCCCGCGCTGGCACAGTTTTGTGCGGCGTGGGTGAAATACCCGCGTTGACCGGCCGCGATTACACCCACGATCAGCCATACGACTACCAGTATTCCTACGAACCGCATGATGATGTGGCTCTCCTTGGTTACGTGCGGCCGGTTAGAAGTAGTGGCGGCGGCCGCCGACAGCGCGTCCCATCCGTCCCATCACCATCAGCGCCACGCCGACGATGAGGAGGATGACCCCGATGACCCACAGAATGTGCAATTTGAACAGGAATCCGGCGACCAGAAGGATGATTCCGAGGATGATCATGGCGTTTACCTGGTTTCGATTCAGATGTGGGAAGAGATAAGGCTGGCGGGTCAGTGTTTGAACGCGTCTTTGACCTTCGCCCCTGCCTGTTTGGTGTTGCCCTTGGCCTGGTCGGCGCGTCCCTCGGTGCGTAGCCGGGTGTTGCCGGTGGCGCGGCCGAAGAGCTTCTTGGTGACGCCCTTGGCGGCTTCGGCCTTGTGGGCGATCTTCTTACCGATGGTCATCGCGATTCCTTCGTTTTGGTGATCACAGGCCGCGACTGCGACCTGCCCCTATCGACCGGAGGTCGACGCCTAACGTTGTCCGCCGACGTGCGCGGTGGCCGGCCGTCGGCGACCACGCGACCAGCGACCGAACAGGGAACCTCTGTTCCGGCGGGCCACCGCCGGGTTCACCGTTGAGCCGGTGGCTGCGACGGCTTGGTGTTCGAGCCCTGGGTCGCGGTCTCGGTTCACAAACGCCGCTTCGCGTTGGGACCTTTGAAGTTCACGGCGGGCGTCGCGCCCGCGGCCCGCGGTGCGCCGTGCACCGGCCAGCAACACGCTCAGACCCAGCATCGCCAGCACGCCGATCACGATCCCGAAGAGGAACAAAGTGCCGGTCGACCCGGTGAAGTGATAGCCCAACACCGAGAAGTTCTCGCTCAACGGGTGGGCGGCGCCGGCATTGTTCAGCGCGCCGACGACCCCGACGATCACGGCGACGAGTAGAACAACTAATCCAACGATGACAATCATGTCGAGGTCTCCAATCGCAGTCCTAGAAATCCATTACACCCCCCACGCAGGCTTGTGTCAACAGTGTAAACTAACGGTGTTGACTCAGATCGTTGACAACCGATGTTGAATGAGGATCGGTAGCCGCTTCGACGAAGAGGAAGGGGAGTGCTGAGGCAATGACGAGACACTCGACCCGGCCCGACGCGGGCGCTGACGACAAGGACCCGTTCGCCGCCGGCAGAGACAACGGTCGGCTCAACCGGTCGATGATCCTGCAGACCGCGCTGAGGATGGTGGACCGCGACGGTGTCGACCGATTGTCCATGCGCCGCCTCAGCTACGCACTGGGCCGAGATCCGGTGATCCTCTACCGCCGCGTCTCCAACAAGGCCGCAGTGCTCGACGGCATCGCCGAGATCGTCCTCGCGCAGCTTTCGGTGGACGCCGCAGACCCGGACTGGGCCGGCCAACTACGCACCGTCGCGCGCGACTTCCGCCACTTGGCCCTGGCGCACCCCAACGTGGTACCGCTGCTGGTCACTCGACCGTTGGCCACCCCGCTCGGGCAGCGGCCACCGGGAATGCTGCGGCCACTCGAAGGCGTCCTCGCCCTGCTCACATCCGCCGGGTTCACCGGCGCCGACGCCCTCCACACCTACCGGATGCTGTTCGGCTACTTGTACGGCCACATCCTCGACGAGTTGCAGGAAGTCATCGAACGACCCGAGGAAACCGACCACGTACTCCGCCTGGGTCTGCATCGGCTCACGATCACCGAATTCCCCCAACTGCGTGCACTGGCACCCGCCCTCGCCTCCTACGACGGCGGCGCCGAACTCGACCACTTCCTTGACCTGCTGCTGCCCGGGCTCACCGCAACCCTCACCCACCCCGACATATCACCCCCAACCAGCTGAGACGACTCGGACCGCTCCGTCCGCCAAATGGCGCGGCCTGCCGGGGGCCGACCCGTCCCACGACCACCTGCCCGATCCTGTACGGGTTTTAGGGTCGTTATCAGCAGCATCCATCAAGTAATTGTCGTGGTGGGGTCGGCATGGAGCGCGGATTCGGGATTGCTCCCAGGCGAATGCTGGCAACCCGACTTCACCCACGATCCGCCCAGGACTTAGGGCGAGTGGGGCGGGGTTGCCGCCTCCGCACGGACTTAACCCGTCCGTCGGGTGGCGCCGGCGGCTGCCAGTGGGGTCGCGACGTCTTCCAGCGACTTGCCTTCGGCATCGACCGCGAGGAACCAGGCGACCAGTCCGCCGACCATCATCACTCCCGCGCCGAGCAAGTAGCCCAGGAACAGCGGGAAGCGCTGGGAACCATCGCCGATGAGTGCGCCGTAGATGACCGGGCCGAGGGCCCCGAAGCACTGGGCGATGGCGAAGAACACCGCGATCGCCTTCGCCCGAACCTCCAGCGGAAAGATCTCGCTCACGGTGAGGTAGGCAGCGCTGGCCCCGGCCGACGCGAAATAGAAGATGACGCACCAGATAATGGTCTGGGTAATTGCGTTGAGCACCCCGGCGTTGAACAAGACCGCGCTCACGGCCAGCAGGAGACCGGAAAGCAGGTACGTGCCGGCGATCATCTTCCTGCGGCCGATGGTGTCGAAGAAGTGCCCGAGGGTCAACGGCCCCGCGAGGTTCCCGATGGCGAATGCGATCAGGTACAGCGGCGTCGACCCCGAGGCCACCCCGTAGAACTTGCCGAGCACCAGGGTGTAGGTGAAGAAGATCGCGTTGTACAGGAACGACTGGCTGATCATCAGCACGGCGCCCAGGACGGACCGGCTCGGGTAGTCGCGGAAAAGCACTCGCGTCAGCGCCAGGTAGCCGATCTTTGCGGTGGGTTGCAGCTCGATAGCCTTGCTGTCGTCGACCGCGGGCAGCGTGATACCGGTGGACTCCACCTCGTGCTCGATGTAGGAGATCGAGCGCTCGGCGGCCTCCACACGGCTGTTCATGACCTGCCAGCGCGGGCTCTCCGGCAAGTTCCGCCGCACCAGCAGGATCACCAGGCCCAGGACCGGGCCGATCAGAAAGGCGAGCCGCCAGCCCAGGCTCGGGTCGATCGCCTTAAGCAAGACGAACGTGCCAAGTGTGCCGAGGATCGCGCCGGCCCAGTACGTGCCGTTGACCGCGATGTCGACTCTGCCCCGGAAGCGGGCCGGGATCAGCTCGTCGATCGCCGAATTGATGGCAGCGTATTCCCCGCCGATACCCATGCCGGCGATAAACCGGGTGATGTAAAGGAAGACGATCCAGCCCGTGCTATTGCCCAGGGTCAACGCGGTCAGACCGCTCCCCACCAGGTAGACACCCAAGGTGATCATGAAAAGGTTGCGTCGGCCGAGCTTGTCTGACAGGCGCCCGAAGAACAGCGCGCCGACCACCTCGCCAGCCAGGTACACGGTGGCGACGAGCCCGACCGCCGCCGAAGACAGACCGAGCGTCTCGGGCTGGGTGAGCGTGTCAGCCACCGCGCTAGCCACGGTGATTTCTAGACCATCGAGGATCCAGGCCACACCGAGCGCGACCACCATCCGGGTATGAAACGGCGACCACGGCAACCGGTCGATCCGGGCGGGAATGAGACTGCGGATCACACCCTGGGTCTCAGCGGGTGTCGCCATGATCGCCTCCTCGCGAATCGGCACAAACGGCGGAGCCCTCGTTCCCGTCGTTCTGCGATCACAAACCTCTCCACGCACGGAGAACCTGGCGCCACGGTATCTGCCGCGCCACCGATAACCGCCCGCAGATTCGGGTGGTTACTCAAACCCGCGCGGGGTATTCGATTCTCTAGCAACGCCGCAGTGCATGCGGCGGCTATTACGGAGATATTGACGAGTAACCCAGTGAGCAGTTAACCGAACAACCACAGGCAGAACAAGGCGGACAGCACCGGCACTGCAGGGATCCTCGGCATCGGGCTGATCTGCTTGGCCACGAGTCTCGCGACAGCACCTAGAGCGCCGACTGATGGCGATGCAGGGGTGGCTGTTCGCTGAAAAGTGAACAGCGCGTGCTGATCTAGTTCGCCGGTTGACAAGTCGCTGATGTGCGCGTTATGTGGGTGGTGCTCAGCATGCAGCCGGCCTGGGGCCGGTGTCGCCGCCCTCTCGGGCTGCGGCGCCGGACTGGAGACACCGCCTAGACATTGATCTGGTTTATGTCACCCGGGAAGTCCCTGTGAACTCGTTGCCCCTCACCACACTTGACGCCGCGCACGTTGGCGCGCGCCGATACCGACACCGGGGAGCGGGTGTGATGTGCGCGCACTGTTGGTGCCGTTCAGGGTGGACCTCGACCCGGCAGCTCTGTGATCTTGCCTCTCCCGACCGCTTCGGGACGCCTCTAGCTATCGCATACGCGCCTCGCGAAGTGTGCTGTCGATCTCGAAGATCGGACCTGCCCGGTGTACCGCACAGATGGTGCGTCGCCAGCCGGCGGGGTGCAGAAGCGAAATTGACCTTTCCGCAGACACCCGCTTGGGTATCGCTTTCGAAGGAAGAGGAGGACTGAAATGCCTGTTTGGGGATGGATTTTGATCGCAGCGATAGTAGTGATCGCCGCGGTGGCGATCATCGTTGCCCGGTCGGCGATTAGTCGCACGAGGACCGAACGGCTGAAGGAACGGTTTGGTCCCGAGTACGAGCGGACCGTAGGTGAGGCCGGCGAACAACGCGCCGCGGAGCACGAACTCGCTGCGCGCGAACGAAAGCGCGACAAGCTCGACATCATCCCTTTGTCGCGCCAGGCGCGAGAGAAGTACGCCGACCGGTGGCGGACCGTGCAGACCGCGTTCGTCGACAATCCGTCGAGCGCAGTGGGCGATGCCGACCGGCTCGTGACTCAGGTCATGCGCGAGCGCGGCTACCCGATCGACGACTTCGACCAGCGGGCGGCCGACATCTCGGTCGACCAGCCGACGGTCGTCGAGAACTACCGAGCCGCGCACAGCATCTCCCTTTCGCAACAGCAGGGCGACGTCGGCACGGAGAAACAGCGTCAGGCGTTCGTCCATTACCGCGCGCTCTTCGAGAAGTTGCTCGAGACCGACAAGAACAAAAACAAGTCACAGGAGGCACGCGCATGACAACCCAGGATCAGCAGACCGAGACCACCGGCCCGACCCAGGGGATCGAATCCTCAACCGTGGGGACCGACTCGTCGACCGTCGGGACCGAATCATTGACCGCGGGAATCGGCCCGTCGACCGTGGGGACCGGCCCGTCGACCGAGAAATCGCTTTTCGCCGAGGACGAGCTTTCGGGGCTCCGCTCGCGCTGGGACGATGTCCAGTCGGGCTTCGTCGACGATCCCCGAGAATGCGTCCACAAGGCCGACGGCCTCGTGTCGGACGTCGTCGACCAACTCACCACCGGCTTCTCAGAGGCACGTTCGCGCCTCGAGGCGCAGTGGGCTCGAGGCGAACAGGCCTCTACGGAGGACCTTCGCCTTGCCCTAAAGCGCTACCGCGAGTTCTTCCAGCGGCTGCTCGCGGTCTAAGGACCCAACAGTCATGGACAACGACCTATGGACCTACCCCGAGACCATCGGCCGACTCGACGTGACAGGCTTCAAGGTCGAAGCTGCAGACGGCTCGATCGGCAAGGTTGACGAGTCGACCAACGAGGCAGGCGCAAGCTATCTCATCGTCGACACCAGAGTCTGGGTCTTCGGCAAGAAGGCCATACTTCCTGCGGGACTTATCCAACGTGTTGACCGCGACCAGGAGAAGCTCTACATCGCGCCGACGAAGGACCAGATCAAGGACGCACCCGAGTTCGACGACGACGCTTCCGAGGATTACCGCTCAGCGGTCAACGACTACTACCTCGGCAGAGGAAATGCGGTCCGCAACACCGAGACAACAACCCATAGCTTGGAACATGGCTAACCGCGGTCACTCATGAGTGGTTCGGATCGAGATTGTCGGGTGTCGGGTGTTCGGCGGTGCTGGCGGATCTGTCGATGGGCAGCCGGTGCCTTCGGCAGAGCGATCCAGCAACCCGCCCTAACCTTCTGGGACGGCCAGGACACGAACCGGGGCCGCGCACAACACGCCATTCAGCAACGGGCCAAAGCCAATCGGGACGCCCGCCGCGGCAAGTATGCGCACACCGCCGCCCTGGTTCACACATGAGCACCAGCCGCGGCTCGACACTGCAGAAGATCGCCTCCACGACAACGCCCCGCCTTCTGCACACCCCGAGCGTCCCTGAGGATCACGACTATCACGACAGCAGTGACTGCCCCTACGGGGGGCGGATCACCGGCTACGACGACGACCCTGCCGCCGCCGCGTATCCTCGCCGATGCAACTGGTGCATCGAACACGATCGGCCAACTGGTCCAGCGCCGCGCTGACCGGACCCGTCCCGTGTGTCACCAGAAGACACGAGCTCGTCACGGGTTGGGGTCTCCGTGAAATGTATTGCGGCGTATTGAGGTCCGGCATCGGACTGATGGATCGCATGGTCGAGCGGGCGGCCTTGGCGGGCGCGTAATGCTGCGGCGTGGCGCAGCGCGCGCTCGACGAGGGCGGTCTCATTGCTCAGCGAGCATTCCCAGCCGGGGATCAACCCGGCGTAGGTGTCGATCACGAACGCGGTGTGGCCGAACCCGGCGACCATCGCCACATACGTCAAGTCGCCCACGACCAGCAGGTTCGGCGCTTTGACCCGCCACCGCCGGCCCACCAGATCCGGCGCCCCGGGCGGCATTGATCCGCGCTGCCGGCTAGCGCGTTCACCAGACGGCCGGCGGATACGCCCCGAATACGCTTTTCGGCTAGGCGGACTGGCTAGGCCCCTTGCGGTCCAACTGGTCGGCAGCAGCGCGCATCCGATCTGACAATGAAAGGAGATTGTGCTCGCCTACCCCCAGGGGCAGGCTGTACGCCAGCTGCCGTACTTCAACGGCATAGTCGCGCAACTCCTGGCCTAGCCGTGTCTCAACGATGGGCATGCCTCAATCTACGCAGTCCAGCCGCATAACCGCGACACTCCCGATCCGTTTTAACGAGAGATTGACAGGACCCTTACGGGCGCGGTTGCGTCGGCGTGAGACCGCGTTGGCGGCGCGGTATGCACAAGTGCATCATCGCTGCGGCAGCGGACGGGAGCGCACCAGGGTTGGCCACCAGAACCACGGCCCCAGGATTCTGAGGATGGACGGCACGACGAACGAGCGCACGATCAGCGTGTCGAGCAGCAGGCCGATGCATACGGTGGAACCCACCTGACCGATGGTTCTGAGATCGCTGGTGAGCATTGCCAGCATGGTGAACGCGAACACCAAACCCGCGGACGTCACCACTCCACCGGTGCTTCCGAGCGCGCGGATGAGACCAGTGTGCAACCCGGCATGAACCTCGTCTTTGACGCGGGCGATCAACAGTAGGTTGTAGTCCGAACCCACCGCCACCAGGATGATGAAGGTGAGCGGCAGCACCAACCAGTGCAGGTGCAGGCCGATGAGGTGCTGCCAGACGAGTATTGAGAGCCCGAACGCCCCGGCGTACGAGAAAGCCACCGTGCCGGGAATGACCAAGGCGGCGACCAGACTTCGCGTGAGGACCAGCATGATCAAGAAGATCAGCGCGAAGGCGGCGATCGCCGCGATGAGTAGATCCGACGCGGCGTATTCCTTGATGTCCTTGTCGTTGGACCCCGACCCGCCGATATAAACTCGCGCGCCGGCCAACGAGGTCTCTTTCAAAATGGTGGTTATCGCTCCGGGGAACTTTTCGACGTGTTCCACGCCCTCGGGACCCATGGCGTCCCCCTCATGGGTGACAATGAATCGGGCGGCCTTGCCATCCGGCGACATCATCAGCTCCATGCCGGTTTTGACGTCGTCGTTGTCGAAACCTTCTCGGGGGATGTAGAAGAAGTCATCGCTTTGGGCCGTGTCGAAATCGAGTCCGACATTGACCATGTCGTCGAAGGTCTGGTTCGTCTGGGTGGACTGCAGATCCGAGGAACCGTAGGTTTTGACTAAAAGGGCGGCTAAAGCCTCCGTGTCATCGGCNGTGAGTTTCAGCTGCGTGATTATTTGCGGCAAGATCTTGTCGATNACCTCTAGGGAGTTTTGGGCGTCTTTGACATCGGCGGCCAACTTGTCGATGTTGTCGAGCGTGTCGAATACCGATCTGAGCGCCCAGCAAAGGGGAACGTCGAAACAGTGCTTCTCCCAGTAGAAATAGCTCTTGATGGGCCGGAAGAAATCATCGAGATTCGAGATTTCTGAATTCATCTCTTCGGTGACCCTTGTCAGATCCTGGACGGTGAGAACCGTCTTGTGCAGCTCATCGGACATGTTTTGGAAAAAGTCGATCTCTTTGCGCAGAACCGCGACGGAGTGCGTCTGGATCTGTGCCTGTTCGGCGGTGTTGGTGTTTTGCTGCACGTTGAACGGGAGCTGTTGACCATTCCCGCTACCCTGTGTGGTGAACAAGTAGGGAATTTTGGCACGTTCCAACGCTCGGCCCATGGGCCTGGTGATGCTTTGCACCATCGCGACGCCGGGAAGACGGATGAGACTCCTGGCCACCCGGTCTAACGAGATGAAATCGGCCGAGTTCCGCATGTCATGATCCGTCTCGACCATCAGCATCTCGGAGAACAGCTTGCTCTTGGGAAAGTGCCGATCCGCCGCCGCGAAACCCAGGTTGGCGGGCGCGTCGGCCGGCTGGTACTGACGGTCGTCGTAGTTCTGCCGGTAGGTCGGCACGAAGACCGCCCCGAGCATGACGACAGCGGAACTGGCCGCGAGGATCGGCACCGGCCACCGCACCACGCTCGCCCCGATCCGCCGATACAGATGCGCCTTAGCCTTCGATTTTGGCTCGTACATCCCGAAAAGGCTGCCCACGGCCAAGAGGGCGGGGCCAAGCGACAACGCTGCTGCGATGGTGAACAGCATGCTGACGGCAACGGCGGGCCCCATGGTGTGGAAGTAGTTGAGCCGCGCGAAAGTCAAGCAGTAACACGCCCCTGCGATCGTCAGCCCCGAGCCGATGATGACGGGCGTGACACCCTTATAGGCGATGTAGAACGACTCCTCCCTGCTTTCGCCGGCTTGTCGTGCCTCGTGATATCGGCCCAACAAGAAGATGCCGTAATCCGTCCCCGCTCCCAGGGTCAGCGCGATGACGATGTTCACGGCGAACGACGAGAGTTCGATGTACCCGTAATGTCCGAGGGTTGCGATAACCCCCTTCGCGACCAGCATCTCGATCAGAACTCCGGCCAAGGGCACCAGCAGGGTGGAAACGCGGCGATACACCAGCAGCAGCATCGTGAGGATGAGGAAGATCGTCACGATCGTGACGTTGTTCAGGCTCGCGTTCGCGATGGTCAGCGTGTCCGAGGCGAGCGGAGCCGCGCCGCTGACGTAGACCTTGAGCCCGGACGGCGGCGTGTCCTTCTTGATGATGTCCCGAACGGCGTTAACCGACTGATTCGCTTCTATTTGGCCGATATCGCCCGCGAGACGCAACAGCACGTAGGTGCACTTGCCATCCAGGCTCTGCGCTCCTGCCGCGGTGATCGGCTTGCCCCACAGATCCATGACGTACTGCACATGCTTGGTGTCCTGCCTCAGCCGGCGCATCAAATCGTCGTAGTATCGATGGTCCTGATCGCCCAACGGTCGGTCGGCTTCAAACACGACCATGGTCAAGTTGGTCGAGTTGGATTCGTGGAACTTCTCCCCGATGCGCAGCAATGCCCGTTGCGACGGCGCGTAATGCGGGACCATCGGCCCAGCGAGTTCTTCTGCAACCTTCTCTACTTGGGGCACGAAGGCGTTGGTCGTCACGGCGAGCAGGGCCCAGAAGACGATGATCGGTATGGCGAGGACGCGGACCATTCTCGGGACGAACGGTCGTTTCACCCGATGCTCGCTCATGCGGATTTCACTATGCAGAAGACGTGCGCATCCTGATCGGTATTGGACTGCTCATTGCGGACAACGCCATCCACCCGTATCCGGCAGCCGACCTGACCACCGCGAACCTGCGCCGAGATGCTGCCCGACACCACGGTGAGCGTGGTGGTCTCGGTGTGAGACCACGGCAAGTCCGTGACATCAACCTTGTGCGGATGCCCGTCGACGTCGGTGTAGACGAGCATCCCGCCGTTCCCGATGGAGCCGAACAACTCATACGTGAGCTGTTTGGGGGTGAACTCCGGAGGTGCTTGCGGCTGATTCACAGTCGGGACAGGCGCGGGCTCGGAGAACTGGTGCACCTTCCACATGCCCACCAGCCCTACGCCGAGCACAACGACGGCAACCAATGGCATCCAGGCTCGCTCCAATACAGTCCTGCCGACTGAACGAGGGCTCACTCGATCACCTCTCGAAATCCGGTCCCAGGCCGCGTGCTCTCACTCCGTCCCCGACTTTCGCGCAAGGGCGGGCAAGACCCCCAGCCCGTGTATCAACCAGGTTGACATACGAACGTGGAGACTATCAGCACTGGCCACGAACGCGAACACCAGGTGTGCGGACGTTATCACCTGCTGGTGCAGTCGGCAGCATTAAGAGCCCATTCTCCAACTCGCCGGGAATCAACGAAACCGGCAACACCTCGAATAGACGTGCAGACTTATTTTGCTACTGACAATGCTGCGGGCTCAATAATGGCCCGGTGCAGCGGTCGGTACGACGACTCGCCACATGCCTATGTTGCTTCACGATATTTTCTCCAGACGCCTTTTCAACCTTGCGCTGCTGAGCAGCCGAATGGCGAGGTTTGTCGAGGTCAGCATGGGAATAACCCCGAGAAATGTGCGTTCGGAGGGCCTTGCTCCGTGTAGGTGTTCGAGGCTGCCGAATACGTAAAAGCATCCCAGCATGAATAGAGTACCGGGAATGGCGAAGGCCATCGGGGAACTACGATCAGCGACGATTTGCTTCGCGTATTCCAACTCATCTCGCGACATAGGCTCGCGTTTACGCACTTTACGCACAACCGCGAAAGCGCTCCCTATTTCTTCACTTATCGGAAGGGGCGTTCGGTCGTGCAGCTGTTTTACGAATATGGAAGCAATGACCGCCAACACAAATACCAGTACCAAAGCAAGTACGGTCAGAAAACCGAATGAAGCCACACCCATTAGTCCAGTCCTTTGCTCCGCTGCCGAACTATCGAAGACTCCTCAAAACGCTACCTCAAACAGTTGGTTCCCTTGACTTCAGTCAAGGAACTTCTCACGCCGCAGGTCAGCGGCCAGTTGCTCCGTTGCTGACGTTTGGGCTGTCTCGGACTGTTGGTGGCGGCAGACGCGCGCGATCCAGGCCCTTCCACTTCCCCCTTATTCGTCAACGGCGCGGGTGTTCTGGCCGTGCTCCATTACGACTGACCCGGCCCGAAGGCTCCGAACTGCCACGTCCATATTGATTCCGTAGTTGACGAAGGGGGCCGCAGGCCGCAAAGCCGCTTGCTGCCCCAGGCCGGAATTGTGACGGTGTCAACGCTGTTGCAGCGCAACGCAATATCACATACGCAGCACTTCAGCAGCGCAATCACACACAACGAAATCGTGTGGCGTCACAACACGGAGACCGGTACCGAAGCCCTCCGCGGGCATTGCAGCATGAAGTACGTGACCCGGGCATCCAATGAAGTGCCTACCGCTACCTCCCGCTGACCAACATCATCGTTGACGTCGTAGACCAGTCTTGTGACCGCGTGCCCGTCGAGTCTGTCCGCCTGAAGGAGTTTACCGGTGATGTGCTTGGAGCAGGGCGGCAATCTTTTGTCAAGGAGAACCCCGAATGACCACAGCCGTCCCACCAAGACTCGCAGTGAGGGCCAGCCCGCAGTGAGGGCCAGTGGGCGCTGCGAGATCGCCTGCCGCTCAATGACACCGAGCAGATCAAGCACGACGATGCGCCGCTCACCGTGCGGGATCACATCGAAAATATCTATACCAAAAAGGGTTTCGGCAGCGGCCGACCCAGCCATCCGCCCCGCCGCACGTCAAGAGAGCTAGCAATGGACTTCGAAACGCTACCGCCGGAAATCAACTCCGGGCGAATGTATTGCGGTCCCGGCTCGGGATCGATCATGGTGGCCGCCACGGCCTGGGACCAGCTGGCCGCCCGCCTGTATGACACGGCGGCATATTGGCGTGCGGTGACCTCAAAGCTGGCGCAGGGACCGCAGGGACCGCAGGGCCCAGCGGCGATCGCCATGACCCAAGCCGCGGCGCCCTACATAGGCTGGCTCAACGCCACCGCCGCCCAGGCTGAGCACGCGGGCACCCAGGCAGCGGCAGCGGCGAGCATCCACGAGTCGGCGTTGGCGGCGATGGTGCCCCCACAGGTGATCAACGCCAACCGCGCGCAGCGGATATCGCTGGCCACGACAAACTGCCTGGGCCAAACCAGCCCGGCGATCGCGGACATCGACGCCGAGTACGAACAGATGTGGGCCACGGACACCGATGCCATGTACGCCTACGCTGGCGCCTCGGCCGATGCCTCGACGGTGACACCGTTCACCTCGCCGCCGGCTACTACCGCGGGGCCGGCTGGCCAAGGTGTCGGCACCCGCCAAGCGTCTGGCGCGTGGACTCTGAGTGCGGCGCCCGAGATCATATCGGCCGGCTACCAAGTGATCTCGACGATCCCCGAAGCAATGCGGGCGCTGTCATCGTCACCCCTGACAACGTTAGATGCGCCCCTTTCGTCGGTGACATCGTCTCTGTCAAAACTGAGTTCACTGAGCGCGCCGTCAGGCTTCGCGATTACCCACCTGAGTCGGCTCAATAAGGACGCGGCGTTGATGTCATTCGCACCGAACCAGGGTCGTGTTAGCCGCGCAGCGTTTACTGCGGGTTTCGGTCGCGGGAGGTCGATCGGGACGTTGTCGGTACCGCCGGGCTGGGTAACGGAGACGACGATCAGTTCCGTCATCGTGGAGCTGCAGCGTAGCTGGGTCTGCAAGCCAATCCGTTTAGTCAAAGCCACGGGAGCGCAGCTTGCCGGGCAAGGCGGTTTCTGCCAGACCTCAGGGACCGACGGTGGCGGCTGAGTGCGAGTTCGTGAGAAAGCTGCGGATTGCCTTGGGCGCCAATGCGATAGCCAAGTTTCGTAATACGATCGAGGTCGGCTAAGGAGGGGTGGGGTGTTGGACTTCGGGGAGTTACCGCCCGAAATCAATTCCGGTCGCATGTATTCGGGTCCGGGATCGGCGCCGATGTTGGTTGCCGCGGCGGCCTGGGATGAGGTGGCGGCGGAATTGGGCATGGCGTCTAGCGGCTACAGTTCGGTGATCTCGGAGCTGACCAGCGGGCCCTGGGTGGGGCCCACGTCGGCGTCGATGGTGTCCGCGGTCGTACCGTACGTGACCTGGCTCGGTGCGGTGACAAGCCAGGCTGAGCAGACCGCCGTCCAGGCCCGGTTAGCCGCAGGCGCCTTTGAGGCCGCGTTTGCGATGACGGTGCCGCCGCCGGTGATCGCGGCCAATCGGGTGTTGTTGATGACACTGATCGCGACCAATTTCTTCGGGCAGAACACCCCGGCGATCGCGGCGACCGAAGCCCAGTACATGGAAATGTGGGCCCAAGACG
>JGI12631J13338_1000292_pt1 | contig 15779 bp, 15 predicted proteins | sample BlaSpr_A8_Ref_O1_FD_13338 | JGI IMG/M metagenome (IMG submission 13338) | reverse complement strand
GGGAGTGGGCGGCGATCGGCGAGGTTGCCCCGCTGTTGCTAGCTGCCGGCGCCCCAAGGCCCCTCACCTGCGGATTCACACCATCAATACGAATCGATTAACCGCACTGATCCCTCGACTGTCGTCGGGTATCGTTCGTCGTCCCGCTCCACGTGATCGACGCGTTCGATCTGGTGGGCCGTGATCGTCGATGAGCGCCCAAGCGGCTGCGACGCACGAGATGTTCGTGGACAGGTTGGGAACTAGCGCCGGTCGTACACGGCCACCGAGGTCGCGAACGCGATCGCCAGCGCCTCGACCCCCAGGATCGCGCCGGTGCACAGGTCCACCTCGGGCAGGTAGTACAGCAGCAGAGCGTCGCTTCGATGCCCGCCTTCAGATGGAGTTCAATATCGTTGCGGAAGACGACGTTGCGGGAGATGTCGTCGGTGCACACCACGACCCGGTTGCCGCCTGCGCGCTTGGCCGGCAGGACGGCCCCATCGGCGCGACGGAGTAGATCCGCGGTGTTGTCGCGTCCCGGCTCAGTCGCCGTCGGTGCCGGATGCTCGTCTCGTTCCCGTCACCTCGTTCCGCTCACTCGCCTTCGGTGGCGGCTTGATAGCGGGGGAACACACCCGTGGGCGGCGGCAGCACGGTGCCGGGGGCCAGCCGCGCTCCGATGGCAGTGAACGCCCGTTGGTCTTCGGCCTGGCCGAGCAGATCCAGCAACTTGGCGGCCGACTCGGGCATAACGGGCTGAACCAGCAGCGCCGCGATGCGGACCGCCTCGCAGGTCGTGTAGAGGACAGTACGGAACCGCGCCTGATCCGCCTCGGACTCGCTCTTGCGCAAGACCCATGGCTGCTGGGCCGAAAAGTACTTGTTCGCCTCCCCGAGCATCAGCCAGATCGCCTCCAGGGCCAAGTGCATCGCCTGCCCGTCAAAACTGGCCCGCACCCGCTCCAACAAACCGTCGGCCGTCTTCACCAACTCGGTGTCGGCAGCGGTGAAGTCACCGGGTTCAGGCACCACCCCGTCTAGGTTCTTGGCCACCATCGACAACGACCGCTGGGCCAGGTTCCCGAGCTCGTTGGCCAGATCGGTGTTGATCCGGGTGATGATGGCATCTTCGCTGTAGTTGCCGTCCTGGCCGAACGGGACCTCACGAAGCAGGAAGTAGCGGAGCTGGTCCACACCGAACGCTTCGACCAGGGCCATTGGGTCGATGGTGTTGCCGACCGACTTGCTCATCTTCTCACCGCGGTTATGCAAGAACCCGTGGGCGAAAACCCTTCGCGGCAGCTCGATTCCGGCCGACATCAAAAACGCCGGCCAATAGACGGCATGAAACCTGATGATGTCTTTGCCGATCATGTGCAAATCGGCGGGCCAGTAGCGGCGGAACAACTCCGAGCCGGTGTCGGGGAAACCGGCCCCCGTCAGGTAGTTGGTCAGGGCGTCGACCCAGACGTACATCACGTGATCGGGATGGTCGGGGACCTGCACTCCCCAGTCGAACGACGTGCGGGAGATGGACAGGTCTCGCAGTCCGCCGGAGACAAAACTGATCACTTCATTGCGCCGAACCTCGGGGGCGATGAAGTCGGGGTTGGCGTTGTAGTGGGCCAGCAGCTTGTCGGTATAAGCGGACAGCCGGAAGAAATAGGTCTGCTCCTCGGTCCAGATCAACGGGGCACCGGTTTCAACGGCGGTGCGGGTTCCGTCGGCAAGCTGAGTCTCGGATTCGACGAAGAACCGCTCGTCGCGCACCGAGTACCACCCGGAGTAGGTATCCAGGTAGATGTCACCGGCGGCCGACATCCGCCGCCAGATTTCCTTGGACGACTCGTGGTGATCGGCATCGGTAGTGCGGATGAATCGATCGAAGGAGATATTCAGCGTCTCCTGCATACGCTGGAAGACATCCGAGTTGCGCAGGGCAAGCTCCGCGGTCGGCACGCCCGCAGCCGCGGCGGCCTGGGCGACCTTGAGGCCGTGTTCGTCGGTTCCGGTCAGGAAGCGAACGTCGAAGCCGTCGAGCCGTTTGAACCGGGCGATCGCGTCAGTCGCGATGTATTCGTACGCGTGACCCACGTGCGGCGCAGCATTCGGATACGCGATCGCAGTGGTGACGTAATAGGACTTCATCGAGACTCCACCTTATTGTGTGCGCGTGAGCTCCAACCGAAGCGGTCAACGAGAAAGGCCGCCGGCGCCGGAGCCCCTGGCGCCCCTTATCGACGCCCATGCCCACCTCGACGCGTGCGGTGCCCGCGATGCCGACGATGTGACTGCCATCGCCGACCGCGCCGAGGCGGTCGGTGTGCTTGCAGTGGTTACCATCGCCGATGATCTGGACTCGGCGCGCTGGGTGACCCGGGCCGCCGAGTGGGATCGGCGGGTTTATGCCGCGGTGGCGCTGCACCCGACGCGCGCGGACGCGCTGACCGATGCCGCCCGTGCCGAGATCGAGCAGCTGGCAGCCCGCCCCAGGGTGGTCGCTGTCGGTGAGACGGGCATGGATCTGTATTGGCCCGGCCGCCTGGACGGCTGCGCCGAGCCTGACGTACAGCGTGAGGCGTTCGCATGGCATATCGACCTGGCCAAACGGTGCGGCAAGCCGCTGATGATCCACAACCGGGAAGCCGACGCCGAGGTGCTCGACGTGTTACGAGCTGAGGGTGCTCCCGACGTTGTGATCTTCCACTGCTTTTCGTCAGACAGTGCAATGGCCCGCCGCTGCGTCGACGCCGGGTGGTTGCTCAGCCTGTCGGGGACAGCGAGCTTCCGTAACGCTCGTGCCCTGCGGGAAGCCGTTCCGCTGATACCGGCAGAGCAGCTTCTGGTAGAAACCGACGCACCTTTTTTGACCCCACATCCCTACCGGGGTTCAGCGAACGAACCCTACTGTCTTCCCTATACTGTGCGGGCCATCGCTGAACTGGTCGATTGCTCTCCTGAAGAGATAGCGCGAACCACCACGAGCAATGCTCGCCGCGTGTATGGACTGGCCTCCGAAACGGGGGAGTAACGGCATAGAAACGGCGTGATCTCCATAACACCGTCGCGCCCGAGTTGCTCAAGATTGGCCAGTTCGTTACCGTCTTGTGATCGAACTATGGGGCCGCATGGCCCTTTTTGTCTGTTGAGCTGAAAAGGGTCGTTAAGTGGTTGCTGACGTCGGGGTCGCGCGTTGAGTGTCTTAACGAAGCTTCATCAGACCCCGTCACCGATGTTGCGGCTGCTAGTCGGTGGCCTTCTGTTGGTTCTGACCGTGGCTGGTGGCATCGCGGTGTCTGCGTGCAAGACGGTGACACTGACTGTCGACGGATTCGCGGTGCGGGTGACGACCATGAAGTCGCGCGTGATCGACATCGTCCAGGAGAACGGGTTCGCCATCGACGAGCGTGACGATCTGTACCCGGCCGCCGATGTGCAGGTCAATAACGCCGACAACATCGTGCTGCGGCGCAGCCGGCCGCTACAGATCTCGCTGGACGGCCATGGCGTGAAACAGGTTTGGACGACGGCATCCACCGTGGATGAGGCGCTGGCTCAACTCGCGATGACTGACACCGCCCCGGCGGCGGCCTCTCGCGGCAGCCGTGTTCCGCTGGCGGGGATGGCACTTCCGGTGGTCAGCGCCAAGACGGTCCAGATCAACGACGGAGGTGCCATCCGTACGGTGCACCTGCCGGCGCCCAACGTCGCCGGGTTGCTGAACGCTGCCGATGCGCCGCTGCTCGACAGCGACCAGGTGGTGCCCAGCGCGACGTCGCCGATCGTCGACGGTATGCAAATCCAAGTGACCCGTAACCGCATTCAGCGTGTCACCGAGCGGATCCCCCTGCCGCCGAACTCGCGGCGCATCGAGGACCCGGAGATGAACATCAGCCGCCGGGTCGTCGAAGATCCGGGCAGTCCGGGCACCCAGGACGTGACATTCGCCGTGGCGATGGTCAACGGGGTCGAGGCCGGCCGGCTGCCGGTCGCCAACATCGTGCTGACGCCGGCCCGTGACGCGGTGGTGCGGGTAGGCACCAAGCCCGGCACGGATGTGCCCCCGGTGAGCGAGGGAGAAATCTGGGACGCCATCTCCGGCTGCGAGGCCGGTGGCAACTGGGGGATCAACACCGGTAACGGGTACTACGGCGGTGTGCAATTCGACCAAGGCACCTGGGAGCGCAACGGCGGCCTGCGGTTTGCCGCGCGTGCCGACCTCGCCACCCGGGAAGAGCAGATTGCCGTTGCTGAGGTGACGCGGGAGCGCCAGGGTTGGGGTGCGTGGCCGGTGTGCAGCGGAAGATCTGGTGCGCGCTGACCATCCGGCTACTCGGGCGCACCGAGATCAGGCGGCTGGCCAAAGAACTTGAATTTCGGCCACGAAAATCTCTTGGCCAGAATTTCGTCCATGACGCCAACACGGTGCGGCGCGTAGTTTCGGCCTCCGGGGTCAGCCGGTCTGACCAAGTCCTGGAGGTCGGTCCTGGTCTCGGATCGCTCACGCTGGCTTTGCTCGACCGCGGAGCCACCGTGACCGCCGTCGAAATCGACCCGGTGCTGGCGGCTCGGCTGCCGCAGACCGTCGCCGAGCACTCGCATGGTGAAATTCATGGGCTGACGGTGTGCAACCGCGACGTCTTGTCGCTTCGCCGTGGCGATTTTTCTGCTGAGCCGACCGCCGTGGTCGCCAATCTTCCCTACAACATTGCGGTGCCGGCGCTGCTGCATCTGCTTGCCGAATTCCCATCCATTCAGGTCGTGACGGTGATGGTGCAGGCCGAAGTCGCCGAACGGCTCGCCGCCGAGCCGGGTGGCAAGGAATATGGCGTGCCCAGCGTCAAGATTCGCTTCTTCGGACGGATTCGCCGCTGCGGCATGGTGTCGCCCACGGTTTTCTGGCCGATTCCTCGCGTCCATTCCGGGTTGGTGCGCATCGATCGGTACGCGACTGCCCCGTGGCCTACCGACGAAGTCTTCCGAAAGCAGTTGTTCGCACTGGTGGACATCGCATTCGCTCAGCGGCGCAAGACATCTCGCAATGCGTTCCTGGAGTGGGCGGGCTCGGGCAACGAGTCGGCGAATCGGTTGCTCGCCGCCAGCATCGATCCGGCCCGTCGCGGTGAGACGCTGTCCATCGACGACTTCGTGCGGCTGCTGCGACGTTCCGGCGAACGAGACGACAGCGCCAGCCGGAATGCAGCGCAACAGCAGGCGTCATCCTGCTGACTCCGAACTGAAGTGGCCGGGACTGCTGAGATTACGGAGATTACGGAGTTTTTCCGGGGCATCGTTACGTGTCATTCGCCCGTCACAGCGATAGTCTGCTGCGGTGTCCGCGTCTGACGGCAACACCGCTGCGCAATGGGTGCCTACCGGGTCGGTCACCGTTCGGGTGCCCGGAAAAGTCAACCTCTATCTGGCGGTCGGTGATCGCCGCGAGGATGGCTATCACGAGTTGACCACGGTCTTTCAAGCCATCTCGCTGCTTGATGAGGTGACGGTCCGCAACGCCGATGTGCTGTCCCTTGAGCTCGTCGGCGAGGGCGCCGACACGCTGCCCACTGATGAACGCAACCTCGCCTGGCAGGCGGCCGAGCTGATGGCCGAACACGTCGGCCGGGCACCGGATGTCTCGATCCTGATCGACAAATCCATTCCAGTGGCCGGCGGTATGGCCGGTGGCAGCGCGGATGCAGCGGCGGTACTGGTCGCGATGAACTCGCTGTGGGAGCTCAACGTGCCCCGCCGTGATCTGCGCATGCTCGCCGCGCAGCTGGGCAGCGATGTGCCGTTCGCGCTGCATGGTGGCACCGCGCTGGGGACCGGTCGCGGCGTGGAGCTGGCCACCGTATTGGCCCGGAACACCTTCCACTGGGTGCTGGCGTTCGCCGACATCGGGCTACTCACTCCGGCCGTGTTCACCGAGCTTGACCGGCTCAGGGATGCCGGGGACCCGCCACGGCTACCTGAACCTGGCCCGGTGCTGGCAGCACTGGCCGCGGGCGATCCAGAGCAGCTGGCGCCGCTGCTGGGCAACGAAATGCAAGCGGCCGCGGTCAGCCTGGAACCGCCACTGCGGCGTGCTCTGCGCGCCGGGGTAGACGCGGGCGCGCTCGCCGGCATCGTGTCCGGCTCAGGGCCGACGTGCGCGTTTCTGTGCACCTCGGCGGCCGCGGCGATCGATATCGGCACCCAGCTCTCGGGCGCTGGAGTCTGCCGCACCGTTAGGGTCGCCAGCGGACCGGTACCCGGTGCCCGTGTCGTGCCGGCCCCTACCGAAGTCTGAACAAAAATCGAAATCAAACTTTGACCGCTTACCAGTTTGGCAGTTACTTAAGAGGAGTTTAAGATACTCGCGGTGACGATTCGCGGTAAGCAAGTGCACACGATTTCGTCGTCCGCCTGGCGCTTCGGCGGACGGCCAGTGAATCGACGCTGGCCAGGTTTCGTGGGCGAGGCTCTTGCTGACGGCGCGGCCGAACGCGGGATCGTTCGCTCATCGCTGTTTCGAGACATAACCGCTCCCCAACTGTGCTCGCGCGCCTGCCACACCGTGGCACCGGGCGGGCGGAATATGAAATCCGTTGCCTTGGGGAAACTGCCGGAACCGAGGAGGCTTTTGTGAGCAGGTTTACCGAGACGATGTTCCGCAACGCCCGCCAGAGCTCCAAGGGCATGGTGACGGGTGAGCCGCACGCCCCAGTCCGCCACACGTGGGGTGAGGTGCATCAGCGGGCGCGTCAGGTAGCCGGAGGGCTGGAAGCCGCCGGCGTGGGCCACGGCGACGCGGTCGGCGTGCTGGCCGGAGCGCCGGTGGAGATCGCACCGACCGCCCAGGGCCTCTGGATGCGCGGCGCCAGCCTGACCATGCTGCACCAGCCCACCCCGCGCACCGACCTGGCGCTGTGGGCCGAGGACACCGTGACCGTCATCGACATGATCGAGGCCAAGGCGGTCATCATCTCCGATCCATTCATGCCCGCCGCGCCGGTGCTTGCCGAGCGCGGCGTCAAGGTCCTGACCATCGAGCAGCTGTTGGCATCCGACCCGATCGACCCCATTGAGACCGCCGAGGACGACCTGGCGTTAATGCAGCTGACGTCCGGATCCACCGGGTCGCCCAAAGCCGTTCAGATCACACACCGCAATGTGCACTCCAACGCCGAGGCGATGTTCATCGGCGCGCAGTACGACGTCGAGAAAGATGTCATGGTCAGCTGGTTGCCGTGCTTCCACGACATGGGCATGGTGGGCTTTTTGACCATCCCGATGTACTTCGGCGCCGAACTGGTCAAGGTCACCCCGATGGACTTCCTGCGCGACACCCTGCTGTGGGCCAAGCTCATCGACAAATACAAGGGCACCATGACGGCCGCTCCGAACTTCGCCTACGCGCTGTTCGCCAAGCGTTTGCGGAAGCAGGCTGAGCCCGGGCAGTTCGACCTTTCGACGCTGCGGTTCGCACTGTCGGGCGCCGAGCCCGTCGACCCCTCCGACGTCGATGATCTGATCGACGCGGGTAAGCCGTTCGGACTGAAGGCATCGGCCGTGCTTCCTGCCTACGGGATGGCCGAGACCACGCTGGCCGTGTCCTTCTCCGAGTGCAATGCGGGCTTGGTGGTGGACGAGGTCGATGCCGACCTGCTGGCCGCGCTGCGTCGTGCGGTTCCCGCCACCAGGGGCAACACCCGTCGGCTGGCATCGCTGGGACCGCTGCTCGAGGGCTTGGAGATTCGCATTGTGGGTGACGACGGCACGATTTTGCCGACCCGCGGTGTCGGGGTCATTGAGCTGCGTGGTGAGCCAGTGACCCCCGGCTACATCACGATGGGCGGGTTCATGTCGGCCCAGGACGAGCACGGCTGGTATGACACCGGTGACCTCGGGTATCAGATGGAGAACGGTCACGTTGTGGTGTGTGGTCGCGTCAAAGACGTCATCATCATGGCCGGAAGGAACGTCTACCCGACCGACATCGAACGGGCTGCAGGCAGGGTCGAGGGCGTTCGTCCGGGTTGTGCGGTGGCCGTGCGACTCGACGCCGGGCATTCGCGCGAGACCTTCGCTGTTGCTATCGAGTCGAACGCTTTCGAAGACCCCGCCGAGGTGCGCCGCATCGAGCATCAGGTGGCGCACGAGGTGCTCGCCGAGGTCGATGTGCGGCCACGCAACGTGGTGGTCCTCGGTCCGGGCACCATCCCGAAGACGCCGTCGGGCAAGCTGCGTCGGGCCAACTCCGTCCCTCTTGTCACCTAGCCCTGTTTTCCGTTGACTCTGCGCCCAGGGTGGCGACACGCCGGGCGGCGGCGCCAAGGCCGCGCACTCGACGCCTGGGCTGCAGACTCGACGTCCAGGGTGCGGCTACCAGGCGTGGACGCGGTTCTGCGCGGGCTCTAGTCCCAGTTCGATGAGTAACTCACTGGCGTCGGCAGCCTGCCCGCAGATCGTAGGAACTTCCGGGCGCTCGGTCGCGGTGAAGTTTTCCAGCACGAACGCCGACGGGTCTTTGCGTCCGGGCGGGCGGCCGATCCCGATGCGTACCCGTTGAAAGTCTTTGGTACCCAGCGCGGCCGCTATCGAGCGCAGCCCGTTGTGCCCGCCTTCGCCGCCACCGAGCTTGAGCCGGATGCGACCGAAGTCGATGTCGAGTTCGTCGTGGATGACGATGATGTCGGCCGGGAGCACCGAGTAGAACTTCGCGAGCGGCCCAACCTGGCGGCCGGACTCGTTCATGTAACAGCGCGGCTTGGCCAACACCACCGCATGTCCGGCTAACCGGCCGGTGACGATTTCGGCACCGGAACGCTTGTGCGCCTTGAATTTCGAGCCCAGCCTGGCGGCAAGCAGGTCGGCGACCATGAACCCCAGGTTGTGCCGGGTACGGGCGTAGTTCTCTCCCGGGTTGCCGAGGCCGACCACCAAAAGCGGTTCGGCCACGTCGCGAGCCGCCTACTCGGACTCGTCCGCCGTGGCCTCGGCTTCGCCGTCCCCTTCGCCTGCTGCTCCCGCTTCTGCGGCCTCGGCGACCTCGCCCCCGCCCTCTTCCTCGAGGTCCTGGGCAGTCGGGGCGTTCACCACATTGACCACCAGCAATTCCGGGTCCGAAATCAAGTTGACGCCAGCAGGCAGCGGGATCTGCGCGGCGCTGAACTGGGTGCCGGGTTGGGCGCCCTCGACCGACACGGTCAGCTGCTCGGGAATCGACAGGGCCTCAGCCTCGATCTCGATCGCGTTGGTCTCCTGGGTGACCAGAGTGTCGGGTGCGGCCTCGCCCTCGACGATGACGGTGACCTCGACGACGACCTTCTCGCCGCGACGCACGACCAACAGGTCGGCGTGCTGAATGGTGCGGCGGATCGGGTGAATGTCGAGCGCCTTGGTCAGGGCCAGCTGCTCCTTACCGCTGATGTCGAGGGTCAGCACCGCGTTGGTGCCCGCGTGCCGCAGCACGGCCGCGAAGTCGTGTCCGGGCAGTTCGAGGTGCTGTGGATCGGCGCCGTGACCGTAGAGAACGGCGGGAATCTTGCCGTCTCGCCGCGCCCGCCGGGACGCGCCTTTGCCGAGCTCGGTTCGCACAGCGACCTTGAGTTGGTTGCCTGCTGATTTAGCCTTAGCCATCGTGTCGCTCCTGTGTGCTCGGTGCCTTGGTTATGGGACTAGGTCATGGGCACGGCTGGGATCGCGACAGTCCGTCGGTCTCCGTCGATAACGGTGCGATGGGGGTCTCTGGAAGAGTTCCGTAACCGCCATTCACCCTCGCCGTGACGCCCGCACAGGTTAGCGCATGAGCACGTCATAGCGGAAATTTGGTGCCCGTGAGCTGCTCGGATAGCTCCCAGAGCGCGGCGGCGGTAGTTGCGTTGTGAGCTGCCCGGCTGCGTCGGACCGGTTGGGTGCGGCCGACTTGGCCGAACCGGGGGCCGACGAACGTGTTGCCCGGCAGGTCTACCGATGTCGCGTACAGCGTTTGCCGGGCGCCGAAATCGGCGTCGGTGGCGACGATCCGGGTGACGGCCGACATCAGCGCGTCGCCCAGCTTGCGGCCAGTGGCACCTTGCAGGTTGGTGTGCGAGTAGCCGGGATGGGCTGTCAGCGCGCGCAGCGGCGAACCGACGGCATCGAGATGGCGTTGCAGCTCGCTGGTGAACAGGAGGTTGGCGAGCTTCGACTGGCTGTAGGCCAGCCATGGCGAGTACCGTCGGGTCTTCCAGTTGAGGTCGTCGAGACTGATGCGCCCCGGCCAATGTGCCATCGACGACACCGACACCACCCGGTCGGCGAGCTTGGGCAGCAGCAGGTTGGTCAGCGCGAAATGCCCGAGATGGTTGGTGCCGATCTGGCTCTCGAAGCCGTCGACGGTCAGTGCGTACGGGGCGGCCATGATGCCGGCGTTGTTGATCAGGATGTCGGCTTTGTCTATCCCGTCGGCGAAGTGCCGAACCGACGACAGGTCCTGCAGGTCGAGTTGACGCACCTCGACTCGGCCGGTTTCGGGGCCGGTGATCTGCTGTGCGGCGGCCTCGCCTTTGTTCGTGTTGCGCACGGCCATGATGATCTTGGCGCCGTTGCGCGCCAACTCGCGGGCCGTCACCGCGCCCAGCCCACTATTGGCACCGGTGATGATTGCAGTGCGCCCGGCGAAGGACGGAAGATCTGCGGCGGTCCAGTGACTCATGCCTGGCAACAGTAGTGAAGGCCAAGGGCAGCCCAGCGTCTGATGTCGAACTCCAGGCGAAGGGTCACGACGAATCCGCGGATGATCGATTCGATGTCAGATGAGCGCTCGACCGCCGCGTCGGGCAGACTGGATGTGAGCTGAGCGAGGCATTTAAAGCAGCTGTGCCACAGCGTGATTGTGAACAGGTTGAGCGCTTACCGGGGAACCTTGCAGGCCGCCGCGTTCTGGCTTCCGCACGACAGTTGATCGGTTAGGAGCCCGGCCCGCCTCCACCGAGATTGCCCCCGTCCCCAATTGCAGTGAATGGCTGGCCGCACCATGCAGCGCGAACAGGTCGGGGACGTGGGTGGCCGCGCTTGCCCCCTTTCGGTGCCTGTCGGGCAATCGAGTATTCTCAGGCTATTGGCGGTACTTCGTCGCATGACCGTTCCACGTTGTGTCGTCGCCGATTCGAAGGATTTGACTGGTTGGTGTCGAGACAGGAGCGTCGCGGTGACGCTACAACAGGCCCGCACCAGTCAACGTCGGCTCCCGACAGGTCCGCAGGCGGTCGGAGTGACCCCCGCGCGGCGGTCGCTTCGCACTCACCGCCGATTAGTACACATTAGGAACAGACAACAACGACAGTTAATGGGACAAGGTTTTCCACGGCTGTGTTACGGTCAGTACGGATGTATCGCAATTTACATCCACTTTAAGGAGAGAGAAGTTAGCATGACACAGGGAACCGTGAAATGGTTTAACGGCGAGAAGGGCTTCGGCTTTATCTCCCCTGACGGCGGCGAAAAGGATGTGTTCGTCCACTATTCTGAGATCCAAGGGAGCGGTTTTCGTTCGCTTGAGGAGAATCAACGAGTCCAGTTCGAGATCACCCAGGGAGCTAAAGGTCCCCAGGCGGTGGGAGTAGCCGCCGTCTAGCGCTTTGGCACGAAAACCCCCGGGGCTGTTGGGTATTGTCTTGCTTAGTCAGCGGACGCCTTTGTTCCAACCCCGGGGGTTTTTGGCGCGCAAATTCGTGCTATTCAACCGACCTCAAGGCCACATCCAACAAATCCTTAATGGGGTCGCAACCCTCGCGGGGTGTGGAAGTCAGTTGAAGGGACATCCAACTGCTGCCCGAAACCGAAATGCGTGTGGCCAACCCGCCGTTGGCGTTTCGTTGCGCGGCGCAGCCTTCGGATTCGCCCTCAACGAGCAGTGCCGTCGGCCCATCAACGGAGCCTGTCCTTTGAGGGAACACGCTCGACGGAATAGGAAAGAAACCATGATTTATGAGTCAACACTTCGTTCGCCCTAGGAAAAGCGCCTAAAACTCGTCCAGGAGAGGTTCAGGACGTAATCGCCGCTTGACGACGCCGCCGCGGGCGAGCTTGCGGTACATGTACTACGTTGCGGAACTTGTTTTCCGACGCCGTCTCGGGTGCGTCATCAGAGGTGGCAGTGAGGAACCGATCCGGAAGCGCCAACTTGGCAATGGTGCGGAAGGTGAGCAGGTACTGGCGAGCAAGCGGACCGGTCGTGTACGGCAGGTCGTAGGTGGCGCACACCGCCCGAACCCGTTGGGCGATTTCCGCGTAGCGGTTACTCGGCAGATCAGGGAAAAGGTGGTGTTCGATCTGGTAGCAAAGGTTTCCACTGAGGAACGCCATCACCGGCCCAGCGTCAAAGTTCGCGGTGCCCAGCATTTGCCGCAGATACCATTCGGACTTCGTCTCACCCTCCAGCGCGGCGGGGGTGAACTTCTCTGCGCCGTCCGCGAAGTGCCCACAGCAGATCACCACATACGCCCACACATTACGTAGCAGGTTGGCGGCTAGGTTCGCCGCGAGGGTGCGGCGCCATCGTCGAAGGCTGAGTGCGGGAAAGAACACATAGTCCTTGCCGGCCTGCCGGGCCATCTTGCGGATCAGCGCACGGCTGTGGCCGGACTTTTCAGCGTCGGTTGCGGCGCGCTCATGCTCCGAATGCAAGCCGTGCATCGCGATGCCCCATTCGAACATGATGGCCAACAACATGTTCCGCAAAGGCTGATACAGATGATTCCGCCGCCACTCCTGGTCGCGGGTGACCCGCAGGACGCCGAACCCGAGGTCGTCGTCCACGCCGATGACATTGGTGAACACGTGGTGGCGGTAGTTGTGGGAATACCGCCACTGCGCCGAGACACCCGCCATGTCCCACTCCCAAGTGGTGGAATGGATTTCCGGGTCGTTCATCCAATCCCATTGGCCGTGGCCGATGTTATGGCCGAGTTCCATGTTCTCGATGCTCTTGGCCACGGCGAGCGCGGAGGTGCCGAGCGCCCAGCCGACCTTGCCGCGGGTGGCGGCGATGACCAGTCGCGCGGCGACGTCGAGGAATCGCTGAAACGCGATGGTGCGCCGGATGTATGAACTGTCCTTTTCGCCGCGCGAATCCTCGATGTCGCGGCGGATCGCCTCCAACTCGCCGCGGAGCGCCTCGAGGTCCGCGTCGGTCAGGTGGGCGTATTCGGCTACGTCGGTTATTGCCATCGACGCCTCACCGACGTTCAGACAAGCGGGCGTTCCGCCCCACTCGCAGCCCGACTGGCAAGCCGGCGAGATCCGGCTGTGGCACCATCATGGTCGTGTCCGTTCTTGGCGGCATGGTTAGGTTGACCCGGCGGTCGGCGCCTGAGCCGGCGTACCGTCGGGTGAGCCGAGTTGGGCGGCCAGCCCACTGAGCAGAATGTCGAGTCCGCGGTCGAGTTCCGCGAGCCCGTCGTACGCGGCCCAAGTTGGCGCGAGCTCACGCAAGCGGGGGAATTCGCTGATCTGCAGCCGATAGAGGCCGAGACGCAACACGTCGTCGGTTTCCTCGGGGCGTTCGATGACCTCCTGCAGCTCAGTGAGCACGTGCCCGTACAAGAACCCGAACAAGGCCCGGTACACGAGCACCGCGTCAGCCCCGCTGAAGCCGACTCCGGTCAGCAGCGCGAGGACATCTTCGAGTTGTCGAAGCATGCCCTGCGGCCGCATCCCGAGCGGCGTCGCAAGGGGTCGGGTGACCAACAGCGGCACCACGTTTGGGTGTGCGCGCGCTAAATCACGGAAGTCGTGGGCAAGATGCCGCAGCGCAGCCGCCCAGTCCGGGCGTGTGGTATCTAACGACAGCTGCTCGAAGACCATCTCGGCCACCCCATCGAGCACCGCGGCCTTATTCGGCACATGCCGGTAGAGCACCATCGGATCACGGCCGACCGCCTCGCCGAGGCGGCGCATCGACAGCCCCTCGACGCCATTACGATCGATGATCTCGAGTGCATTGGCCAGGACTGCCGCGCGGGTGATCGGGCTGCTGTCCTCGTCTTCCTCGTTGGAGTCCGGAGTCTCGCCGGCCTGCCGGGAAGCCAATGGTCCAGACCTTTGCGTCATCGAGCACCTGAATCCCTGTTGTTGTCCTCTTCAGTGTAGACCTACGGCGGTGACACTACTATCGGTAGGGTGATCAGCGGGCGGCGCGACGGAAGGTAAGTTGGACGAGGCCGAAACCCGACGATGAAGCCAGGACCGGTGCGGCTGCTGAACCGTGGTGTTGGGCGGCGGCAAGTTGCCTTCAGCTGACTGACCAGCCAAACGACTCGGGGGCTTCCTCGTGCCACATACTCGCGGTTTGGCAGATGCGTTCGGCGACAGCGTCAATCGACGCTCGGGCGGTGTCGTCGGGATCGCCGCCGCCTTGTGAAATCGGGAAGATGAATCGGCCACTCTTTCCCCATTGCCAGATCGCCGAGAAGTCTTCGCGGCTGAGGGGGCGAAAGATGACTTCGGTTCGTGCATCTTTGAGCGCGACTTCGAGCCACGTGGCGTACTCGACCCTTTCACCGGTCATCAGGTGCGGCTGATTGTTGACGTGCACCTCCGCTGCATCACCGATCCTCGTGCGAAGGACCTGTGCGAGCGGCTGCATCAGTTCCTGTTCGAATTGGTCTGCTTGGTCCTTTTTCATTCCCGCTCCTTCGTCAGCCGGTAGCACAGCGTGTTGCGTGTGCCCACCCTGTCCCCGCGCCAGCAAGGACTTCACCAGCCATTAGTTCGCAATTATCATTGTAGACCTATATCGTTAGTCAACATTGTTGACACCACGCTGACGCGGGTGTGTACTGGAGGTCTAGTAGCAGGATCAGAGGCGTCGCCATGCTTGTCATCGTCGGTTTGATTGTTTTGTTTGTCGCGATGATCGTCGGCCTGGTGGGCGTGCTCGCCAACGCGGGGCCCGCTCACCCTTTGACCGAGAACTTCTCGGTGTTGGGCTATCACGTCACCGGGTCGACTGGCACCTTGTTTTTGTTCGGGATCGCGGTCGGGGCGGTGGCGATGTTGGGATTGAGCGTGTTGCTGGCCGGCGCGCGCCGCACGACGGGCCGCGGGCGCAGTGCCCGACGCGACCTCGAAAGCTCCCAACGCAAAACGGCGTTTTCGAATCAAGACCGCGACCGACCGCTTGAACAACAGCGGCACGGAGGCGCAGCCACCGGCGCACCGGCGCACCCGGAGGTGGCCGCCACCGGCCGGCCCAGGACTCGGCTGCTTGGCCTTTTTTCGCGGGGTCGACAACCGATCAGCACCACCCGCGTTGACCCAAACCGTTAGCCACCCGTCACCAGTCGACTGTGTAAGCCGCAGTGACGGACCGTGATCACCGAAAATGAAGGTTCGAAATGAGCGTAGGTAAGAAGATCGCCCACAAGGCCGAAGCCACCAAAGGCGCCGTCAAGAAGTTCTTCGGCCGCGCCACCGGCAACACCCGCCTGCGCACCGAGGGCCGCCTCGATCAGGCCAAAGGCAACACCAAACAGGCAGGGGCCAAGCTAAAAGACGCCTTCAAACACTAACCCCCCTTTCCAAGTATTTCTGCACAACCCTCACCGAAACTAGGTAAATGTCATGATTGTCTTCGGAGTCGTCCTTATCGTCCTCGGGCTGGTCCTCCCTGCCCTGATCCCCGCTTTCGCCTACGCGCATCTCCTGTTCGTCGTCGGGGTCATCCTCCTGATCGTCGGCGTGGTACTCATGCTGGCAGGACGGACGGGCCACGCTATCGGCGGTCGCCGCCACTACTACTAAGCGACCACGTGGGACGCGGCTCGACGCCA
>JGI12631J13338_1000281_pt1 | contig 16200 bp, 17 predicted proteins | sample BlaSpr_A8_Ref_O1_FD_13338 | JGI IMG/M metagenome (IMG submission 13338) | reverse complement strand
CGTAGCCGATACGTAAGTCTTGAGTCGAACGGCTGACGGGAACCCAAGCGAAACAGCCGTCTGTTGCTATGGCACTCATTCCCACAGCCAGCACCGGAGCGGCACCTGTTCAGATCATGGTGGCTTCTGCGAGTGGGAACGCTTCGGCCCTGGCTACTCGGACAACCCCCGCCGGGAATGGGCTTGAAAGGCTGACGCGCACGGCCATCGTGGATGAATACATCGCTGCGTACCGCAAGCACGCCCGTGCATATGCGAGAAGGGCACCTCGGACGGAGCGACCCCGCGGGCGACGAGTGTCGCCACCTGTCGCAGCGAGGCTTGCAAGTCGGCGATTACGCGCAGCTCGTCACGGCTGTGCTCAGCCTCGACGGCACGTGTCCTGGCCAGGTGCGCCAGCGTGTTGGCCACCAGTGCGACAACCAGGAAGATGCCGATCACAGCCCAGTTTTCGACTCTGGTCGGGGTGAAGTCCGCCGGCCCGTTCCGGAAGTAGTCGAAGGCGACGGCGCTGGCCACTGACGTCGTCGCCGAGAGCCCGAATCCCCACACTGTGGAGACCATCAGAACCCCGACCAGGTACACCACGCCGAACGCGTCGCCGTGCGCGATCTGCTTGAGTAGCAGCACCACAACGGATTCCACCACGATGAACGCCGCGGCGACCACCAGCCCCAGCCACACCGGAGGGCGCGTTGCATGCAGCAACAGTGCCACCGGGCGAACGCGCACCGCTGACGGGCCGACGTCGGTATCGGCATGAAGGCCCAGGGAACTGACAGCTGGCCGCGACGACGGCCAGCCGGGCGCTTGTGTGCTTCTCCGCGTCATTAGGCCGGCTCAGATCGATCGGTGCGGACGTGGACGTGACCGCAACCGGAATTTTAACCCGCCGACTTATGGCGTCCCGATCCCGCTGCGAGACCGATGCGGTCGGTACTGATGGCCAGGGGAGTGGCTGCCTGAAATGCCCAGCCAAACAAACGCTCACATTTGAGGTAGCGGTAGCATCGCGCCATGATCGGGCCGGGGCCGACTCTTCCACCGAATCCGCATTACACGCTTCCCAACGATTGGGAATTTGCCGACGAGCGCCTTGCCCTGCTCGGCGCGGCGTACGACCCGCCTAGTATCGCGCTTGCGCAGCGGCTGGGAGTGCGTGCGGGATGGCGGTGCTTGGAGGCTGGAGCCGGCGGCGGGTCCTTCGCGCGGTGGCTGTGCAGCGCGACATCACCGGGCGGCCGGGTACTCGCGGTGGACGCTGACCCCCGCCACCTGGCCGACTTGCCCGACCGAGGCGGCGAAGTCGCCCAGATCGACCTCGCCGCAGACGAGCTTCCTGAGGGCGCGTTCGACTTCGTCCACACGCGACTCGTGCTGTTGCACATAGCCCAGCGGGACAACATCCTGCAGCGACTGGCTCGCGCCCTCGCACCGGGCGGCCTCATTGTGCTCGAAGAGGGAGACGAGTTCGGCGTGCTCGACGAGATGAGGGGTGCGTTCGGGGATGTCTGGCGGGTCTTCGCGCGTTCCACGGAGATCGCAGGCGCGAATCAGGCGTGGGCGCGCGACTTGCCGGTGCACTTGGAGGCGCTCGGGCTCGTCGACGTGGACGCCGACGCCGAGATCCCCATGTTCCGCGGCGGCTCGCCGTTGGCACGTATGTGGAACCTCACATGGGTGCAAATCCATGGGCAACTGGTGAAGCTCGGCGTGTCGCCGGAGGTTATTGCGGCCGCGCAGGCCGAACTCGAGGACGAGCACCGGTGGTTCTGTGTTCCGCCGATGGTCCGGGCATGGGGCCGCGCACCCGGATAGGCCGGCGCGGCGCGCCTAATGGATTTGATTCTCCCGCCGCGGCATTCGTGCGTCGCAAGAAGGGCTGTCCCGTTGGCAGTTCACCGGCAGCGGTGATTGAGAGATTCGGCGGCTGGAGCTGCGCGTGCGCGTATTTCGCGTCGGAGATCAGGCCCGTCCCAGGGACTAGCATGAATTTCGTTGAGGCGCATTACTTCTCGGTCAGTCTCGAAAGTTCACGGTCTCCGATCTGGTCGCCCCACCGGTACCTGGCGGTGCCTTCAAGCACGTACAGGATTGTCTCTTGATCGCCGTGGTGGTGCGCACCGGTCGCTGCGCCGGGTAGCACCGTGGTGAGCAAGGCGCCCAGTACCCTGGCGTCGGGGTTGCGGCTGTCGAAGGCGACCTCCCGGCGCAGTCCCGAGGTCTGCGGGGTGTTGCCGGAGAATTGGTCACGCCGAACGACGCGGACCGAAGGCTCGTGCATTGGGGATTACTTTCTGTTCCACGACCGGTAGTGCGCTGTCCCCGGCCGCGTGCAGTCCGAACGGTGAGGGGTCGCCGACCCGCCAGGTGCCCTCGAACTGCACGCTTCGACCGGCAGCGCGGGCCCTTTGCAGGGCACGCCGGGCCGTCGCTAGCTGGTGAGCCTCCCAGCCCCTCAGCCGAACAGATATCTGCCGTCCAGTGGTGTGTAGCAGCGCGTTGCCTAGTTGCCAGGCATCGTCGGCCGCCTTGGCGGTGCCCGCACCGATGTGCGGTCGCAGCGCGAAAGCCGCATCGCCGATCAGGCAGCTTCTTCCGAAGGCGATCTGCGACACCTCGAGGTCGACGATCACCTGGACGAACGGCTCAGCGCTTCGTTGGACGAGCCGATGTCGCCAATCGCCTTACCGACCCGCTCCACGAGATAGCGAACAGTGGTGGGGTGCGCGACGATGCCGGCCCCGCGTCCCTGCAGCGGAGCCGCACTACGCTCCAGAACGTCGACGTCCCATCCCTGGTCTCGGAGAACCAGCGCTGCGGTGAGGCCCCCGAGAGATCCGCCCACCACGAGTGCCCGGCTCATACGGCCTTCCCGTCCTTGAGGATTTTCGCCCACCCCGCGATCGGCGTTGGGGGCGTCATCATTTGTCGTCAGGATTGAGCACGAGGAAGGTGACTCCGGCTGCGGCGCCGCCGATGACTTGAGCGACCAGATACACCCACAGCGTCGGCCAGGCGAACATGCCCATCAGGGCCGCGCCGACTGTGACTGACGGGTTGAACGCGCCCCCGGAGATCTCGCCGACCGCGAAAGCGCCTGCCAGCACGGTGAAACCAATTGCCAGGCCGAAGTACGAGTTGTCCCGATGGCTCTTGCTCGTCGCTACGTTGAGTACCACGTGGCAGAGGGCGAAGGTGAACAACAGCTCCACCACGAATGCGGCCAGCAACGCGTGACCGGTCAGCGCCATGGTCACGGTGGTCGTAGACCGCGCCGGATCAACGATCCCACGCACCACTGCCGCAGCCAGCAGCCCGGCGCCGAACTGAACGATCCAGTACATGAAGGCGTCACGCACGGCGATCCGGCCTCGTACCAGCACCGACAAGGTCACCGCAGGGTTGTAATGCCCGCCCGAGATGTGTCCACCGGCGTAGACCATCACCATCAAGACCGCGCCGATGGCAAGCGGGGCGAACACGCTGCCGGCGCCGACTGCGGCACCGACCGTGAAGACCAAGAAGAACGTGCCGATCGCTTCGGCGGCGTACTTCACTCCCGAGGGAGGTCCGCTGACGAATTCGGTTGACTCGTTACCCGTGATTGGCTGAGTCGGTGCCGGCGCTGTGACCATGCTTTAAGGATTGCCGTGCCGGGCGCCGATGTCGTCAGCGCTGACGCCCACTCACGGTGCCTGCCAGCCTCACTGCGCGCATACCTGGCAACTGCAATTCGGACGGTTGCCTGACCTGGCATTCGAGGATCGGAAAGAAATGCGCCAACAGCGCCGAAGGCACTGACAGATGTGGTCTTGGGCGCTGAGTGACACTCGTCAGGTGTGAATTTCGGGGGCAGGAAATGGGACGCCCGCGGCATTGCACCACCGACTCAGCATCTTGAGCATGGCGTCAGGGTTATAGATGTCTTCCTCGCGCGACCACTGGTTGTTTCCCGCATATTCCAGAAGGGTCCACGACGGCACCGAGTAGGGCCCGTTCCCGTCGACGTCGGGCATGTCGTTGCCGACGGCGAACACGACGAGCCCGTCTTCCTCGTTGTAGGTGCGCCATAGCACGGGAAACCGCATTTGGGGCCACGCGGTCATGGCCGGGATGAGCCACTGCTTGATCTCAGCGCGCCCGTGGTAGGTCCCCAAGAAGTGCTCAATATAGAGGGCGTCCTCGGTGAACAGTTCGCAGTAATCGTCCCACTGCCCATTGCCCTGCGCGGCGACGCTGAGCGCGATGAGGTGGTCGTGGGCAGCCGCAAGTTCTTCGCGTGAATACGTCACTGGACTCACTTCTCGGTTGTCGCCGACCGGGCGGTGGCGGTGGTTGTCAGCATGTCAGCGATGAACAGCCGGGGTTACTTGACTGGTATTGACAACTGTCATCAAAAGCAGACTATATCTTCCTGTATGTAGAAGGATGCTTTCCATAGACGGCGGCCTTGGGCTCGACCGGGATCGGAGCAGAACCATGAGCTACAAGGTCGTTCAGTGGGGAACGGGAAACGTGGGTACCTTGGCGGTGCAGAGCATCCTCAAACATCCCGACCTTGAGTTGATAGGCACCTGGGTGTCCTCGGCGGAAAAGGCCGGGCGCGACGTCGGTGAGCTGTCCCGGATGCCGCCGATCGGTGTGCTGGCCACCCAAGACGCCGACGCCTTGATCTCCGGCGATGCTGACTGCATCTGGTACGCCGCCGACAGCATGGGGCGCGAGGACGATGTGGTCAACGACTGCATCAAAATGCTGCGGGCAGGCAAGAACGTCGTCAACGTGTCCGATCCGGCGCTTGTGTACCCCAAGGCGAAGGGCGGAGACATCTACGACCGCCTCCAGGAAGCCTGCCTGGCCGGCAACACGTCGTTCTACACCAGCGGGGGAGACCCGGGGTGGGCTGGTTTCGGGCTGGCGTTGGCGCCACTCACCGTGGCCCAGCAGGTCCGCTCGATCAGGTTGTTCGAGATCTACAACTACGGCCCGTGGAACAACCCGCAGCTGGGTCTCTATGGTTTCGGCGAGCCCGATACTTCCTCCTCGATGATTCTGCTGCCCGGTGTGACAGCCAGCATCTGGGGACCCTCCGTCGCCATGCTGGCCGATGCGATGGGCGTGACACTCGACAGCATCGACGAGGCGCACCACGTCATCCACGCCGACGAGGATTTCGAGATCGCCTCGGGCCGCATCGCCAAGGGCACCGTGTCGGGCATGTCCTTCGAAATCAGGGGGATGGTCGACGGCGAGGCACGCATCGTGATCGAGCACATCACCAAACTGCGTCGTGAGGACTTCCCCGAGCACGGCCTTGACGACTGCTACCGGGTGGTGATCGACGGTGAGCCCAACATCAAGGTGGACATGACACTCACCTCGGACTTCGGCGACAGCACCCACGCCGGCTACATCGTCGCCGTCACGCCGGTCACCAACGCCATTCCCGCGGTCTGCGTAGCGCCTGCCGGTGTGCTCACCTACCTGGACCTGCCACCGCACGGTGCGCGCGGCCTGCTCTGACATCAGTCGAGACGCGCACCGAAAGACCCAGCGGCGCTGATCACAGGCAGATCCAGAAACGAGCAGACGCCTGACGGTGCGGCGCACACGGTGGGGATCGAGTTCACGACTCGCGCTGCCGTGGCCACGCAACCCGCGGTGGTCGGGTCGTCCTCGTCGAAGATGACTTCGGCAGTGAATGACGGTGTGCCCTCGACGATCACCCGGAACCCGCCTGAACCGACCGACGGCCAGTGCGGCGCCACGTCAGGATGAATCCGGGTGATGTGTTCGACGGCGATCCTGGCCTCCCCGCCGATGATGCCGAGTAGCTCGAAGCGGTATCCGGCCACCGTGTCCTTGCCTATCGGTCCCATGGGAACCTCGAAGTCCTCCGTGGCGGCGGCGAGGTCGACCACGGCCGTCAGGTCGTCGAGTGTCACGCCCAGAGCCTCGGCGAGCAGGAGCACCGGGCCGCCCATTCCTGCGGCGAGGATGTGTTCGGCGAACGCATCGCCAAAGCTCGGGTCGCACGGCGCCCCCCAGATCCCGCCGTGCGAGACGTGGTAGTTGGGCTGGTCATACGTCGCGTAGCTGAGGGACTCCTGGGCGCGGATCGACCTGATATCGCGGGAGATGCTGCTCAGGCTGAGCGCCAGCGCATCGCACATGAACCCCGGTTCGATGCCGGTGCCGAAGAACGTGGTCCCGCCCGACTCGGCCGCCAGGCGCAGGCGATCGTAGACGCCGCCGCCGAACGCCCGCGGGTTGGTCAGACCGGAGATGCCAGTGGCCACGACGTTCTTGCCGCTGGCCAAGAGCCGGCACATCGTGTCGACGCTTTCCCAGCCGTCGGTGCCAGGCTCCTTGGGCGATCCGGTGGGTTCTGCCGCCATGTAGACGACGCAGTCGGCGGCTGTCGCGACAAGAGCATCGACGTCATGGGTTGCGCTCGGGCCACCCGTCGCCAGCCCGGCGAGCTCGCCGGCGGTGCGCCCGACGTTCTGCTCCCGGTTCACCCACACCCCGACGACGTCGAACGCCGGGTCCTCGAGCAGGAACCGCAACGTGTGCGCCCCGGTGTTGCCGGTACCCCATTGGATGACTCGATGTTGCACGGTGGGAACCCTTCGTCTGGGAGTACGAAGATCGTGTCTGTCCGGATGAAGATATATCAGGTGTCGTGTTAGAACCATGATATTCTCCCTGTGAGGACAGGCTGCTCGCGTCATCTGACATGAGCGCCCTCGCCTTGGGGTGCAGCGGGCATCGAATCTCTTCGAGCTGGAGGTCGTGCGCGGTGAGTGACCGGTGGGATTACGACAAGCTGGTCAGCCGATCAGCCCAACGGTGTGGGCATCAGCGGTGTCTTCGGCGGCTTCAAGCAGAGCGGCATCGGCGGGGAGTGGAGCCACCACGGAATCGAGGAGTTCACCGAACTCAAATCCATCGACTGGAGCTGAGCCAGCAGGGGCTCGTCGCGCGCTCAGCCCGTCACGGCCACCCGACCGCGAATGCCGCTGCGCCGGCAGCGACCACCACGCCGTCGCGGCCCTCGTCGACAAGGGTGAAGCGGACCGCCACCCGCCCGTCTGGCCCGGCCCACCCTTCCGGATGCACGAGGAACGGGCCGATGCGGCCGGGACTGACGAAGTGGACGTCCCAGTCGCGTACCTGGACTGTGTCGGTCCCGGCCAGCTCGGCGGCCAGTTCCGTGGCGGCGGCCTCGAGCACTACGTGGATCGGGCCTAGGTGCAGCGACGCCGAGGTCGAGGCGTGGCGGGAGGTGAGGGCGGGCAGCCGCCAGCCGTCGGCCGTGCGCCGCGCGCCGAACACCACGTGCAGCGGGGGGAGCTCGGCGGTGTCGGGCAATTCCGGGGGCACGTCCACCGGCCGAAACGACGGCGGCGCGTCGCCGAGGGTGACGCCGACGCCGGTGGTGATGGCAATGACTCGGGAGGAGTCGGCGGCGTCGGTGATCAGGGACCGGCTAAAGCCCATCTTGGCGCCTCGGCGCACCGTGGCGCGGGCCACCCGGATCTCGGCGACGTCGCGGGCGTCGTCGAGGATGTGCAGCCCGTAGGTGACGGGTGCTGGGATCACTTCGCGATCTCGCCAGCCGCCGGTTTCGGGGGCGGCGATCGCCAGTGGCGCCGCCATGATTCCGCCGGCGTTGTTGCGCATGTCGCGGCGCAGCCGCACCGTATCGGGATCAATGGTCTGGTTGAACGCCCGGCCGAGATACCAGTAGGTGATGAGGCCGCCGGGACCCATCATCTCCCGCAGACGATCCCAGTATTCCTCGACCGGACCCTCGCGAATGTCTCGGACCACGCTTAGGAGCCTCCTTGCCTTTTTGCCGTTCTGCGGTGGTTGCCACCTCGCAACGCGAGACGCGAGCGATGATCCGCGCCCTACATCGGTGACGGGGAGCCCTTCATACGGCAACGTCATAACCGTCAAATGCAGCGAACGCGTTGTTTCCCGAACACTAGTCATACTAGTTTAGATAGAATGGTGTTATCGATTCGGGATCCTGGACCGTGTGCGGCCGCCTGCGGGCGGGCGCCGGTTGTCGGCGGCGCGGTGATCGAGGGCGACTGTGGATCTTGATCTGACTCCGGATCAGGAGTTGCTGCGAGACACGACCCGCAAGTTCCTGCGCGCGACCGTCCCGTTGACCGCGGTGCGGGCGCTGGCCGAGAACGCGGCAGGGTTTGACCGCCGGTGGTGGCAGCGCGGTGCCGAACTCGGCTGGACATCGCTGCTCGTCGACGAGCGGCGAGGCGGAGGGAGCATTTCGGGCGAGGGACTGCGTGACCTCGCTCTGGTCGCCGAGGAGATGGGCGCGATGGTGTCCCCGGGGCCGCTGATCGCGACGAACGTAGTCGCGCAGACCCTGTCACGCGAAGCCTCCGAGGAGCTCGCATCGCAGGTGCTGCCGGGCCTGCTCTCAGGCGAGTCGATCGCCGCGTGGTGCGTCGCGGAGCCGGGCCGCGACATCACTTCGGACGGGATGACCCTGCAGGTGCGACGCGACGGCGCCGAGTTTGTCCTGGACGGGGTGAAACGACCCGTGGACACCGGCGGGCAGGCCGACTGGCTGCTGGTAACGGCCACCGGGTCCGAGGGCCTGTCCCAGTTCCTCGTCCCGTCATCGGCACCCGGTCTGCGGATCACCCCCCTGCGCGGGCTCGACCTGGTCCGCCGACACGCCGAGATCGGGTTCGACGGTGTGCGGGTACCGTCCTCGGCGGTGGTGGGTGTCCTGGGTGGCGCTTCGCTGTCGTTCGAGGCGCAACTGCAGACCGTCCTGGTACTGCAGTGCGCCGAGATCGTGGGCGCGACCGACCGGGTTTTCGACTTCACCGTCCAATACGCGTTTGACCGTTCGTCCTTCGGTCGCGCACTGGCGTCCTATCAAGCCCTCAAGCACCGCTTCGCCGACATGAAGCTGTGGCTCGAGTCCGCACAGGCCATCACCGTCGACGCCACGAGGGCCGTCCAGGACGGCGCCCCCGACGCCGGTGAGGTCGTCCGCATCGCCAAGGCCTACGTGGCCGAGCGATGCCCCGAGCTGATCCAGGACTGCATCCAGATGCACGGCGGGATCGGGGTGACCTGGGACCACGACCTGCACCTGTATCTGCGTCGGGTCGTAGTCAATCGACAGACTTACGGCGATCCAATGCACCAGCGCGATCGCGTGGCGATCCTCGCCGGTCGGATAGGGGAACGACCATGACCGTGACGACGACAGCATCCGGAGGACGGGCCGAAGACCTCGGCACCTTCCATGCGCGGGCCAAGGAATGGGTGACCGCGAATCTGGTGCCCCTCGACGGCGCCGACCCCTACCTGGGACATGCCACCGACGACGCCGACCACTTGGTGCGCGCCAAGGCGATTCAACGCAAACTCTTCGACGCCGGGTTCGCCGGGTTGTGTTACCCGGTCGAGTACGGCGGGCGGGGGTTGCCCGCGGAATATCAGGACGCGTTCATCGACGTGAGCTACGGCTACGAGCTGCCCCGGCTGTTCAACATCCCTACCTTCACCATCATCTTGCCGACCATCCTGGACTTCGGCACCGAAGAGCAGAAGAAGCGGTTCATCCCCGCCGCGCTCAAGGGTGAGGAGCTGTGGGTCCAGTTCCTCTCCGAGCCGACCGGCGGCTCCGACTTGGCGGGGGCTCTGACGCGGGCTGACCGCCGCGGCGACGTCTTCGTTCTCAACGGGTCGAAGATCTGGAGTACGTATGCGTGGAAGTCGGACTACGCGTTGTGTGTGGCCCGCACCGACTGGGACGTTCCCAAGCACAAAGGGCTCAGCGTCCTCATCGTCAAAGTGCATCAACCCGGGATCACCATTACCCAGATCAAACACGTGGACGGAAGCGACGACTTCTGTCAGGAATTCTTCGATGACGTCGTCGTCCCCGCCGATCAGCTCCTCGGCCAGGTCGACGATGGATGGAACGTCGCGTCGCGGCTGCTGCTGCACGAACGCGAGGCGATGAGCGGATCCTCGCCATATGCGATGGCGCCGCGCACCGCCGCCCACGAGAGTGACCAGGTCAGCGCCGCAGCACTCGCACAAGACTCCGGCGGCGCGACGGACCCCCGAGTGCGACAGCTGATAGGGGAAGCGCGGGTGCTGACGCGCGTGCACACGGCGCTCGTCGGGCGCATCGCCACGTCCATCCGCACCGGCCGTCTCCCGGGCGCGGCCGGATCGATCCCTCGGCTGTCCAACGGGATGATGCGGGTCAGGCTGGCCAGCATTGCGCTGGAGATCGCCGGCGATCGGGCGGTCGCTTGGAGCGACGACGATCCGACCGGCGAGCTGGGCGTGGCCTACCTCGGCCGACAAGGACCCTGTATCGGCGGGGGCACCACCGAGATCACCCGCAACATCATCAGCGAACGCGTACTCGGGATGCCGCGCGAGCGTGCCGAGGACCTGGACCGCCCGTTCCGGGACGTGCGGACCAACGCAGCAGTCCCCCGACACCGATCATGAGCAAAGGAGCAATCATGGGCAAACTCGACTTTCCGGTATTCGACGCCGACAACCACCTGTACGAGACGCAGGACGCCTTCACCCGACACTTGCCCGCGAAGTACGACGGGCTGTTCAAGTACGTCCAGGTCAACGGGCGCACGAAGATCGCCGTCGACAACGTGATCAGCGACTACATCCCGAACCCCACGTTCGAGGTCGTCGCTCGCCCGGGGGCGTTCGCCGAGTACTTCTCCGGCAACAATCCCGACGGCAAGTCGCTGCGGGAGCTGGCCGGCAAGCCGATGCGCACCGGCGAGGAGTTCCGCACCGCCGAGCCGCGTCTTCGGTTGCTCGACGAACTCGGACTCGACGCGGCGCTGATGTTCCCGACCCTGGCCAGCCTGCTCGAGGTCCGCCTTGCCGACGACCCCGATCTGACCTGCACGGTCATCCACGCGTTCAACCAATGGCTCTACGACGAGTGGACCTTCAACTACCGCGACCGGATCTTCGCCACCCCGATCGTGAACCCGTCCATCCCCGAGCGTGGGGTGGCCGAGCTCGACTGGCTGCTCGACCGCGGCGCGAAAGTCGTGTTGATGCGGCCGGCACCGGTGGCCGGTCACCGCGGCACCCGGTCCCCGTTCCTGCCGGAATTCGATCCGTTCTGGGCCCGAGTCGCCGAATCCGACGTGCTGGTTACCCTGCACGCGTCGGACTCGGGCTACCAGCGGTACATCAACGACTGGGAGGGCACCAACCGGGAAACGCTGGCGTTCAAGCCCAACCCGTTCTACGACGCCGTGTCGCCCGGGCGGGCCATCAACGACACCATTACCGCGGCGATCTGCCACGGCATGCTCAGCCGATTCCCCACCGTCAAACTCGCGAGTGTGGAAAACGGCGGCAGCTGGGCGATCTCGTGCCTCAAGGCGTTGGAGAAGACGTACCAGAAGATGCCGCAAGAATTCGCCGAACACCCCCGTGAGGTATTCCTGCGCAACCTGTTCATTAATCCGTTCTGGGAAGACTCCATCGAGGATCTGGTGAACCTCATGTCACCCGAGCACATCCTGTTCGGTTCTGATTACCCTCACCCCGAGGGGATGGCCGACCCGCTGCACTGGGCGAAGGAAATGGGCGACTTGTTCCCTGCTACTGACGTGCGAAAGATGATGGGCGGCAATATGTTCGATCTTCTCGGGCTGACCCGTCCAGGCCACTGACCCGCCGCCGTCGAAGCAGATCCCAAGGATCGGCGACGGCCAGCAGTGCGCCGTGGGACCAGCCATCCCCGAAGGTGAACATCCAGCGGGGGGATCGGCTACGACTCCGCGGGCAGCAACGACTGTCACGCGACTGATAGGCAGGTCGGCTCAGCTTTGGCGTGTTAACCTCGTCAAGCGGCACCTGAGCGTTTCGCACCGGTAGAATATCGTGGGCGCAATGCAAGAATTCGGTAGACGTCAACGGAGGGCGTTAGGAGACAAATGAAGGCTGAATTATGGTCGTCTGTCTCCGCACGGCCCTGCGATCTGTCAGTGAACGAGAACCACGTTGTTGTCTGACGGACGTCATGAGTGAGCAGCCGGGCGCAGCTCGTGCCTTTACCTATCAACACGATGGGTTGACGCTGGCGTATGCGGTAGTCGGCGACGGACCACAGTCGATCCTATTCGTCCATGGCGCGACCGCGACCGGCGAATTCGAGTGGGCTGACCTGGCCGCCGCCCTGGGGTCAGGCTATCGCTGCATCCTGCCCGATCTGCGCGGCCATGGCCGATCGGAATTTCGGCCGACGGCCACGACCGGGGACGCGATCCGCGCGGACCTGCGCTATCTCATCGACCACCTGGACATGGGCCGCCCGCATATCGTGGGTTTCTCCTACGGCGCGGAGATCGCGCTGACGCTGGAGCTGGACAACCCGGGAACGGCCCGATCTCTCGTCCTGATCTCCCCGGGGACTGGACGCCCCAGCGACTACCGCGTTCCGCGCCTAGAGTATCTGCACCGCACCTGGCCGTTCGCGCTACGACGCCTGCACGAGGCCACCCATGGACCCGAGCACTGGCGCGACCTGGTCACAGCGTTGCACGAGGACAGCGTGTCTCGTCCCGAATTGTCCGATGACACGTTGGCCGGCATCGCTTGCCCGATTCTGTTGATGGCAGGCGACCGGGACGAACCAACGCGTCAGCAGCAAGGTCGGCGGTTCGCGCAAGTCAATCCGCGGGCACGGTTCGTCGAGATCGCGGGCGCAGCGCATTCGGCCCACCAGAAGTGCCCGGATACGGTCAAGGGGGTCATCGGTGACTTCCTGGCCGAAGTCGACCTTGAGAGAGCGGGGAGTCATGGCGCGGTCAACTGAGCTGAAGGCGAAGAAGAATCATCAGCCGGCAGAGGTAGGCGAACCGAGTTGGCAGAAGGACAGCGTCGACCGGTCGCTGCGCAACGCCCGCGCGCGTGCCCAGGCCCGCAGCGACCGCTTCGTCTCGGCGGCGATAGAGCTCCTCGGGGAGCGAGACGAAAGCGACTTCACCATCCAGGACGTCGTCGACAAATCCAACATGTCGCAGCGGACGTTCTACACCTTCTTCGACGGCAAAGACAGCCTGCTGCTGGCCGTGTACGAGACGATCCTGCGGACCACGGCGATGCCGATGATGCGGGAGCGGTGCGAGGGCGTCACCGATCCCGTGCTGCGGCTGCGGACCCTGATGGAGGCCCTGTCCGAAAAGACCGCGATGCCGGCCCGACTGGCGCGCGGACTCAGCGTCCTGCACCTGCGGCTCACCGAGTCCCGCCCCAATGACCTCGCTTACGCCCTGGAACCCCTGCACTCTCTCATCGTCGAGTTGCTCGAAGGGGTCGCGGAGGCCGGCCTGCTCCGGGACGACGTCCCGCTGGCCACCCAGGCCGCGCTGCTTCAGGAACTGCTGCTGGCGACCTTGCACTCCGCGGTGTTGTCCGGTGGGCAGTCGACGAGTGCCGATCACCTGTGGGCGTTCTGCTCGGCGGCCATCCTCCGCACGGCGACCTGACCGCCGCGGCGCCTCTCCTCAGGTCACCGCACCACTGATCTTGAGGTCGATCAGTTCGTCGTCGGACTTGCCGAGGGCACGCAGAATGTCGTCGGTGTGCTCGGCGAATTGCGGGGCCCGCGTGATCTGTACCGGCTTCTCGTCGAACTGGACCGGGTTGGCGACCAGTTCCCGGGCAGTACCCTCGCTGTCGAGCACTTCGGCGATCAGCCCATTGGCCCGCAACGCCGGGTCTTGGCCCACTTCCCACGGATCCTGCGCGATGGCCCACTGTCCTTCCATGCCGGCGAACCGGGCGATCCATTCGGCGAGGGGCCGCGCGGCGAGTACCTCTTGCACGATCTCGGCCGCCGCCGGCGCGTTGCCCATCAGTGCCTCAACGGTAGCGAATCGCTGGTCGGTGATGAGGTCCTCACGGTCGATGTGCTGACAGAACTCGGGCCAGTACCGCCCGGGTTGGAGCATCGCCAGGACGAGCCAACGGTCGTCGGCGGTTCGGTAGTTGCCGACCAGCGGGTTCGTCGGCGCCGAGTTGCCGGGTGCACGGCGCTCCGGTGGGCTGCCCTCGAGAAGGGCGAAACCCACCGAGAGCGCGTTGGCCCAGGCACCGACCCCGAGCAGGGACACATCGATGACAGAAGTCTCACCGGTGCGCTCCCGCGCGAACAGGGCGCCGGCGATACCGCCGGCGATGGTCATCCCGCCCAGTGAATCACCGTAGGCGCCGGCGGGCATTACACATAGGCCGTCGTAATCCACCGGGGTGGTCCCCACCGCGCTGCCGGCCCGGGCCCAGAAGGCGGTGCTGTCATAGCCGCCTTTCTCGCTGTCGGGGCCGGCGGCGCCGAAGCCGGATCCCCGGACGTAGATGATGTCCGGATTGATCTTGCGGACGTCGTCGAGTTCGATGCCCAGCCGGCGACGCGCCGCGGGCAGGAAGTTCGTCAGGAACACGTCGCTGATACGGATCAGCTCGTGCAGGACCTCCAGCGCCCCGGGCTGCTCCAGCGCCAGGCCGATGCTGCGTTTGCCCCGGTTGGGGTGTTCCATCAAGGGGGCGAAGGACCCACTGCCGACCGGCATGCCCATCAGGGCGCTCAGGCCACGCTGGGCGTCACCGGTTTCGGCGTGTTCGACCTTGATGACGTCGGCGCCCCAGTCGGCCAAGACCGCACCCGCGGCCGGGACAAAGGTGAATTGCGCCACCTCCAGCACCCGGACGCCGTCCATCGGTCGAATCACTATGTCTCCTTTGCAGTTTCATTTCTGGCCCGGAAGGAGCCCGTTAGCGTCGGCGGCGGGTCAGCTGCTCGCCGGACGGACGTGGACCACGTCCATCATCACTTCACGGGGCCGGGTGATGACGTCGTGCAGCACCTCGGCGACGGTGGCCGAGGTGAGGAGGTGGGTGCCACTCATTCGGGTCAGGTAGCCGTCGGCTTCCCACAGCGGCCAGGCCTTTTCGAGGTCGCCCGGGCCGAAGTTCTCGTGGATTCCGGTATCTCCGACCGCGCCGAGAATGACCAGGGTCACCCGGATGCCCTCTCGTCGCAGCTCCTTGCTCATGGCTCCGGTGAAACCGTTGAGGCCACGCTTGCTGGCGGCGTAGAGGGTCATCATCGGCATGTCGTCGAGGGTGATCTCCGAGGAGATGTTCATGATGTCGCCGCCGCCGGCCGCGCGCAGCAGCGGAATGGCCGAGCGCGTGGTGTAGATGGGAGCCACCAGGTTGGTGTTGATCGTGACGGCGATGTCTTCATCGCTGGCTTCTTCGATCAGCCGAATCCGGCTGGCGCCTGCGGAGTTGATCAGGACGTCGATACGGCCGAACTGCGCCGCGATCTGATCGAAGGCGGCATGCACATCTTGGCTGTTGGTGACATCGGTGACGATCGAGACGGCGCTGGGCCCGATGATCTCGACGACCTCGTCGAGAAGCAATTTGCGGCGGGCCAGTAGCACTACCGTCGCGCCATCCTGCGCGAGGCGAATCGCCGTGGCCCGGCCGACGCCCATCGATGCACCGGCGACCACGGCGACCCGGCCCTCCATGCTTTGCGACATCACACTCCTCAGTGTTCTGCGTGTGAATCTAACGAAATACGCGGATCAGGATGCATCGACTGCGCACCTATTCCTTGCAATGCGCGCAGATATCGTTCTACCATGACGCGTACGTGATAGTCATCACCTGACCCGAGAAACTCGCGTCCGGCAGCAGTGTGCAGAAGGAGTCGGTTGTGGTCACAGGTGTCACCGGCAAAGAGGCGAAGGACTGGGCGTCAGAACACCTGTGGGGTAACTGCAGTTCGCTATACACCCCGTTCTGCGGTCTCGATGGCGACGACATCGACTACCAGGCGCTACGCGCGTTGGTGCGGCACTGTCTGGTCGAGCTGGACCAAGACGGTATCTGGCTGACCGGCGGCATCGCCGAGTTCTGGTCACTGACCACCGACGAACTCAAAGAAGTAGCCCGGGTCGCCATTGAGGAGGCTCGACGGATCAAACCCGGCGCGCTGGTGCAGGTGATGTCGAGCACCGACACGGCCAAACAGGCCGTCGAGCTCACGCTGAACGCCCAAGAGTTGGGCGCCGACATCTGCTACATCCTGACGCCCTACTTCGAGTGCTCCGGAAAGCCCGG
>JGI12631J13338_1000276_pt1 | contig 16293 bp, 20 predicted proteins | sample BlaSpr_A8_Ref_O1_FD_13338 | JGI IMG/M metagenome (IMG submission 13338) | reverse complement strand
ACCGGCCAGTGGCATGCCGCCGAGCAGGTTTCCAGGCCCGCCTGCAGCCTCTGGGGCGGCGCTGACGGTGCTGACCGGCACGGCTGCCGCATGCCTTAGCGGCCGGTCTCTTGGCTAATTTCGAGCTCGTCGCCCTCAGCCGCCCGGAACTTCTTCGCCGTCTGGAAGCCGGATTACGAACATGTTGAGCCACGACTCCACCGCCACCGCACCCAACCAGTTGTGGGTGACCGATCTGACGTTCGTGCCGATCTGGGCCGGTATCGCTTACGTGTGCTTCCTCACCGACGCGTTCAGCCGCATGATCGTGGGCTGGCGGGTCGCTTCGCACATGCGCACCACGATGGTGCTCGACGCCTTCGAAATGGCGCGCTGGCCACGCGGAATCTCCATCCTGAACCAGCGCAAGGACCACAACGAGGCGGACTGGGTCGTCGACACCGACGAGCTCCAGCGCCGACTGACCGCCCTGCCTGCCGAGACCTTCCCTCACACCACCCGCTCTCCCGCCGAGCTCACCGCCGGCAAGGGCCGCGACCGGTTCGACTTCGCCGTCGCCCTGATGATCGGCGGCCTCGCCCACCACTAGCCCCCCGCCCTCCCACCTCGCCGGGCAGATGAGCAGGACACCGGTCGGGATCCAGCTGGCCGCGCTCTACGCCCGCGACGACGATTTCGCGTTCCTGCAGCGCACCATCGACGCGATCGCCGTCGCCGCGGACGACCAGGACCCGTTCCAGACCCTCGACATGCGCTTTCACATCGGGATCGCCTGCGCCATCGGCAATATCACCGTGCTGCGGTTGGCCAAGCTACTGACCGGAACCCTTTGGGCGGCAAGGAAACTGCTGCCCACCTATGGGCTGGAAACCCCAGACTTCACCCTCGACATCCACACCACAACGCTGGCCGCCCTGATGAGCCGAAACCCCGCCAACGTCGCCGCGGTCATGGACGAAGACCTCGCCCAACTCAAACACGCCTGGCAATGCGAAAACCAGCGCACCGTCGGCTGCGCGCTTGCTAGGTTGGCTTGGGCTGCGCTGATCCGTAGCTTCAGCGACTGTTGCGGAGTGTTGGGTGAGCTTGAGTGTGGCCAGGTTCGTGGCATTCATTCGCGCCGGCTACCCGCACGGCGTCCCTCAGAGCGACTACAGACCGCTGCTGGCACTGCTGCGGCGTCGTATGCGACGACGAGGTAGCGGCGGTGGCTAGAGACCTGGCGGCTCGTGGCGAGTTGAAGTTGCACATCGACATCGCCGATATTGGCGCGGCCATCACGCGGATCACTGACGAAACTTCCATCCGCGGCAGATCTCGAACGTGTCCAGCGTCGCGTTGGCGGCGACTGGCTGGTCCGGTGACCCTACTCACTCTTGTGGGCGTTGCTCCGCGGCTTTCCAGCGCTTGTGAGCTTCGCAGTCGGCGCGCCAGCAACTGGGGCCGTGTCGCTGTTCATCGCGGAGGCCGATTTCGACCACTTGGTAGTACTTCAAGTGGCCGCACTCGCAATCCTCGCCTGTGTAGTCGTTGTAGCTCACCGGTCCCCCGCTCGAAAGCGTCACCCGCAGCCGCTTCTTGACTACCTCAGACTAAGCATGCGGCAACCCGTGGCTGGTTGTCCCAGCATTCATTTTCTTTACGTGGGCGCAAATTCTCGGGCCAGGGGCGGGTCGAAGATAGATTCCCCGGTCGTCGTTGTCCTAAGTATTGCGGACAGTACTAGCAAACCGAGTCGGCGATGGCCTCTCCCAGTACGTCATCAGGTTACGCACGGGCCGCCATGTTCTGGCCCGGAGCCTCATCAGGTTGCGTGGGCTGACCGGCCAAGCCCCCTCCGCGAGAGCGGCGCGCGCGCTGCTCTCGCGGAGGGGCGCCAAGTCAGGACTTGGAGAGTTGGTGGGGGCAGTAGAATTTCGCCGAGATCATGGCGTAATTGGATGCGTTTTCCATATCGAATCCGGGATTGCGGGTTTTCACGTCGTGGACTAGCTCCAGGCCCGACTCGCCGTTATTCAAGCACGTGCACACCGCTTTGCCGGACATGATGGCTTGACCCGGGTTGCTGTAGGTGATGCCGACTTGGTGCAGAGCAGCGAGGAAGCCTGCGTCGTCACCGTCCAGAGGAGCAGGAGGAGGATCGGCATATGCCGGTGCGGCGAGGCCGATCATGGCCGAAACGCCGAGTAGCGCTAGTAGCAGTCTCATAACTTATCACTCTCCCAATTAGGTTGATTCGGTGTATTTGACGGCAACAGAGCTGCGCTGCGCCCGCCCCGTCCCATCTGCAAATTGACAGCCCGACGTGCGGTCCTGTTTGCGGTCCGCTTGCTAAACCTCAGCGCTGCGTCCAGCCCATCTGAGACCTGTTCGAGCTATCACCTGCGCAGCAGAAATACCATGATCGTCGGCCTATAGGCACCAATGAGCAAATGGGCCGGAGATCCCGTCCAGGAGTTCAATTTGTGGAATTAGCAGCAGACCCTAGCCCGATCAAGCGATCGTGACAACTGGCATGGGCGGAATTTCATTTGCGCCAGGCGCGAAATCTACGAACCCCTTTGGCGCCATTGCCGAAACAATCGGCGTTCCAGGTATCCGTCAATGTCACGATTGCACCTAAGCGCATTGAATTTGAACGCACGCCGTGCGTATTGGCTTGAAGTATTCAGCGTCGCTATTGCGGGATACCGCTGGAGTTGGTTGACGATGGGCTGATGCTGGGCCTGCAGCGACGCCGCCTGCGGCCAGACGGTGGCGCCGTGGGCGTCGCCGGACCGATAGCTAATCGTCATGCCGTGTCTCCTAACGTGACGATGGTACGTATGCAGCGCTTGGACCGGGCTGCTTGGTATCTAAGGGTTTGCTGTGAGGCATTGCTCCTGCTGTCGATAAGTTGCGCATATGCCCGCTGCACCGTGGGAAGTGCGGCGTGATCGCCGCACTGCTGATCGCGATCCTGGGCCTGATGTTGACCATCGCGGCGATCGGCTTCGGCGTGAAGCGCGCCCTCGACGGCAAGTGACCACCTACCCGGCCCAACTCTTGAGGAGAAAAGCGATGAGCACCAACCCAACAAGTCCGGCGATGGCGATGTGCGAGCAGTGCAACGCCTTCCGGCCCATGGCCGAGTTATAAGCGAGCTGACCCGTCCAGCCCACGCCGTCCTGCGCGTGTGCGGGCATGTGGTGCCTGCAAGAGCGGCGCCGAGGACCGGATGCCTTCGCCCCACGGGGGGCCCACTCGGCGCGCGACGCCTTCGTCCTAGCGCGCTAGTTAACAGCTAACGTGCTCCGCTGTACCACCGATTGCACCGGAGATTTGATCCGCAAGCGTCGGAGATGGCTGTTCGATGGTCCAGCGGTCACCATCCACATAGTCAAATGTCGATTGACCGAATGACTTTACTAACCGGCAGCCCGTCGTCTTTATAAAGACGACCCAGTTGTCGCGCTGGGTGTTGTCTTTCCAAATGATCAGTGAGAGGCCCTCGTTCTGAACCTTGCACGAACCAACGTCGTCGGCGCCCTCTGCATCCGTCTCGCGATCACTACTTGTAACCGCTTGATAGCCGGCGCATGCAAGACCCGCCTTGTTGAGAGCGTCGCGGAGGTCTGCACTCGAGGAAAAGCTGACGTCCGCCCTTGCTTCAGACTGCAATCCTCCCCAACCAGCGAGCACAACTACGAGCAACGCACCGCAGAACTTCCTCGTGTCCACGCCTGGGCTCCCTTCAATCTTTGGACCCGCCCCGCGCGATGCGGAGGGTAAACCGGTGGAGGACAGGAAATTCCTTCTGCCCGCCGGCGCCGCGATCAGCATCATGCATCTGAGACCGATGTGGAAGCGTGTGCAGGCCGCAAGCGGCTGATGCCGAAGGGGCTGTGGCGGCGATGGTGTTGAGCGCTGTGACCATATCGGGTGCATTCTTCGCGGTGAGCTGCCAGCCCGGCAACCGTGAAACTGGACAGCATGGCGTTTGATCGGATTCAGACTTGCATGCTGTGGTTTGGTGAAACGCCGGGGGGGAAGAATGAGTGCTCAGTCTTCGGGTACGACTCGGGATCACTCCCCGCCGGGTGCGCCGAATATCAGCCCGTCCCCACCGCCGACACCAACGATCACCGGCGGCGGCCAGGCCCTCCCGGTCGACCCCGCCACCCCCGGCGCCGCCCCGGCACCACCGTCGCCGGCCAGCACAGCGGCGCCGCCAGCGCCGCCGTTACCACCGTTACCGCCGCCACCGCTCCGATGCCCGGGATCTCGCCGCCCACCAAGACCCGGCTGCTGCAGTGAGGGCCCCGTGAAGCGCGGCACGGAAAGCTCGAGCCAGGGGCCCGCGCTACGTGGGCTTGTCGGTCTCGACTTGTTCATCCGCATTTGCGACGGTCTGGCCGCGTGCCGCGAATGCGCCCGCGATCGGGGTGAAGGCGATCGTCAGCAGTGCGCCGAACATCAACGCCGACGATTCGCCTGCGGCGAGAAGGTGTTCCTCGGTCCCGATAGTGGCCGCGGCCACCGGCACGCCGAGCTGCGCGGCCGACAGCACAGCAAGTGTTATCGGCTGGCCGAGCAGCCTTCCCACGCAATGCGCCAGGACAGCACCCAGCCCCAGGCCCACTCCCAATAGAATGAATTTCGGGTGCGAACCGAGTTCGCGCACCTGCAGCGAGGCGCCCAGCCAGACAAAGAACAACGGGCTGAAAAACCCCTCAGTGATACCGAATAGCTGACGCGCCAACCGTCGCGGTTCGCCGACCGCCGCGATCACCAAACCCAACGCGAAGCCCGCCAGCATGATCGACACGTGGGTGTTGACGGCCAGCGCCGCCAGCGCGAACAGCACGAACAGGTTGGTCCGCAATTCCAGCGCGAGCTGGTGTTTCTGGGAATAGGCGTGCATGCGCTGGCGCCAGCCCTTGTGGTCGACCGCACGTAGAATCACGAAGAGCACCACCGCGAAGCCCGCAATCGCCAGTGCACCTAGTGCTGCCGTTGGCGCCCGCCGGAAGTCGATCACCAACGGCAGCAAAACAATACACGCAGCATCCGCGATGGCGATCTGCGCAGTCACGGACAGTACACGCGGTCCCTGCAAGCCCAGCGAATCGATCACCGGCAATGCCAGCGCCGCTGACGAAGACGTCATCAGAACCGCGTAAAGCGCCGCGTGGCCGGTGCCGAAGGCAGTCGCCAACCCGACACCGAGAGCCACCGCGACGATACCGACGAGAACCGCTCGCGCCAGCGCCAGCGGCACCGCCGAGCGCACCTGGCTGCTACGGACGGGAACATGGGTGCCCACGACAAACATCACCAGCGCGAAGCCGATATTCGCGAACAACTGAAACGTCGAGTTGGTGACGTCGAGGACGCCGAAACCGGTCTTGCCGAGGATGAGCCCCGCGATCAGCTCACCGATGATCACCGGAATCCGCAAGCGCGGCAGCGAAGCCAGCAGCGGACCCGCGAAACCTACGGCGGTTAGCAGCGCCAACGTGTCGAAGCCGAATCCCTGCACGTCAGCGGCCTTTCCGCGGCGACGACACTAGGCTTCCGCCTTTGCTCCCACGGCTTGCCCGCGTGCGGCTATCAGATTGCGGAATTACACCGGAGTAATTCCCGTTCATTTGGGGAACCACTCGGTATACCAGCACGAAGGAGGACTCGACCTTATGGCCACTATCATCACACCGCTGCCGCGCGGAGCCATCGGCGCGGACACGTTTGACCAGCTCGGCACCCGGGTGATCTTCGGTCCCGCGGTGGGAGACGAGGCGGCTAGCGCCCGCGCCACCGCGATACAAGCCGCAAACGGCGCGATCGTCGACGACCCTACCGAAGAAAGTCCACACGTGGAGTTGTATTTGGCCACCGGAGAACTGACCCCGGCGGCGGCCGAGCAACTCGCGCACGACCTGATCGCCGCAAGTGATCTGGCACGAGCGTGGGAGCTGGACGCTGCCATTGCCAGGCACCCCGCCGGCCGCAAGCGGCGACAAAGCTAGCCACCGCGCCACGCACAAATCGGTCGCCCTTGTGGTGCCCGCAATCCGCGACTCGCTGGCCGAGTCGAATAGAGGCAAGACGCCAAGCAGTCTCGGAAGCCGAACCCGCCCAGACTTCTCTCGATCCACTTCGTCGCGCACCCCGCAAACGGCGCGCACCCCGCAAACGGGATGATGCGATGGGCGAGTCAACATTCGTTCACCTATCTCAGGATCGCTCGGGCAGCACAACGCGAACTAGTAAAATCCAACCAGCACAGTCTGCCGAACTGTTGGAGCAGGTTCGCAACATTGACGACCAATTCACGCCCGCCACCGGCGATATTCTTCTTTTACCAGGTCAGCACCGCTTTCAAGGGTCGGCAGCCCCAATGACCTCGGCATGTTTGCCGACCGGGATTCAGGGAACGTAACCAGAGGGGGGTGCGCGTGCGCCGGCCTGCGCGCCCGCCAAGGTCCCGTCGGTTCAGCCCGAGAGCCGACGGGACCGCTATTTTCGAGGCTCTTAGCGCTCTTTACCGGCTGACGCCCAACGTGCCAGATGCAGCCGAACGGGAGTCATCCAGGAGTAGCGTGCGGCTTATGGATGGGTCGACGAGCTTGTGGATTCTCGGTGGCTACCAGAGTGATTTCGCTCGCAACCTGACCAGAGAAGACCGCGACTTCGCGGCTTTGACCGCGGAGATCGAAGTGCACGACTGCTTCACCCCTAACGAGTACCTGGTCAGTGACCACATCGGGCTGACCGGCCCAGGCGAATCGTGGAGGGGCATCGAAAACGGCGAGATCGAGATCGGCGGCCGGCTGCCGATCAACCCCAGCGGAGGACTGATCGGCGACGGACACCCGGTCGGTGCTCCGGTGTGCGGATGGTGGTTGGTGCTGCAAAGCAGGTCAGCGGCACGGCTGGCGATTATCAAGTCGAGGAGCAAAACGTTCGGCACCCTGAATTTCGGCGGCAGCACTGGACCGGGGGGCACACCGCAAGGTGTGGGCACCGCAAGGTGTGGGCACGAAAGTGAGAACCAAGGTTGGGCCGCGTGAGCGGCCCAGTCAGAATCCCGGCCCTTCAGGGCCTGGAGGAGGTCAAGGAAAAGGGCTTTTGACAATGGACGTTGAGATCGTCGGCAAGTTCCTGTCGACCCTGCCCGAAGATGACGACCACCCCTACCGCACCGGTCCATGGCGCCCGCAGACCACCGAATGGGACGCCGACGACCTCACCCCCGTAGCGGGCGAAATCCCCCGCGACCTGGACGGCATCTACCTGCGCAACACCGAAAACCCGCTGCACCCGGCGTTCGAGACCTATCACCCATTCGACGGCGACGCCATGGTGCACGTCGTCGGCTTCCGCGACGGAAAAGCCTTCTACCGCAACCGCTTTGTCCGCACTGATGGTTTCTTGGCGGAGAACGAAATGGGTGAGCCGCTGTGGCCGGGTTTGGCCGAGCCGGTGCAATTAGCCAAGCGCGAGCAGGGCTGGGGCGCGCGAACCAGGATGAAGGACGCATCGAGCACCGACGTCATCGTCCACCGAGGTATCGCGCTGACCAGCTTCTACCAGTGCGGTGATCTGTACCGGATCGACCCGTACTCGGCTAATACGCTCGGCAAGGAGACCTGGAACGGACATTTCCCGGTCGACTGGGGCGTGTCGGCGCATCCGAAAGTCGACAGCAAGACCGGCGAACTGCTGTTTTTCAACTACAGCAAGCAAGACCCGTACATGCGTTACGGGGTGGTCGACGAGAGCAACGAACTGGCCCACTACGTCGACATCCCACTGCCCGGGCCGCGGCTACCGCACGACATGGCGTTCACCGAAAACTATGTGATCCTCAACGATTTCCCGTTGTTCTGGGACCCGAGCCTGCTCGAGCACGATGTGCACCTGCCCCGGTTCTATCCCGACATCCCATCGCGCTTTGCGGTGATCCCGCGCCGGGGCGGAACCGACGACATCCGATGGTTCGAGGCGGACCCGACGTTCGTGCTGCACTTCACCAATGCCTACGAAGATGGTGACGAGATCGTGCTCGACGGGTTCTTCGAAGGCGATCCTCAGCCCGCCGAAAACGGAGCCGCCGGTGGAACGAAGTGGGACAAGCTGTTTCGCTTCCTGGCCTTGGATCGCCTGCAGTCTCGGCTGCACCGCTGGCGATTCAATCTGGTCACCGGCGCGGTGAAAGAAGAGCAACTGTCCGAGTCCATCACCGAATTCGGGACCATCAACCCCGATTACGCCGCAGGCAGCTACCGCTACACCTATGCCGCCACCGGAAAACCGGGCTGGTTCCTGTTCGACGGACTGGTGAAACACGACCTGCTCACCGGAAACCAGCAGGGCTACTCATTCGGCGACGGAGTCTACGGAAGTGAGACTGCGGTGGCGCCACGAAAGGGCAGCACCGGCGAAGACGACGGCTACCTGGTCACCCTCACCACCGACATGAACGCTGACGCCTCGTACTGCGCGATCTTCGACGCTGCCCGAATCGCCGACGGCCCGGTGTGCAAATTACCACTGCCGGAACGCATTTCCAGCGGCACCCATTCGACTTGGGTTTCGGGTGCGGAGTTGCAGCGCTGGGATACCGTGGACGCGGCGGCTGGCGCGATCGGGCTGTGATAATCGCCGAGCCTGTAACCCGGCGGCGTAACTACGACTAGCGCTGTGCAGATTTACGGGCTCGGTGATCGGAGAAGCAGTGAATAAACCCCGCCGGACCACAAACTGGCCCAACGAGTTGTCGTCGATCGGCGCCATCCGCTTCGCCCGCCGCTCGTCGAACTTCCAAGAAACAGTGCGGTTCTACCGTGAACTGGTGGGGCTCCCGGTCTATGAAACCTTCGACGCCAGCTATGGCAGCAACGGTGCGATCTTCGGCCTGCCCAGCTCGCATCTGACGATGGAAATCGTAGAAGCGGTCGACGCCGTCGCCGTGGACCCTCACGAACAGCTCTGCCTGTACTTCCCTGACAAGAAGGCACAACACGCAGCAATCGCACGCCTGCAACAGGAAGCGCTGGAACCCGTTGACCAGCACCCGTACTGGGAAGCGTCCGGGGCAGTCACCTATCGTGACCCGGACGGCCGCGAAGTCGTGTTCGCCCCCTTCGTGTACGGACTCAACGAGCCCGTCGAAAGCTCAGCGTCCGGCAGCCACGAGTTCCCATCGCCCTGAGATTTCAGCGCTGAGGCCGATTCGCCGCCAATGCTGCCGCTACCGCCCAAAGCGAACATGCCACGGCGCACACCGCGCCGACTGCACCGACATAGAGTCCGTACTCAGCTGACACCGGCGGGTTGACATTGCGTTTGTAGTACAGCGCTGTCAGCGCCACGATGAGCAGCGAAACGGTCAGCGCGGCAATGGAAGCAAGCCTCAGGGACAGGCCCCGACCCACCAGCGCCCCCGCCACCAGCAGCGCCGAGGACAGCAGCACGATGAGCTGACCTGCACCGAACCCCGAAGGAAGTATCAGGCTCCCGTGGCTACCCCCGATGGCGTTGGCCCAGCCGCCGCCGTTGACCGTAGTGGTCAGCCACGGCATCCAGGCGCTGGCCGAAACGACCAAGGCGAAGAACGCCACCAGCCAACCGGGGCGCAGGCGGCGGGTCATGATTGCGACATTAGTAGGGTGTCGGACCAGTCGGCGCTCGCCACACGCGGCATGGCCGTGATCACCCGCAGCGTCTTGGCAACGTCCTCAGCCGGGTTTGACGGCCAGCACCTGATCCACCCCCATCCGGCCTTCCTCGAAGGCGAGCACGGCGCCAGCCAGATACAACCGCCACACCCGGGCCACCTCTTCGCCCTGCAGCGCGACGAATTCGTCGAAGCGGTTCTCCAGCGTGTCGATCCAGTGCGCGGCGGTGCGGGCATAGTGCTCGCGCATCGCCCCGACGGAGCGGATCTCGAAACCCGCGTCCTGCAGGTAGTGCAACGTCTGCCAAAGCGGCCGGATGTGCATGTCGGGCGCGATATACGCCTCGATGAACGGTCCTCCCCCCGGCGCCGCATCGGCTCGACGAGACATCTGCTGAAACACCAGCCTGCCGCCAGGCTTCAGCGCGCGACCAAGGATTGCGACGTAAGTCGGATACAAGCGCTCCCCTACGTGCTCGCCCATTTCGATGGAAGCGACCGCGTCGAAGGCCGCCTGCGACGTCGGGAGCTTGCCGAAGTCGCGGTAGTCCTGCAGCCGAACCTCGATGCTGTCGGTCAGGCCACGGTCGGCAGCGCGGGCAACGGTGAAATCGCGCTGCTGGGCCGACAGCGTGATCCCGGTGGCGCGGACACCGTAGCGGTGTGCCGCGTGCAGGATCAGCGATCCCCAACCACAACCGACATCAAGCAGATGCATTCCCGGCTTGAGGCCGAGCTTGCGGCAGATCATCTCCAACTTCGCAGTCTGCGCGTCGTACAGCGACTGGCCTTGGCGGGTGAAATACGCCGACGAGTAAGCCATGTGGTCGTCAAGCAGCAGCTGGTAAAAATCGTTGGACAGGTCATAGTGGTGGGCGATCACCGCCTGATCGCGGCGCCTGGTGTGTAGCCGCCGGGACAGTCGCGCCTCGCTGGCCGGGGCTGCGGGCGGCGGACCGACCGCCCCCAGTCGCGCGGCTTGCAGTACCGCTACCGCTCTGCCCCGTTTTGGAAACCCGGTACCCGGGTGCGATCGGGCCAATCGCCAGACTCGGCGCAGACCGTCCTTCAGGTCGCCCTCGACATCGATGTCACCCGTCACATAGGCGCGAGCCAAGCCCAGTTCACCTGGGCGCCAAAGCAATCTACGCAAAGCGCGTCGCGAACGCACCACCAGAACCGGGCCACCGGCGGGCCCGGCCTCACTGCCGTCCCAGGCACGTATCCGAACTGGCGGCTCGACGCCGGTGGTGCTTCGAAGAAGGACCACCAGGCGATCAGCGACGGGCGCCACGATCCCCATTCAGGCCCGGGTCAGGAGCCGTGAACACCGTGACGAACTTCTGCAGCGATTCGCGGATATCGCTACGCAGTGCGGCGGCAACAATCATGCCGATCGGCCCGAACAGCGCCGGGCCACCAAGGTGCACGTCGAAGCTGACCACGGAGCCTTCGTCTTTCGGCTTAACCTTGGCCATCAACTTGACCTTGACGCCTCCCACGCCGTCGCCGTTGAGTGTCATAGCCTCCGGCGGTTTGTAATGCACGATCGTCCACTTGATCCGGTTGAGCATGCCCTTGACCTCGACGATGGACTCGATGACCGTGCCCTTCTGCAGGTCGTCCGGCAACTTGCTGCGCCACACCCGGTGGATGCTTAGCCATTCCTTGTAACGAGATAGATCGGAGGCGTGCTTCCAGGCCTCCTCCGGTGGCAGCGGTACGTCGATGGATCCAGAGAGTTTCGCCATGCGTTCAGTTCTGCTGATCGCCCTTGTCGTCGGGGTTAGCGGCCTTCCTGGCCTCTTCCTGCGCCTTTTCCTGCACCTTCTGGATGGTGTCGGAATACTTGTGCTGCGTCTTTTCGTCGACGAACTCGCCGGCTTTGTCGATCGCTGTCTCGATCTTGTCGGCGTTCTGCGCCAACAGATCCTTTGCTTTGTCCAGGAATCCCATGCGCGACGTCCCTTCCCTACGGATCACCAGCGCCGCCGGGGAATCCTGCATTGCTGGTAGCAGCCTAACTTGTCGGTGTCCTGGCCACCCTAGTCGCCGGAGCCGCTGGCACGTCAGCCTTCAGGTGCTAGCTCGGGTGAAGGTTCCCAACTTGTCTGAGTCGAAGTACTCCAGGTTCAGCGTGGCGCCGGGGAACCCGGAGAAGATAGCCTTGGAAATCGTTCCAGACGGTGCGTTTTCGCTTGTCAACGCGAACGTGAAAGTGTCACCGTCCCAGTGCGTCAAATTGAACGTCTGGTCTTTCGGTCCCAGCGACAACTGCAGTCCGCCTTCGCTTTCTGTCACAGTGGCCGGCCCCCAGTAGTCGTTGGCGTACACCCCGACATAGTCGCTGACCGGTCTTTGCGGCGCGGCGTTGGCTGGGGGCTGTTTGCCGACCAGCGAGCCCTCGGGATTATTCAGCGGGGCGAGTCCTTTCTTGTACAGGGCCACCCAGTCCTCACGAACCTGGCCGTACTGCACCAGATCCATGAATTGCGCGGTCAGCGCCTCCGGCACGCCGTAGGGCGCAGCGTTGGTCAACACGATGATGCCGATGTCCTCGGACGGCATCACCGCGAAGTTCGTCGCCGCCCCCGACGAAAAGCCACCGGAGTGGCTGTACTGGGTGCGCCCCGACGAGGTCACCGAGACGTTGAATCCATGACCGTAGAGGCCGGCGCGGGCTGTCGGCGATGCCGCGGCCACCGAAATGACCTGCGGGGTGATAGCAGCCAGCAACGCCTCCGGCGATGTGATCCGCTGGCCGTTGTAAACGCCGTTGGCCATCACCATGGTCAGCCAGCGCGCCATGTCGTTGACCGACGAACTGACCCCCCCGGCGGGTGTCTGGGGATCCGGTTCCCGTTGGAAGCGCGGCTCCCATTTGTCGCCGACTTTGACGTGGTTCACCGCGTGGTCTGGCCTGGCCATGAAATCAGCGAAGCGCGAGCTTGTGGATGTCATCCCCAGCGGACGGTAGAGCACCTTGTCGGACAGATCCTCCCACGGTTCGCCTGCTGCGGCCGCCACCGCCTCAGCAGCTGCGGTGACTCCGAAATTGGTGTAGGCGTAGCTAATTCGAAACGGTTCCAGTGGCAGGAGGCGCAGCCGCTCTATCGTCTGGCGACGGTCGTAGCCCAGATCCTCCAGCTGGTCGCCCGCGTGATCCGGCAGCCCAGAACGATGTGAGTACAGGTCAGCGATGGTCACATGGCTGGTGACGTAAGGATCCGAGAGCGCAAACCACGGCAGTTTGGACACCACGGGCGTGTCCCAGGTGATGACGTTGTCGGTGACCTCGTGCGCTACCACGGTCGCGCCCACCGATTTGGACACCGAAGCCAACTGGAAGACGGTGTCAGCGCCAACCTTGTTGTCTTGACCTTCGCCTTTGCTTGCATCCCTGACGCCGAAACCTTTTGTATACATGGCCTTTCCGCCGTGAACGATGGCAACGGCCATGCCGGGGATGCCGCTGGCTTTCATCAGGTCGCCGACCAGGCCGTCGACCTTGGATATGGCATCGTCGATTCGGCCCGGGGGAATCTCCAGGCCCGACACCTCGCTGGGCGGTGCGCTAGTCAAGCTGGACGGCGGGCTCGATACCGGTTGCGCGGGCCCACATCCCATCAACGCCAGCAACACCACCACAACAGCGGCCGTCGCCGCGCGTTTCGCCATGGCCGCACTTTAGACCGCAGCGGTGCTATCTCGCTTCAATGCGAATGGTGGGTTGCCGTCATGTAGCACGCAACCAACGCTGTCCTGCCACCTGCCTGGCTCAACGAATCAGAGCCGCCACCACGAGTTGAATCTCCCAGCCCGCGCCGGCTCAATACGTTGGCCGGGTGTGGGTACCGCCACCCCGACATGATCAGCATCAGCTGCCACCAAAAGCCGCTCGACGGGCTCAGCCCATGGGTGCGGGGCCAGTCGGAAGGTGCCCCAGTGGATCGGCACCAGCAGACCCGACCCCGAATCGGTGACGTCCAGATGCGCCCGGACCGCCTCCTCGGGGTTCATGTGGATGTCCGGCCACCCCGAGTTGTAGGCGCCGATCGGCATCAGGGTCAGGTCGAATGGTCCGTGGTCTGCACCGGTCTGCGCGAAGCTCTTCGTGTAGCCGGTGTCGCCGCCGAAATATGCGCGATGACTCGGCCCGATAAACCCCCACGACGCCCACAGCGTGTTGTTGCGGCTGAAGAAGCGCCCCGAGAAGTGCCGCGCCGGCAGGCAAGCCAGGGTGAGCTCGTCGACCTGAGCGCTCTGATTCCAGTCCAGTTCGACGATGCGGTGCTCGGGGATGCCCCACGCGCGAAGATGCGCACCCACACCGAGCGGCACAAAGAACGGGGCCCGCTGAGTGCGGGCCAACGCGATAATGGTGTCGATATCGAGATGGTCGTAGTGGTCATGGCTGATGACCACCGCGTCCAGAGCAGGTAGCCCTTCCAGTTCCAGCGGCGGCGGATGCAGCCGCTGGGGGCCGACGATGTCCGACGGCGAACACCGGTCACTCCAGACCGGATCGGTCAGCACGCGGTAACCGTCGATTTCCACCAGCACCGTCGAGTGACCGAGCCAGCTGACGGCCAGTCGGCTGGCGTCACCCTGGTAGATCTCCGGCGAGGCTAATGGGATCGGCCCCCCAGGCCGGCTCGCGCCGCGTCCACCCACGAACTCCCGCGCGATGACCCGCCATTGCTCGCTGTCCAAGCTGACCGGCGAGGCGGGGTCAAGGTTGACGAAGACGCCGTCACGGTAGTTCGGAGAACCCGCTGCCGCCGCCTGGATCGCAGTAGGGTCGGCACCAAGGGCAGCCGGCGCGCCGTGCAGCGCGCGCAACACCCACCCTCCGGCGGCCAGTGTGGCCGTGCCGGCGGCCAGTCGCAGCGGTCCGCGCACCATGACGGTTATCCCCCCTGGAACCTCGGCGGCCGCTTCTCCACGCGGGCGATCTGCGCCTCGATGACGTCCTGGCTACCCCATGCTTTGTCGAAGAGCTCCTTGTGCTCCGGCCACGCTTCCTCGATGGAGCCGTCGTCGTTGAGCACCCGCTTGGCGTGTTGGATGGCCAGCGGCGCCAGGCCGGCGATCTCGGCTGCCCAGGCCTGGGCGTCTGCGAGCGTCCCGATGCGGTTGGCCATTCCGGTCTGCAGCGCCGTCTCGGCGGTCAGCTTCTCCGCGGTCAGCAGCATCGCGCGGGCCCTTCCGTGACCGACCAGCGACGACAGCCGGCGGATACTCCAGTTATCGAGGGCAAGCCCGTATTTCGACGTCGGAAATTGAAAAAAAGCCTCCGGGGCGACGACTCGCAGATCACATTGCATGGCCAGCTGAAGCCCGGCGCCGATCGCAGGCCCATTGATGGCGCCGATCACCGGTATCGGAACCGCGTCCATGGCCTTATGCAGCTCGATGAGCCGGTCGGGATAGTCGGCGGCGAATGCGTCGCCACTCAAGTCCGCCCCGGCGCAGAACACCGTGCCCTGGCCGGTCAGCACAATCGCACGGGTAGACCCGTCGCTTGCCTTCTCCACGGCTTCCTGCAACTCCTCGACGAGCTGGGAATTCAGGGCATTGCGGCGCTCGGGGCGCTGCAGCTCAATAGTCAAAACGGCTTCGGCCTGAGTGACACCGATCATGGGGCAAGCCTATATAGCCGAGTTCTATATAACCTCGTCGCGTGAGTCGTATCACGACCGAGCAACTTCGGGACGCCGTATTGGACCAGGGCTCTTTCGTCAGCTGGGACGTCGAGCCGCTGGCGCTTCCCGTCAGCGATTCCTACGCGCGGGAACTCTCCGACGCTCAAGCCGCCAGCGGCCTGGACGAATCAGTGCTGACCGGCGAGGGACGCATATTCGGGCGCCGGGTGGCGGTGGTGGTCTGCGAGTTCAGCTTCCTCGGCGGCTCGATCGGGGTGGCAGCAGCCGAACGGATCACGGCCGCCGTGGAGCGGGCGACCGCCGAGCGGCTGCCGCTGCTGGCCTCGCCGAGCTCCGGCGGCACGCGCATGCAGGAAGGCACGGTCGCCTTCCTGCAGATGGTGAAGATCGCCGCGGCCGTCAGACTGCACAAACAGGCACACCTGCCCTACCTGGTGTACTTGCGCAACCCGACCACCGGAGGCGTATTCGCGTCGTGGGGCTCGCTGGGCCATGTCACCGTCGCCGAGCCGGGCGCTTTGATCGGCTTCCTTGGACCTCGGGTGTACGAGCTGCTCTACGGCGAGCCATTCCCGTCCGGCATCCAGACCGCGGAGAACCTGCAGCGGCACGGTGTGATCGACGCCGTCGTTGACCTTGACGGCCTGCGGGGGACGCTGGATCGCGCGCTGACGGTGATCGCCGACGCTCCCGAACCGCTAATGGAGCCGCAACGGTTCGGACCGATACCCGATGTGCCGGCCTGGGACTCGGTGGTGGCATCGCGACGACCGGACCGCCCGGGTGTCGGGCATCTGCTGCGGCACGGCGCCACCGACCTGGTACTGCTGTCCGGGACCGGCCAGGGCGAGGCAGCGACCACGCTGCTGGCGCTGGCCCGATTCGCCGGCCAGCCCGCGGTGGTCTTGGGCCAGCAGCGAGGTAGCGGCGGGTCAGAAGCAAGGGTCGGACCCGCTTCGCTACGCG
>JGI12631J13338_1000275_pt1 | contig 16346 bp, 11 predicted proteins | sample BlaSpr_A8_Ref_O1_FD_13338 | JGI IMG/M metagenome (IMG submission 13338) | reverse complement strand
CGTTACCGGTGCGAGTTCCGGCATCGGCCGAGCCGTAGCACTTCAGCTGGGCTCGGAGGGTGCCGACCTCATGCTCACCGCCCGGCGCGCCAATGAGCTAGAAGTCGTCGCAGGCGAAGCATTGAAGGCCGGCGCCAAGCAGGCGCGCTGGGTCGTGGCTGACCTCGAGACCGAGGACGGGCCTCGGGCTGCTGTCGAGGCCGCAGCGGTCCAGTTGGGTCGGCTTGACGTGCTGATCAACAACGGCGTTCCGACGCAGGTCGGCGGACTTTCAGATTTCGACGAAGCGGGATTGCTCCGCGCATTCGAGGGCAAGGCGGTCGCCTACTTGCGAGCGGCGCGGGCCGCCATGCCGTATCTGACCCAGTCCGGCGGGGGCGTCATCGTCAATATTGGTGGCGCCGCCGGAGTCTCGCTGATGGATCATTACCTGCTCGGCACGATGGTGGTGAAGGCGATCCGGGGCATGACCAGTGTCCTCGCGCGGAACGTCGCGGCGGACGGTGTTCGAGTTGTCGGTGTCGATCCCGGACCGACCGAGACCGGGCGGCTGGGCCCCGGCCTGGCCGCGAAGGCGGCTCGTCGCGGCGTCGGTGTCGAGGTACTCCGCGCTGAGTTGGAAAGTGAGGTCCCGCTCGGTCGACTGATCACACCGGAGGAGATCGCAAAGGTCGTGACGTTCCTGGCGTCCGGCGCGGCGAACCAGGTGACCGGCACTACCGTGCTCGTCGACGGCGGGTATAGCCGAGGCGTGAGTTGACCAGCGCCTCGTCGGCGGGAGCAGGCCCATATCTCGACGGCGTACGAATCCTCGATCTCACGACGGCCCTTGCCGGTCCCTATTGCACGGCGATTCTCAGCGACCTCGGCGCCGAAGTCTGGAGCATCGAGCCGATCGAGGGAGACTCGATGCGTCGTCGGGGACGCCCGGACGGGTTGTCGATCCCGTTCGAAATGGTGCATCGCGACAAGCGCAGCATTCCCCTGGACATCCGAAACGAGGCCGGCCAGTCGGTCGTCGCCAAGCTCTCGACCCAGGTCGACGCGGTGGTCGAGAACTTCCGTCCCGGCGTCCTCGATCGGCACGGGCTCGGGCCAAGCGATCTGCTCGCTAGGTCTCCGGCCCTCGTGTACTGCTCCATATCCGGTTTCGGTCACACCGGGCCGCGCCGGCGCAATGGCGTGGTCGATCTCGTGGCTCAGGGCTACGCCGGGCTGATGAGCGTCACCGGTACCGGACCGGGCGAGATGGTGAAGGCGGGATACCCGGTTGCCGATCTCGGCGCCGGCATGTGGGGCGCGATCGGTGTACTGGCCGGACTGCGGCGCCGCGACGCCACCGGCGTCGGTGGGCATCTGGACATCTCCATGGTCGACGGCCTCGTCTCGTGGGGTATGTGGGAGCTGGCCGACTACCAGGTCACGGGCGAGGTGCCGGAGCCGATCGGAACTGCTCACCGACTCACGGCCCCTTATCAGGCGTTTCGCTGTCGCGACGATCGGTGGCTGACCGTCGCCGCCGTGGACCGGCTGTGGGTGCCGTTCTGCCGCATGATGGGTCTGGAGGTATTGCAGGCCGACCCACGGTTCTCCACGGAGTCGGCCCGCTACACCCACCGATCTGCGCTGGGTGGAGAGCTGGCGGCGGTCTTCGTTCGGTCCGATCGCGACGAGTGGCTCGCGCGGCTGGACGGCGCGGGCATCCCGGCCGGGCCGATCAATACGATACCCGACCTCTTGTGCGACGAACAGCTCTCCGCGCGTGGACTCTTCGTTGAGATCGAATCCGAAGGGCGGCGCGCGACATTGGTGAATACCCCGATCGTTGGTGATGGGTCACCGCGCATCCGGGGGGCCGCGCCGCAACTCGGCGCGGATACCATGTCCGTGTTGCGCGGCGCGGGCTACGCCGATGACGCCATTCGCGGGCTTACAGATGCTGGCGTCATCGGCGTCGGTCACGCCGACCTGCCTGCGCAGCCCAGCGATGGCGGCGGCGGTGTGCGGCGAGGGGACTCCGGTTCGTGGGAGCGGGTGCCGATGACGGGTGTAGGCCCTGATGCGGTCGGCAAGGGATTCCTGGATGCTGAGCAGTGTCGTTTCCACGAGAGGTTCACGGCGTGGCTCGAGACATCTCCGGCGCCCACCGGTGACTGGGACACGCCGGACGCCGTCCGTCGCCATCTGGACTGGCAACGTGTTGCGGCCGACGCTGGGTACGGGGCGATTCACTGGCCCATCGAGTTCGGCGGTCGTGCGGCGACCCTCGGATCTCAACTGCTCGTACTCGAAGAGCTTGCCCGACGCGGCCACGACCAGACGCTCCTCGCACCGGCTCTGAACTTCATCGGTCCGCTGCTCATGGAGTTTGGGACTGACCAGCAGCGTGCGGCCCACCTCGAAGCAATACGGACCGGACAGCAGATCTGGTGCCAGCTCTTCTCCGAGCCCGATTCGGGATCCGACCTGCCGAGTCTCCGGACGGCCGCTGACCGCGTCGGCGACGACTTCGTAGTGACCGGGCAGAAGATCTGGAGCAGCATGGCCCAGCACGCGCATTTCGGCTTGCTCCTCTGTCGCACCGAACGCGGGTCGCGCGGCCGCGACGGGCTGAGTCTGCTGATCATCGACATGTCCTCTCCGGGAATCGAGGTCCGGCCGATCCCGGAGATGGACGGTTCCCAGCACCTCAACGAGGTCTTCTTCACCGATGCCCGCGTGCCGATCCAGGGTCTGATCGGCCCGCTCGGACAGGGATGGCCGCTCGTCCGTAGGGTGGTCGGGACTGCTCGCGCGAGTTTCGCCCTCCACGAGTACGCCGCCCGCTTCGGGATGTTTGTGCGTTACCAGAACTCGGAAAGCCCGCTACATCCGGAAGTCCGCGATCGCTTGGTTGATGTCTGGGCCCGGCTCGCCGTTCAGCGCTTGATCTTGCTGCAGAGTGGGCACCGTGGCGGACTGTCGTACCAGGCGGCATCGGTCGGCAAGTTACGGATGAGCGACACAGCGCAAGCGCTGGCTCTTTTGAGCCACGCCAGCGTCGGTATGCGGGGGATGGCGTGGGAGCCGCACGACCGGCAAGCCGAAGAGGCAGCCGTCGGGCTGCTGGCCGGACCCAAGTACTCGATCGCCGGTGGGACCGACCAGATACAGAGGAACACGATCGCCGAACAGCTCCTCGGCCTGCCGAGGTAGCCAAGGTGAGGTTCAAGCCCAGGTGAGGTTCACGTGCATCATCCGCGGGATTACGGAGGTACCGAGTGTCTGATCGACTTCCGCCGCCGGCCGGCGCACTGACCGGATTGCGTGTCGTCGAACTCGTCGGCCTCGGACCCGGACCGTTCTGCGGGATGATGCTGGCCGACCTCGGGGCGGATGTCATTCGCGTAGAACGCCCGGCCGGGAGTGACGCGACCCTTAGCCGGTCTCCGGTGTTGTCACGCGGGCAACGCTCGATCGCTCTCGATCCCAAGACAGCGGCCGGCCAGTCAGCGCTTCGTCGCGTTGTGCGCGGAGCGCGGCGAGCATAGTGTGGCGGTGCTGCTCGAAGCCGGCCTACCGCCGGGCGAGATCGGCGAGTTCATTCGTACCGGCGTCCTGCGCGGCCCCAAAGCTTTATCGGAGAGCGCTGTGACCGCGGAGCCCTCATGACGGGGGACCGTCGGATGCACCGCGTCGTCAAGGGATTCGCGTTCGTCGAGAGCCTTCGCTGGCATGAAAACGCACTCTGGTTCGTCGACATGCACGGCGGAACGATTCACTGCATGGCTGCGACCTTGGAGGCCGGCGGAGAACAGTCGCTCACGAGTCTTGTCGGCGCTCTCGATTCGCCGTCCGGTTTGGTCTGGTCGCGCGAGGGCGAGCCCGTGGTCGTTTCGATGGTCAACCGTAAACTCGTAGCAATACCGACCGATGGCCGACCGGCAGTCCGCGCCGACCTCTCCCGGCATTCTTGCTGGCCGTTGAACGACGCGATCGCTGGGTTGGACGGGACTGTCTACGTCGGAACATTCGGCTTCGACATGTTCGGCGGAGCTGCGTACGCCGAAGGGCTGCTCCTGGCCGTGGATACGAACGGCGTCTCTCGGGTTGCCGCTGACCGAATGGCATTCCCGAACGGCATGGCAATCATGCCCGGTAGCGCGACGCTGCTAGTCGCCGAGTCGGCGGCCGGACAGATCACGGCGTTCACCATCGCAGGCGACGGCAAGCTTCATGATCGGCGCATCTGGGCCCAGCTAACCGCTCGGTGCCGGCCGGACGGTATCTGCCTCGACGAGGAGGGCATGGTGTGGGCGGCGCTGCCGGAACAACGTGCCTGTGTCCGGATCGAGGCGGGCGGACGGGTCGTCGAACAACTTGATTTCGGCGACCGACTTCCGATCAGTTGCGTGCTTGGAGGCGAGGACGGCCGCAGCTTGTACGTATCGTCGGCGGCGACGCTGCGCCGCGAGCTTGCGGTGGCTCAGCGGGACAGCCGGATCGACCGTATCGCGGTCTCCGTGCCCGCCCCGGCGACGGCATCCGAATCGTGAAAGAGGTGCCGGACGGACCCGTGGAGGCATTTATCGATGACCCGTCGGCTGCGAAGTGTTCCCGAGAGGATCTCGAAATTGACTTGGACCGGTTGCGCCGACTGGGTGAATTGCGGTGCCCGCGCGTTCCCGGTCAGATCGGTGGTGACGCGTGGGCTGCCGCTTCGCGCTCCGTTCCCTAACATCTCTACAAGGGACTTGACATCGATAGTGATATGTCATCCATCGAGAGGTGCTTGGTTCAGCGATGGGAGCAGGTGGTCGAAGTCTGCTGTCTCCAGCCGATCGTGATCGCGGCGATGGCGACCGGGGTCACCAGTGGCAAGCCTACGCGCCCGGATCGATCACTAGCGACCGCGTCGTCGTCCCGTTGGTTCGGTTGCCTTCGTCCGTGGCTTGCTTTTCGAGGCTCGACGCGGCGAAGCGTTTCTATCGATACATATTGCTGGTACGACGAAGGCGTAGAAGGCGCAACGCATCTTGTCGTAATCAGTCACCTCGCCTACGAGGTACGGCACGTGTACGCCGGAAATCCAGGCTGCGATCTCGTCATCGTCAGTGAGGTGTGCGCGGATCTCTCCGCGCTCTCGGGCCTGGGCAAGAACCGGGCGCCAGATCGCCTGCGCGTAGGGGACGGTGTACGCCAGTGATCCCTGGACGATCTCGATGAGCCGGCCACGGTCGATGTGAATAAGAATCTCCAGCGTTGCCTGCTGGTTTCGCAATGCCGAGATCAGCAGAACTGATCCCTCGACGATCGCCTCTGCAAGCGAGGTCATGTCCATCAGCGCGGGACCCGTCTCCGCCACGACCGAAGACAGCTGTCGTTCCATGACTGCGTCGATGAGGACTCTGCGGGAGGCAAATTCAAGGTAGAGAACCGGCCGTGACAGCCCAGCCTCGTCGGCGATGTCCTCCATGGTGGTGCGATTTACGCCCCAACGGGCGAAGCATTCGAGGGCCACGGTGAGAATGTGGTCGCGCCGTGTTTTCGTGCCAGTGTCTTGTGGTGTAGCAACCGTCATGAAAACCCTCGTCTGCTAGGCCGCGGCCGATCAACGACGGGCCGACTGTTGCGCCTCATGCCGCTATCCAAGCATCAAGGCCAGCATCGACCTTAGCACGATGACCGACACGTGTCATCTGACGGGTTACGTCATGCGCTCAACTATCGGCTCACGTCATAAGTCGCCGTGCCGGACGGAGCTTGTCCAGCCGGTGGCTACGGTTGGCCGAAGCTACGACTATCGCGCGCTGGTGCTCGTGGTGATTTGGCCGTTCCGAGCTTCAGGCACGGTGCGTGGACGAAAGCCTATGGTTGATACCGCAAACGATGCAACCCGCGTACTGCGTACGGCTGACTCCGACTGACTCCGACGGACCTGTACCGGCGATCCCACCGGGCTGCGTAGGCATCTACACGTCAGCAGGATCGGCGCGCTGGTATAGCGGTCACAACTCTGCCAACGATCAGCGCAAGGTTGCCGTCGAGCGAGTGGACGCTTGACGAACAACGTTAAATGTCATAATCTCTAGATGTGGCCCTTGAAATGTCAACACCGAGCGCCACGGTCGAAGTGGCGAAACTGAACTCGGCACTGCTCGACGCAAATCTGCCGGCCTTGCTGATGGTGCTGTTCCAGTTGACGGGGGACCGCACGTGGCTGGGCGCGGAGTTCGCGCCTTGCCCGGTCGTTGGCGTCCGCGACGATCGCACCGGGGGATTCGACGAGCAGACTGCAGCCACGATCCGCGAGGCGGCATCCGCGGCTCTCATTGCGTGGTTCGACGGAGTTGCTCCAGTGGTACCAGCACCCGGGCCCGATCTCATGACTGAGATGGTTTCGGCGTGTATGGGCGAAAGTGTGCCGCTCGAGTACGGCGAGATGATGGCCGCAGACATGGGTTTCGTTGCTGCGCCCGCATCGTCGCCCTCCAAACCCGACGGAAAGCCGCTCCGAGCACTGATCATTGGTGCCGGCGTGTCCAGTCTTGCCGCTGCTCGCCAGCTCACGCGAAACGGAACCGCCGTCACCGTGCTTGAGCAGCGCGACAGCTTGGGCGGAACGTGGGAGGAGAACAGGTATCCGGGATGCGGCGTCGACACGCCGAGCCATCTGTACTCCTTCTCCTTCGCACCGCATAATTGGTCATCGCATTTCTCGCGGCGAGACGAGATTCTCAAGTACCTCACCGACGTCGCCGATGATTTCGGCTTCGCTTCTATGGTGCGGTTCGGTCGACAGGTCACGGGCGCAACGTACGACCCGGAGAACACTTGTTGGCACGTTGCAGTCGCCGGCCCGGATGGCGACGAACTCTACGTTGCGGACGTCGTGGTCTGCGCTGTCGGTGCGCTGAGCGAGCCGTCTGTGCCGTCGATTGCAGGCCAAGACGAATTCGAGGGCATGCAGTGGCACGCCGCGAGGTGGCCCGAAGACGGGTCACTCTCCGGAAAGCGTGTCGCTGTTGTCGGTTCCGGGGCGACGGCCATGCAGATCGTTCCGGCGATCGCTGCGGATGCGGCGGCCGTGACTGTCCTGCAGCGGTCACCTCACTGGATCGCTCCGAACAGCGACTACTTCGGCCTTTTCACCGCCAAGGAACGCTGGCTGATCGAGAGCGTGCCCTTCTACCAGAAGTGGCTCCGCCTGCGGCTGGCCTGGATCTTCAATGATCGTTCGTACCCGGCACTATGCATCGATCCCGAGTGGACCAAACGTGAGGATTCGATCAACGCAACGAGCGACCGGTTCCGCGCCTTCTTCACTCGCTATCTGCGTGAGCAACTGACCGATCGCGACGACTTGATCGAGAAAACACTTCCCTCATACCCGCCGTTCGGCAAGCGGATGCTGATCGACAACGGCTGGTTTCAGGCGCTCCGACGGGACAATGTCGAGCTGGTAACGGCCGGCATCTCTCATCTGACGCCGTCGGGCGTGGCTCTGGCCGACGGCTCAGATGTTCCGGTTGATGTGATCGTGTACGCCACGGGGTTCCAGCCGCATCGCATGCTGCAGAGCGTTGACGTCGTAGGACGTGAAGGGCTCCGCCTGCGCGATCTCTGGAAGGACGACGACGCATTCGCGTACCTAGGTATGGCCGTGCATGGATTCCCGAACCTGTTCGTCATGTTCGGTCCGAATACCAATCTGGGACATGGCGGCAGCTACATGTTCCTTGCCGAATGCCAGGGCCGCTACATCGCCAGCGCAGTCGACCAGATGCGCGCGTCGGGCATCGGCTCCATCGAGGTTCGGGACGGCGTCCTGAAAGAGTTCGTCACATCGGTAGACGACGCGCACTCGAACATGGTGTGGAGTCACCGGGGCATGAGCACGTGGTACCGCAATTCCAAGGGCAGGGTCGTGAGCAACTGGCCGTGGCGGGTGGTCGATTACTGGCAGCGCACTCGAAACGCAGATCTTGACGATTTCATCTGCGTGCCAGTCGATCTGGCGTCGACCGGTCGCCCCAGTACCGCAGATGATGAGCGAGCCATCATCCGGGTGCTTCACTCCTACTGTCGAGCAGCCGACCGAGGCGATGCGGACCTGCTTCGGTCGTGCTATCACGCCGATGCGATCGATGACCATGGGCTCATTCAGGCAACTCGGGACGATTTTGTGTCGTGGTCCATGCATCACATCCGCGAGGGAGCGTCTCGTCGACATAGCATCAGCACGCACAGTGTGATGAACATCCTCGTTGACGTGCGTGGTGAGTTCGCCGATGTCGAATCCCAGTTCGTGGCATCTCATGTCGAGCCTCGCCCGCCTCGTGAGGGCAGCGTACGGGTTGATGAGATCCACGGTCGCTATCTCGACCGGTTCGCCCGCCGCGATGGGCAATGGAAGATCCAACGACGGCGCACGGTGCACGACTGGAGTCTTCGTCGGCAAGGCGAGTCGCCGCCGTTCGCCGAGCAAATGGCGGCGACTCGACAAGGACGCTTGTTCCCCGACGACCCCCTGTACGCCCAAGACAACCTCAACAACCCCCAGGATACGGAGATCCCCAGTGCCTGATTTCGAGAACATCCTGTTCCGAGTCGATGGTCCAGTTGCCGCGGTCACACTGAACCGACCAAAGCGGATGAACGCGTTGACGGATGATTTGCTCACAGAGCTGCATGTCGCCCTGAAGCTTGCCGACGAGGACGACTCGGTCCGCGTGGTCGTGCTGACGGGCAGCGGCGGAAACTTTTCGGCCGGCTTCGATCTGCGTGGCGGAACCGAGTATTCGAAAGTCGACCAGCCATTGCAGCACTATTTGTGGATGATTCGCAGCATGCGTACCAACTATCAAGCGATCTGGAACAATCGGAAGCCGATCGTCGCTAAGATCCGTGGAAAGTGCATTGCAGGTGGTTGCTACCTGCAGATGCTCTGTGATATCGCCGTTGCAGCCGAAGACTCCATCCTCGGACATCCGGCTGTCGCTACCGGAGGGGTGACGGGAATGCCCATGTGGAACTGGTCCCTCGGCACGCGCAAGGCGAAGGAATTGCTGTTCACCGGGAAGCTGATCGACGGCGTGGAGGCGGAGCGCATCGGGCTCGTCTCGATGACGGCACCCGACGATGAGCTGGATGCCTTCGTCGACGATGTCGTCGCGCAGATCTTGACGGTCCCGCACGATTCGGTGACGTTGACCAAAGAGGCTCTGAACACCGCGGCTGACGTGATGGGGCTTGGCACCACCTGGCGGACGCAGGGCCATATGAGTGCGCTCGCGCGGTACAGCGCAGCGCTCGATCTCGATATCGACGGTCTGCTGGAGCGCAACCGCCGCAAAGTCGAGGCCATTGCCGCTCGGCATCGCAATGGCAGCGCCGTTGGCGACCGTCAGGTCTGAGTTTCGATGACGTCCGGCGTTGCCACCGACGGATTCGATATCCCGGGCCTGCTCGCGAGTCGCGCTGCGGCCACACCGCATAAGCAGTTTGTCCGATGCGACGACCAGTCGGCGACCTACCGCGAAGTGAACGACGCGGCCGACTCGGTAGCGGCGTTTCTAGTCGGTGAAGGTTTTGGATCTGGTCAGCGCGTCGCCTATCTGAGTCCGTACCGGATCGAGGTGGTGAAATTTATATTCGGTGTCGCTCGGATCGGCGGGATCAACGCGGTTCTGAACATTTTTTTGCGCGGTGACTTTCTCACGCACCAACTGGTGGACAGTGGGCCCAGCGTTCTGGTGGCTGACCGGGCCGGCCTCGACATCGCTCTGGCCGTCATCGAATCGCTTGGTGACCTCCGCTGCATCCTCATCGTCGACGACGACGACGTCAGCGAGGCGACCCTTGCCGAAATACCCCACCACATCCTGGTGACGACCTGGACGGATTTCCCATCTCAGCCGACGATACGTCCTGAGCCAGTCGCCCCCGAGCCTGACACCCCCTTTGCTTTCGTGTACACCTCGGGAACGACAGGCATGCCGAAAGCCTGTGTCCACGAATACGCATTCGTGCGTCGTATGGCCGACGCATACACGAGTGCGTGGAGCGTGACGTCTGCCGACACGATCTACACAGCTACGCCGCTTTACCATATTTCGGGATATGTCGGAATCATGACAGCACTGTCTCAAGGCGCATCCCTCGCCGTGGACACCACCTACAGTGCCAGCCGTTTCATTCGTCGAGCCGGCGAACTTGGAGCGACGATCGTCTACGGAGTCGGGTTCCATGCCGTTGCGGCCCTTGCGCAGCCTGCGGCCATCTCGGACCGGAGCCATGCCCTTCGCTTGGGTTGGTTCGGGCCGCTCGATGCGACATCGGCGTCGCGATTCGAGGAACGCTTCGGGTTCCCGATCATCAACGAGATGTATGCCTCGACCGAGTGCTCGCTGGTGTCGCACGGTGTGCCCGGAGAGCGTTCAAATGCCAGCGGCGGTCGCATCCTTCGCGACATCGAGGTACGTCTCGTCGACGATCACGACAGCGAGGTCCCGGTCGGCGTGGTCGGTGAGATAACCCTCCGACCTGTGACCGCTGGGGGGCTGTTCAGCGGCTACTGGAATCGCCCGGACGCGACCGAGCGGGCTTGGCGTCACCTGTGGCACCACACCGGCGATCTCGGCCGGTTGAATGCCGACGGCAGTCTGAGTTGGGTTGACCGCAAATCCGACGCTATGCGCCGCCGCGGTGAGATGGTGTCGGCATTCGAAATCGAGCGAGTGATTCTCACCCACCCGCAGGTCATCGAAATCGCTACGCACGGGGTGGTGGTCGAGGATGAAGTGGATGACGCCATCAAGGCGTGCATCGTCATCACGGATCCGGAAACTTGTCCGGTTGAATCCCTTGCGAAATTCTTTGCGGCAAAACTCCCATACTTCGCCATCCCGAGGTTTGTGGAGTTTGTCAGCGAGCTTCCAAGAAATGGCAGCGGCAAGGTGATGAAGTCCGACTTGCGGAAACGTCCGAACGACGCTGCCCACGATCTGCAAATACTCGGCCTCCTTCCGGAGCGGTCCGCGCGTCGTGCTCCATCTGGTCTCATCGAGTCGGCAGCATCCGATCTTCATCCCAGCTCGGTGCTATGACAAGATTTGTTGCGTGTCAGGTGTCGGCGTACGTACGCACGATCGATCGAGCCCTTTGCCGCAAATTCGACCCGAGGCAGCCAGCGAGAGTTCAGCATTATCAGGAGGAACGCGATATGTCCGCAGAGCGTGCGGGAAAACCCGCCTTCACCTCGTTCGATGATTCGACCACCGGTGATTGGCAGATCATCGGCCGGGAAATGAAGGTGACGCAGCGCCGGGTCGCCGACAACGTCCTGGCGCTGATGCGGGTTCTCGGAAGCGATCACGGTGGCTTCCCGGTCTCCCGACTTGAGCATTGCCTACAGACTGCAACTCGGGCCGAGCGAGGCGGATACGATGATGAATACGTGTTGTGTGCTCTCGTTCACGACATCGGCGACGCACTCGCGCCGTACAACCATCCAGCGATAGCGACATCAATGCTTCGTGGTTTGGTATCGGATGCAAACTTGTTCATGGTTGAGCACCATGACGTCTTCCAGGGCTATCACTTTTGGGACAAGATCGGGAGGGACCGCGATGCCCGCGAGAGGTTCCGCGACTCGCCGTGGTTTGACCAGACGGCGGAGTTCTGCGAGCGATTCGACCAGGTCTCCTTCGACCCGGAGTACCACACCAAACCCCTCGAACATTTCGAGCCGCTCGTCCGGGACTTCTTCGCCGCTGGGCCGTCCTGGACCACCTCGAAGAAAGCCGGGGAAACAGTGTCTCGACCCGCAACGCCCGTCTAGCCGCTATCCACTCCCTGTTCCGCTGGGCCGCGCTCGGCCATCCCGAACACGCAGAGCTCATCGCCAGAGTGCTGGCCATCCCACCCAAACGCCACCAACGCAAGATCCTCACCTTGGCTCACCGATCCCGAAATCGACGCCCTCATCGCAGCCTGCGATCCGATAGCTGGACTGGAAGACGGGACCGGACCCTGATCGTCCTCGCCGCCCAGACCGGGCTGCGGATCTCAGAGCTGACCAACGCCGACATTCACCTCGGCGTCGACGCGCAGTCACCTGCATAGGCAAGGGACGCAAACAGCGGATCACGCCGCTCACTTCGGGGACCGTCACCCTCCTGCGAACCTGGATGACCGAACGATCAGGCCGGCCAGACGATCCGCTGTTCCCGACCACCACCGGTCATCCCCTCAGCCGCGACGCCATCGAGCACCGCCTCGCCGTACACGTCGCCCTCGCCATCACCGCTTGCCGTCACTAACAGGATTCCATCGTCGAGGTGGCGACGTCGTCCAGCGCGAAGGCGACGGAGTACGTAAGGGGGCCGGACGCTTGACGATATATGTCAGATGCTGTAAATTGGTTCCGGGCGGCTAGAGTTACGCCAGTCGTCTGTTGCTACGCCCGATTCACTACAGCGGTTGGAGAGCGATCGTGGCTACGGCATTCGAGGTCACGTACGACCCTGACAACATCTCGTCCATGGCGCGCGTCGACGGGAGCCTGTGATGAGCTTCCGGAGCCTGGGCGACGTATCTAACAACGGACTGCTGATCGGCGATCGGCGGATCAAAGATGCAAGCGGGGGGAGCTATCCCCATCGCTACCCGGCCACCGCTGCGATCACCTCGCAGGTGCCGTTGGCCGGAGCTCTCGAGATTGATGAGGCGGTCGCGGCCGCGCGCGCGGCTCTGGCCGTCTGGCGGGAGATCCCGGCCAACCGGCGGCGCGCTATGATGGGCCGGCTTGCCGATCTCATCCGAGCGGACTCAGACGCCCTGGCTCGCCTTGTGACGGTGGAGAACGGGACCCCGGCCGCGTTCGCCGCTGGTTCTCCTCGGGATGCCGCCGAGTTCTGGGACTATAACGCCGGCTGGGCGGACAAGATCGGTGGCGAGGTCATTTCTACTTGGCCGGCGCCTGGTTTCGACTACACGACGAGTGAGCCGTACGGAGTGGTCGGGGTGATCGTGCCGTGGAACGGACCACTGATCGCGCTGTCCCAAGTTCTGGCGCCGGCCCTTGCCGCCGGCAACACGATCGTAGCCAAGCCGCCCGAATTGGCCCCCTACAGCGCGCTGCGGATGGGCGAACTGGTCCTTGAGGCCGGCTTCCCGCCGGGCGTGGTCAACGTCGTTCCCGGCGGCCCAGAAGGGGGTGCCGCGCTCGTCCGACACCGCGGCATCAACAAGATCCACTTCACCGGCAGCGGAGCCACCGCGCGACACATTCTCGGCGCCGCGGCCGAGAACCTCACTCCGGCTGCGCTCGAACTAGGCGGAAAATCTGCGAACATCATCTTCGCCGAGGCCGATCTCGCGCCCGCGGTGGACTGGGCTGTGGCCGCGGTGTCCACGCTCGCCGGCCAGGTCTGCCTGCTCGGCACCCGGGTGTTGGTGCAATCGGCGATATATGACGACGTTGTCGACCAGATCGCGGTTCGCGTAGCCGCGATCCAACCTGGCGATCCGTTTGATCCGACCACGCGGATGGGACCGGTAATCAGTGAGCCGGCGTGCGACCGCATTTTGGGCATGATCGAGCGCGCTAAAGGAAGTGCCGATCTGGTCGTCGGCGGAGATCGGCTAGGAGGCGAGTTGGCGGACGGGTACTTCGTCGCGCCGACGGTATTTGCCAATGTGGACAACAGCACCGAGCTGGCCCAGCAGGAAGTATTCGGTCCCGTGCTGGCGATCGAGCGGTTCGAGACCGAGGCCGAGGCCGTGGCCCTGGCCAATGCCTCGGAGTTCGGCTTGGCGGGGTACGTGCACACCCGCGACGCCCAGCAAGCTCGGCGGGTCGCCGACGCTCTCGAGGTCGGCAACGTATGGATCAACGGGTTCGCCGGCAAACCAGTTTCGATTCCGTATGGCGGCATCAAACGCAGTGGCTACGGGCGGCTCGGCGGCCGCGCCGGTGTTCAGGAGTTCTTGCAGCCGAAAAATGTGTGGACTGCTTAGGCACAGCGGTCGCAACCTGCGTGAGTATCGACAGTGATGGCGTGTGAGGGGATCGGAGTCCGGCGTGGTCGAGACATCACCGAATGAGCGATCGGCCGAGCACGAGCAATTGGCCGTCAGCGTGCGTGCCTTTCTCGCTAAGACGTCTGCCGAAGCCGAAGTGCGACGGCTCATTGCCAGCGAGGCCGGCTTCAACGCTGAGGTCTGGCGGCTGATGGCCGATCAACTCGGGTTGCAAGGACTTGTTGTTCCGGTCGAGTTCGGCGGTTCGGGTTTCTCACATGCTGAGCTGGGAGTCGTTTTGGAGGAGATGGGGGCCGCGCTGTACTGCGGCCCGTTCTACGCTACCGTCGCGCTCGCGACGAACGCCCTGCTCACTTCGGGTGATCGGGCGGCGATGGCGCGACATCTTCCCGGGATTGCCCGCGGCGACGTATTGGCGACGGTCGCAATGCCCGACGGATGGCCTGAGACTTGCGAGCCGCACTCCCTTGTCGCGACACGTGTGGGCGACCGATGGCAACTCGACGGCGTGGCGCGCTTTGTCCTGGATGGAGCGCTCGCGGACGTGATCCTTGTGGTCGCGCGCAGTGGGCCGGGACTGACGTTGTTCAGCGTGCAGAACGATGCTCCTGGGTTGAGCCGGACCGCGATGCGCACACTCGATCCGACCCGGAGGCTCGCGGTCCTGGACTTCGCCAGCACTCCGGTGATGATCGTCGGCACCGAGAACGACGGCGCGCGGATTCTCGAACGTACCGTCGATCTGGCGTTGGTGGCGATGGCCGCCGAACAGGTCGGTGCCACTGGACGCTGCCTCGACATCGCCGTCGACTACGCCTGCACCCGGCACCAGTTCGGGCGCCCGATCGGAAGCTTCCAAGCCATCAAGCACATGTGCGCGGACATGCTGGTCGAGTTTGATACCGCGCGGGCAATTGCTCGCGCCGCCGCAATGTCGGCCGCGTCCATGTCCCATGACCTGCCGATCCTCGCTGCGCTCGCCAAATGGCGGTGCTCTGACGCGCTGATCCACGTGAGCGAGCAGACCATTTCCGTGCTCGGGGGTATCGGCGTCACCTGGGAGCACAGCGCGCACCTGTACTACCGCCGCGCCAGGTCGGCCGCACTTCTGTTCGGAGGCTCAACCCAGTATCGGAGCAGGCTCGCGCGCGCCGTGCTTGATTAGGGAAGATCGCGGGTTCGCTCCTCGCTGGTGGCCAGCCGCTCTGGCTTCTCCGGCCACGTGTTCATAGTCGTTGACTAACGATTGACGTACTGCGTAAAATGTCACGCAAGGTCAGGCAGACCCGCGGCGTGGGCGCAGCCGCCCAGAATGGGGACTCGATGGATCTCGGATTGACCGGCAAAGTGGCACTCGTTACCGGTGCGAGTTCCGGCATCGGCCGAGCCGTAGCACTTCAGCTGGGCTCGGAGGGTGCCGACCTCATGCTCACCGCCCGGCGCGCCAATGAGCTAGAAGTCGTCGCAGGCGAAGCATTGAAGGCCGGCGCCAAGCAGGCGCGCTGGGTCGTGGCTGACCTCGAGACCGAGGACGGGCCTCGGGCTGCTGTCGAGGCCGCAGCGGTCCAGTTGGGTCGGCTTGACGTGCTGATCAACAACGGCGTTCCGACGCAGGTCGGCGGACTTTCAGATTTCGACGAAGCGGGATTGCTCCGCGCATTCGAGGGCAAGGCGGTCGCCTACTTGCGAGCGGCGCGGGCCGCCATGCCGTATCTGACCCAGTCCGGCGGGGGCGTCATCGTCAATATTGGTGGCGCCGCCGGAGTCTCGCTGATGGATCATTACCTGCTCGGCACGATGGTGGTGAAGGCGATCCGGGGCATGACCAGTGTCCTCGCGCGGAACGTCGCGGCGGACGGTGTTCGAGTTGTCGGTGTCGATCCCGGACCGACCGAGACCGGGCGGCTGGGCCCCGGCCTGGCCGCGAAGGCGGCTCGTCGCGGCGTCGGTGTCGAGGTACTCCGCGCTGAGTTGGAAAGTGAGGTCCCGCTCGGTCGACTGATCACACCGGAGGAGATCGCAAAGGTCGTGACGTTCCTGGCGTCCGGCGCGGCGAACCAGGTGACCGGCACTACCGTGCTCGTCGACGGCGGGTATAGCCGAGGCGTGAGTTGACCAGCGCCTCGTCGGCGGGAGCAGGCCCATATCTCGACGGCGTACGAATCCTCGATCTCACGACGGCCCTTGCCGGTCCCTATTGCACGGCGATTCTCAGCGACCTCGGCGCCGAAGTCTGGAGCATCGAGCCGATCGAGGGAGACTCGATGCGTCGTCGGGGACGCCCGGACGGGTTGTCGATCCCGTTCGAAATGGTGCATCGC
>JGI12631J13338_1000274_pt1 | contig 16399 bp, 13 predicted proteins | sample BlaSpr_A8_Ref_O1_FD_13338 | JGI IMG/M metagenome (IMG submission 13338) | reverse complement strand
CGGCACGGCGCGACCAAAGATGTTTCTGGGGGTTCACCCGCGAGGACGTTTCTGTGGGTTCGCCCGCGACGGGCGGGTGGGTGTCGGCGTGCCCGGACCTCTCGAGTTCTCGGCAAACTCCGTTCGCCAATGCCCGACACACCGGCCTCGCCACCACTGTCACAGACGTAACACCAGGCACACTGGTAACAACAGGAATTTCGTAAGACGCCAGGAGGGCATGGCCGTGTACCGAGTCTTTGAAGCGCTGGACGAATTGGGCGCCATCGTTGAAGAAGCCCGTGGCGTGCCGATGACGGCGGGCTGCGTGGTGCCGCGTGGCGATGTGCTGGAGCTAATCGACGACATCAAAGATGCGATTCCCGGTGAACTCGACGATGCCCAGGATGTGCTGGACGCGCGCGATTCGATGCTGCACGACGCCAAGGCCCACGCCGATTCCATGGTGTCCTCGGCGACCACCGAGTCGGAGTCGATGATCAACCACGTCCGCGCCGAGGCCGACCGGATCCTGTCCGACGCGAAAGCGCAGGCCGACCGGATGGTGAGCGAGGCGCGCCAGCACAGCGAACGGCTGGTCGGCGAGGCTCGCGAGGAGTCGATTCGCATCGCCACCGCGGCAAAGCGTGAATACGAGGCCAGCGTCGGTCGCGCCAAAGGCGAATGTGACCGGCTGATCGAAAACGGCAACATCTCCTACGAGAAGGCCGTGCAGGAGGGCATCAAGGAGCAGCAACGCCTGGTGTCGCAGAATGAGGTGGTGCAGGCCGCCAACGCGGAATCCACACGTCTGATCGACACCGCCCACGCCGAGGCCGACCGGCTTCGTGGCGAGTGCGACATCTACGTCGACAACAAGCTCGCCGAGTTCGAGGAATTCCTCAACGGCACGATCCGCTCCGTCGGTCGTGGCCGCCACCAACTGCGTACCGCAGCCGGTACGCACGACTACGCGACGCGTTAACCCGAAAGCCCTGCTCCCTCCGGCCGGCGGCGCGCGCCAACGGCCCGGTCGACGGCGACTATGTTCTGGCGCTACGCCGCCGGCGCCGTAGGATTTCTGCTATGGCGCGGCAGCACAGCAGCACGGCACAGCAACATCGGACCTCGCCGATGTCGGTCGACGTCACCCGGCTGGGGCGACGTCCAGGAGCGATGATCACCCTGCGGCACGCCGTGCCCAGCCCGTCACGCATCGGCCTGGACATGATCGCTATCGAGCAGGGCGCTCCGTTGGACCTGGATGTGCGGGTGGAGTCGGTTTCGGAAGGCGTGTTGGTGACCGGGACGGTGGCAGGGCCCACCGTCGGCGAGTGCGCCCGTTGTCTGACCCCGGTGCGGGGGCATGTGCAAGTCGGCTTGACCGAATTGTTCGCCTATCCCGACAGCGTGACCGAGGCGACCACCGAGGAGGACGAGGTTCACCGCGTGGTCGGCAATAGAATCGACCTCGAGCAGTGCGTCATCGACGCTGTCGGACTGGACCTCCCGTTTGCCCCGCTGTGCACGCTGGATTGCCCAGGATTGTGCTCGGAATGCGGTGTTCCGCTGGCTAGTGAGCCCGGGCATCACCATGACAACATCGACCCGCGATGGGCCAAGCTGGCGCAGCGCCTCGCCCCGGAGACGGCCGAAGCGCCAGATACACCGCGCGGAGAGCTATGACATCGCGGCAGACACTTCTCGACGCGCTCGGGGTCGATCTGCCCGACGAGCGGCTTACGTTGGCTTTGACACACCGCAGCTATGCCTATGAGAACGGCGGGCTGCCGACCAACGAGCGCCTGGAGTTTCTTGGCGACGCCGTCCTTGGCCTGATCATCACCGACGAGCTCTACCACCGTCATCCAGACCGTCCGGAATCGTACCTGGCCAAACTCAGGAATGGCGTCGTCAATAGCCAGGCGCTGGCCGGGGTTGCGCGAAATCTGTCCGAAGAGGGTCTCGGCGTTCACCTCTACCTGGGGCGCGGTGAGGAGACCAGCGGGGGATCGAACAAGTCGAGCATCTTGGCTGACGGTCTGGAATCGCTACTGGGCGCGATTTACCTGCAGCACGGGATCGAGGTGGCCCGCGAGGTGATCCTGCGGTTGTTCGGTCCGCTGTTGGACGTCGCGGCCACGCTCGGAGCCGCGCTTGACTGGAAGACCAGCTTGCAGGAGTTGACCGCGGAGCGTGGTATGGGGGCGCCGTCCTACCTGGTCACCTCCACCGGACCGGACCATGACAGGGAATTCACCGCGGTGGTTGTCGTGATGGGCACCGAATACGGGTCGGGTGTGGGCAGCTCCAAGAAGGAGGCCGAGCAGAAGGCTGCGGCCGCGACCTGGGAAGTGCTGGACGCTGCCGGGAAAACGCCCGCCTAGATCGACGGTGATGACCCGCTGCGCCCGGCTTCGCCGCGCTTGCGATCATGCCCGCCTAGATCGACGGTGATGACCCGCTGCGCCCGGCTTCGCCGCGCTTGCGATCATCACTGAATGCCCGAACTGCCCGAGGTCGAGGTGGTGCGCCGCGGCTTGCAGGCCCACGTGGTGGGCAAGACGATCACGGCGGTTCGGGTGCACCATCCCCGTGCGGTGCGTCGCCACGAGGCCGGGCCCGCCGACCTTTCGGCCCGGCTACTCGGGGCGCGGATCACCGGAACCGATCGGCGCGGCAAATATCTGTGGCTGTTATTGGAGACCCACGAAGACATCGGAGACGACCACACATCCGACACGGCGCTGGTCATTCATCTCGGTATGAGCGGGCAGATGCTGTTGGGCGCCGTCCCGCGCGCCGATCATGTCCGGATCTCTGCGTTTCTCGACGACGGGACGGTGGTGAGCTTCGCCGACCAACGGACCTTCGGGGGATGGCTGCTCGCTGATCTTGTGACTGTCGACGATAGTGTGGTGCCGGCGCCCGTGGCCCACATCGCGCGCGACCCACTGGACCCCCGCTTTGATACCGACGCTGTGGTGAAAGTGTTGCGGGGCAAGCATTCCGAGATCAAGCGCCAGCTTCTCGATCAGCAGGTGGTATCGGGGATCGGCAATATTTACGCCGACGAAGCGTTGTGGCGGGCGAAGGTGCACGGCTCTCGCATCGCGGCTTCGCTGACCCGTCGGCAGCTGACCGCAGTGTTGGATGCCGCCGCCGAAGTGATGCGCGAAGCGCTGGCGAAGGGCGGAACCTCGTTCGACTCGCTGTATGTCAACGTCAACGGCCAGTCCGGTTACTTCGACCGATCGCTGGACGCGTACGGCCGCGAAGGCGAAAGCTGCCGACGCTGCGGAGCCGTGATCCGCCGCCAAAGATTTATGAACCGCTCGTCGTTTTACTGCCCGAGATGTCAACCGCCGCCCCGGGCATTGGGCGTGCGTTCAGGTCTTTGACTGTGCGCCTAGGGTCACGACACGCCGAGCGGCGCCGCCCAGGACGCACATTCGACGGTGGCCTTGGCTGAGTCACTCGAAGATATCGCGGCGCACGGGTCGGTTGCCGTGACGACAACCACGCGGTGCCCGGCTGTCACCGCCCGAGCGAGGGTGCCACCGGTGAGGATCACCTCGTCGACCGGATGGGCATGGAACGCGACGACGGTGGNCATGGNANGCAGTATNCCCGCCGACGCNCGCGTCCAGATCGACATTGGCGTGGTGCTCTCTCGATCTTTTTCGCGCCGCCGTTGATCTCGGCGCAAGGACCGCCCGGTAAAAATGAGCCATGACCGAATTGTGGGTGGAACGCACCGGATCGCGCCGCTACACGGGGTACAGCTCGCGAGGCGCGCAGGTACTCGTCGGCTCCGAGGACGTCGACGGCGTGTTCACCCCCGGCGAGCTCCTCAAGATCGCACTCGCGGCGTGCAGCGGAATGTCCAGCGACCAGCCGCTGGCCCGGCGGCTCGGCGACGACTACAAAGCGGTGGTCAAGGTGTCCGGCGACGCCGACCGCGATCAGGAACGCTATCCGTTGCTCGAGGACACCCTCGAGCTTGACTTGTCGGGATTGTCTGACGAGGAGAAGGAACGCCTGCTTGTTGTGGTCAATCGGGCCGTCGACCTGGTATGCACCGTCGGGCGCACGCTCAAATCCGGTACCACCGTCAACTTCGAGGTCGCCAGTGTCGGATCCTGAAACGTCGGGTCTTGATGTCCGGCTCACCGCCTGGGTGCACGGCAGGGTCCAGGGGGTCGGTTTCCGCTGGTGGACTCGCAGCCGGGCGCTGGAGCTGGGCCTCACCGGTTATGCGGCCAACCAGGCCGACGGCCGCGTGCTGGTGGTCGCGCAGGGGCCGCGCGAGGCCGGCGAGAAATTGCTGCAGCTGCTGGAAGGCGGCGGTACGCCGGGCCGCGTCGACAAGGTCGTCGTCGACTGGTCGCAGCCGCTCGAGCAGTTCCGCGGATTCAACGAACGTTAACGCCGGGCGACCCGGAGATTACGAGCACGCCGGGGCGGCGCGGGGGAGGTCCGACGATTCGGATCTGTCCGCCGGTAGTCTGCAGGTCGTGTACCTCAAGAGTCTGACGCTGAAGGGCTTCAAGTCCTTCGCATCGCCGACGACTCTGCGTTTCGAGCGGGGCATTACCGCCGTCGTCGGGCCCAATGGCTCCGGCAAATCCAACGTGGTCGATGCCCTGGCGTGGGTGATGGGGGAGCAGGGAGCAAAGACGCTGCGCGGCGGCAAGATGGAAGACGTCATCTTCGCCGGCACCTCGTCGCGCGCTCCGCTGGGCCGCGCCGAAGTCACCGTCACCATCGACAACTCCGACAACGCGCTGCCGATCGAGTACTCCGAGGTGTCGATCACCCGCAGGATGTTCCGTGACGGTGCCAGTGAGTACGAAATCAACGGCAGCAGCAGCCGTTTGATGGATGTCCAGGAGCTGCTGAGCGACTCCGGCATCGGGCGTGAGATGCACGTGATTGTCGGGCAGGGCAAGCTCGACGAGATCCTGCAGTCCCGGCCTGAAGATCGCCGCGCGTTCATTGAGGAAGCCGCGGGCGTGCTCAAGCACCGCAAGCGTAAAGAGAAGGCGCTGCGAAAGCTCGATTCCATGTCGGCGAACCTGGCCCGGCTCGCTGACCTGACCACCGAACTGCGACGGCAGCTCAAACCGCTGGGCCGCCAAGCCGAGGTGGCCCGTCGCGCCCAGACCATCCAGGCTGATCTGCGCGACGCCCGCTTGCGGCTGGCCGCCGACGACCTGGTGAGCCGGCAGGTGGAGCGGGACGCGATCTTCGAAGCCGAGGCCACCATGCGCCGCGAGCATGACGAGGCCGCCTCCCGGTTGGCGGTGGCATCCGAGGAGCTCAGCGGGCACGAGGCCGCGCTGGCTGAGCTCTCCGTTCGGGCGGAGTCGGTCCAGCACACCTGGTTCGGGCTGTCCGCGCTGGCCGAACGGGTGGGCGCCACGGTGCGCATCGCCAGCGAACGCGCTCACCATCTCGATGTCGAGCCGGTGACGACAAGCGACACCGACCCCAGAAAACCCGAGGAGCTGGAAGCCGAGGCCCAACAGGTGGCGGCCGCCGAGCAGCAGCTGTTCGCAGCGCTGGCCGCGGCCCGCACCCGGCTGGAGGCCGCCCGCACCGAATTGGCCGACCGCGAGCGCCAGGTCGCCGAGGCCGATCGGGCTCATCTGGCGGCGGTCCGTGCGGAGGCGGACCGGCGTGAGGGTCTGGCACGGCTGGCCGGTCGGGTGGAGACCATGCGGGCGCGCGTCGAATCGATCGATGAGAGCGTTGCCCGGTTGTCCGAGCGTATTGAACAGGCTGCTACCCGCGCCCAGCAGACCAGGGCGGAGTTCGAAACCGTGCAGGGCCGAGTCGGTGAACTGGATCAGGGTGAGGTCGGCCTTGATGAGCACCACGACCGGACCGTGGCCGCGTTGCGGCTGGCCGACGAACGCGTTAAGGAACTGCAGTCCGCCGAGCGAAGCGCCGAACGTCAGGTGGCTTCGCTGCGGGCCCGCATCGATGCGCTGTCAGTGGGGCTCGAGCGCAAGGACGGGGCGGCGTGGCTTGCGCGGAATCACCGCGGCACAGGGCTTTTGGGGCCCATCGCCAAGTTGGTCAAAGTCCGGTCAGGCTATGAGGCGGCGCTGGCGGCAGTGCTGGGGCCGGCTGCCGACGCGCTGGCCGCGGAAAGCTTCGGCGCTGCCCGTTCCGCAGTTGCCGCGCTCAAAGAAGCCGACGGGGGCCGCGCAGCCCTCGTCCTGAGCGACTGGCCTGCATCAGAAGACCGCGAATCCGCGCCGGCTGTCGGGCTGCCCGGCGGCGCACTGTGGGCGCTAGACGTGGTCGAGGCGCCGGCGCGGCTGCGCGCCGCGATGGTCGCCATGCTTTCGGGCGTCGCGGTGGTCAATGACCTGGCCGAGGCGCTGGATCTGGTGGCGGTCCGACCGCAGTTGCGTGCGGTCACCACCGACGGTGATCTGGTGGGTGCCGGCTGGGTCAGCGGTGGTTCTGACCGCAAGCTGTCCACGCTGGAGGTCGCCTCCGAGATCGACAAGGCCGGCGGCGAGCTGGCCGCCGCCGAGGCTCACGGGGCTCGGCTGAGCGCGGCGCTGTCCGGCGCACTGACTGAGCAGGCTGCCCGTCAGGACTCTGCCGAGCAGGCGTTGGCCGCGCTCAACGAATCCGACACCGCGATCTCGGCGATGTACGAGCAGCTGGGCCGACTCGGGCAGGACGCCCGCACGGCCGAAGAAGAGTGGACCAGGTTGCTGCGGCAGCGTGAGGAATTAGAGGCCGGGCGCGTTCAGACAGTCCAAGAGGTTACCGAACTCGAGACCCGGTTGCGCAACGCTCAAGAAACCCAGCATGTACAGGCGGCAGACCCCAGTCCTGCAACGGCCCGGCAGCAGATCGCGGCTGTCGCCGAAAGCGCCCGAGGCGTCGAAGTTGAAGCCCGGCTGGCGGTGCGGACCGCCGAGGAACGCGCCAACGCGGTGCGCGGGCGGGCGGATTCATTGCGTCGAGCGGCCGCGGCCGAGCGCGAAGCGCGGGTGCGGGCCGAGCAAGCGCGCGCCGCACGACTGCGCGCGGCGGCGGTGGCCGCGGCGGTGGCCGGCTCCGGGCGACTATTGGCGCAGCGGCTGAACCAGGTGGTTGAGGCGGCGTCACATATCCGCGACGCATTGGTCGCTGAACGCCGGGAACGATCGGTGGCGATGGCGGCGGTGCGCGACGAGGTGAACACGCTCAACGCCAGGCTGGCCAGACTCACCGATTCGTTGCACCGCGACGAGGTGGCCAACGCCCAGGCGGCGCTACGGATCGAGCAGCTCGAGCAGATGGTGCTGGAGCAGTTCGGAATGGCGCCGGGCGATTTGATCTGCGAGTACGGTCCGCAGGTTGCGCTGCCGCCGACCGAGCTGGAGCTGGCTGAGTTCGAGCAGGCCCGGGAGCGCGGCGAGCAGGTGACCGCGCCCGCCCCGATGCCCTACGACCGGCCAACCCAGGAGCGCCGGGCCAAACGCGCCGAGCGTGAGCTGGCCGAGCTGGGCAGGGTCAATCCGTTGGCGTTGGAGGAGTTCGCTGCGCTGGAGGAACGCTACAACTTCCTGTCCACCCAACTCGAGGACGTCAAAGCTGCCCGCAAGGACCTGCTCGGCGTCGTCGCCGACGTCGACGCCCGCATCCTGCAGGTGTTTGCCGATGCTTTTACGGACGTGGAACGCGAATTCCGCGACGTGTTCACCGCACTGTTCCCCGGCGGAGAGGGTCGGCTGCGGCTGACCGATCCGGACGACATGCTCACCACCGGCATCGAGGTGGAGGCACGTCCGCCGGGCAAAAAGATCACCCGGCTGTCTTTGCTGTCAGGCGGCGAGAAGGCGCTGACCGCGGTGGCGATGCTGGTGGCGATCTTCCGCGCCCGCCCATCGCCGTTCTACATCATGGACGAGGTGGAGGCTGCACTTGACGACACGAACCTGCGCCGTCTGATTGGCCTGTTCGAGCAGCTGCGTACCCAGTCGCAGATCATCATCATCACGCACCAGAAGCCGACGATGGAGGTTGCTGACGCGCTTTACGGCGTGACCATGCAGGGCGACGGCATCACCGCGGTGATCTCGCAGCGGATGCGCGGCCAACAGGTAGAGCAACTGGTCACTAATTCCTCCTAGGGCTCCGCGGCCCTGGCCTTTCTATTTAGCAGGCATTTAGGGGTATCTGGGGGTATTTCCGGGGGCACTCAAGTGGGTTGTTCAGGGGCAGGTCCGATCCGCGTCGCGCCCCTGGAAGGATGGCCGCTGGAAGGATGTGAATGTGACGCAAGGTCTTTGGATTGCCATCGCAGTCGTCGCCACCCTGATTGTCATTGCCGCGCTGGTCCTGGGCCTGGCGCGCTACCGTCGGCGGCGGATCACTCTCTCACCTCAACGCGAACCCGGCGAACTCGACCGCTCCGGCGGCTACACCGCGTCGTCCGGCATCACCTTCAGCCAGTCAGCACCGACTGTCGCGCCGGCCGAGCGGATCGACACCAGCGGGCTGCCCGGTGTGGGCGACGACGCAACCGTCCCTCGCGATGCGCCGAGGCGCACCATCTCCGATGTACTCCTTCCCGAACCTGTTCCCGAACCTGTTCCCGAACCTGAGTCCGAACCACCTGAAACCGCCACGCCTGCGCCGGCCGCTCAGGCTCCTGAGATCGAGGCGATCGCGTCACCTGAGGGCCGGCTGGAACGACTGCGCGAGCGCCTCGTCAAATCGCAGAATGCGCTCGGTCGCAGCGTGCTGGGCTTGATCGGCGGCGGCGACCTGGACGAGGACTCCTGGCAGGACGTCGAGGACACCCTGCTGATGGCCGATCTGGGCCCGGTGGTCACTGATTCGGTGGTCACCCAACTGCGCGCCCGGCTGGCCAGCGGCGATGTGCGCACGGAGGCAGACGCCCGGGCAGTGCTGCGCGAGGTGTTGATCAAGGAGCTGCAGCCCGGCCTGGATCGTTCGATCCGGGCCTTGCCGCACGACGATGCTCCCTCGGTGCTGCTGATCGTCGGTGTCAACGGCACTGGAAAAACCACCACCGTCGGCAAGTTGGCGCGGGTGTTGGTTGCCGACGGACGGCGGGTGGTACTGGGCGCCGCTGACACCTTCCGGGCCGCGGCGGCCGATCAATTGCAGACTTGGGCGGCCCGGGTGGGTGCCGAGGTGGTGGGTGGGGCAGAAGGCGCTGACCCGGCTTCGGTGGCGTTCGACGCGGTCGACAAAGGCATCGCCAGCGGAGCCGACGTCGTAGTCATCGACACTGCCGGACGTTTGCACACCAAAGTCGGGCTGATGGACGAACTCGACAAAGTCAAGCGCGTGGTCAGCCGGCGCGCGGCCGTCGACGAGGTCTTGCTGGTGCTCGATGCCACCATCGGGCAGAACGGGCTGGCGCAGGCCCGGGTGTTCGCCGACGTAGTCGACATCACCGGCGCGGTGCTGACCAAGTTGGACGGAACAGCCAAGGGCGGCATCGTTTTCCGCGTCCAACAAGAACTTGGGGTACCGGTGAAACTGGTCGGGCTCGGTGAAGGTCCCGACGATCTGGCGCCCTTCGAACCCGCCGCCTTTGTCGACGCCCTGCTCGGCTAACAGTCCTTACACGCCGAGCGCGACGTTAATCCTGTCGAAACACCGTGGCTCCATTGCTGCAACAACCATTGCGCAATGTTCTGCACAGGCCACAGGCAAACGTCTGACGGCCATTCGTGGCCGACCGGAGGTGATAGCGAGTGAGTTTCCCGATACTGGGGCAGCCCGATACCGGCGATACCGCCTGGATGCTGGCGAGTTCCGCGTTGGTGCTGTTGATGACGCCAGGTCTGGCGTTCTTCTACGGCGGCATGACGCGCACCAGAAGCGTGCTCAACATGATCATGATGAGCATCAGCGCGATGGGCGTGGTGACCGTGCTGTGGGTGCTCTACGGCTACTCGCTTGCGTTCGGTGACGACAAAGGTGGTGTGATCGGCAACCCGACCGATTACTGGGGCCTGAAGGGTCTCATCGGCGGCAATGCCGTGAAAGCGGATCCAACCAAAGGCGTTTCGGCAGTGGACATCCCGCTGGCCGGTACCATGCCTGCCACCGTATTCGTGGCCTTCCAGCTGATGTTCGCGATCATTACGGTCGCACTGATCTCGGGCGCCGTGTCCGACCGGTTGAAGTTCAGCGCCTGGCTGGTGTTCTCCGGACTATGGGCGACGTTGGTCTACTTCCCGGTTGCGCACTGGGTCTTCGCGGCTGACGGGTTCGCGTCCGAGCACGGCGGCTGGATCAACAACAAGCTGCATGCGATCGACTTCGCCGGCGGAACCGCGGTGCATATCAACTCCGGTGTGGCCGGCCTGGTGCTGGCGATCGTCCTGGGCAAGCGCAAGGGTTGGCCGACGACGCTGTTCCGTCCGCACAATGTGCCGTTTGTGATGCTCGGTGCCGGATTGCTGTGGTTCGGCTGGTTCGGGTTCAACGCCGGATCGGCGACCAGCTCGAACGGCTCCGCCGGTAGCACCTTCATGACCACGACCATCGCGACGTCGACCGCCATGCTCGCCTGGCTGCTTGTCGAGCGCATCCGCGATGGCAAGCCCACGACGCTGGGGGCGGCGTCGGGCATCGTCGCCGGGCTGGTCGCCATCACGCCGTCCTGCTCGTCGGTGAACGTGCTGGGTGCCCTGGTTATCGGGGCGGTCGGCGGGGCGCTGTGCGCGCTGGCGGTCGGACTGAAATTCAAGCTCGGCTTCGATGACTCGCTGGACGTGGTCGGGGTACACATGATCGGCGGTTTGACGGGCACCCTGCTGGTGGGTCTGCTTGCCGCCCCGGAGAGCCCGGCCATCAACGGCGTCACGGGCGTGTCCAAGGGATTGTTTTACGGCGGTGGGTGGTCCCAGCTGGAACGGCAGGCCGTTGGGGCGTTCAGTGTGCTCTTCTACTCTGCCACCGTTACCCTTATATTGGCTTTGATCCTGAAGTACACCATCGGGCTGCGGCTCAGTGCTGAGGACGAAGCCGCGGGCATCGACGAGGCTGAGCACGCTGAGAGCGCGTATGATTTTGCAGTCGTCACGGCTTCGGGACTTCCGCACCGTCCCAGCGTGCAGGGAAGCCCTAACGGCCTGGAGGAGCGAGTGGACGAGAAAGTAGAGGCAGTGCCGAAATGAAGCTCATCACTGCGATCGTGAAGCCGTTCACCCTCGACGACGTCAAGACCGCCCTCGAGGAAGCGGGTGTCCTGGGGATGACCGTCAGCGAAATCCAGGGCTACGGACGGCAGAAGGGTCACACCGAGGTTTACCGCGGTGCTGAATACTCGGTCGATTTCGTGCCGAAGGTCCGGATCGAGGTCGTCGTCGATGATTCCATCGTTGACAAGGTGGTGGACGCGATCGTCCGGTCGGCGCGTACCGGCAAGATCGGTGACGGCAAAGTCTGGGTCAGCCCCGTGGAAACCATTGTGCGAGTGCGCACTGGTGAACGCGGAACCGACGCTCTGTGACCGTAGCCGCACATTGCTGATCCAGCCCGGACGGGCCAGGAGGGTATGAACCACTATCCGCCCGACCCGTCCGGGATTTCTGGACCGGCTGGACCACAGCTCACGAAACCGGGAAGCGCCTGCGCGGCAACCGATTTGGCTGCCTCGCGGCGCGAAGTACTAGCAGCTGGTCTGGACCTGGATGCAGCTCAGTTGCGGCAAGCGTGGCTGGATCTACACGAGTCCTGGCTGACCGCCACGGCAACCGAGATCGGTATCACCGACAACAGTGGCTTCGCGATCGTCGGAGTCGGCGGGCTGGGACGTCGTGAACTGCTGCCGTACTCAGACCTTGATCTGGTGTTGCTGCACGATGGCAAGCCGACCGATGTGCTGGGGCAGGTCGCCGATCGGCTGTGGTATCCGCTGTGGGACGCCAACATTCGGCTCGACCATAGCGTGCGAACGGTCAGCGAGGCAGTGGACATCGCCAATTCCGACATGACGGCCGCCCTGGGTTTATTGGATGCGCGCCACATCGCCGGAGACGAGTGGCTGTCGACCGAACTCATCGCTGGGATGCGACGGCAGTGGCGCAGTGGGATTCGTTCCCGGATGGACGAACTTGCGGAAATGACACATGCTCGCTGGCTGCGTTGTGGCCGGATCTCGCAACGGGCCGAGCCCGACCTGAAATCGGGTCGCGGCGGCCTCCGCGACGTCCAACTATTGGACGCGTTGGGGGTCGCCCAGCTCATCGACCGCCGCGGTATGGCCCGACCGGAAACGCCGGGGGGTTCACTGGATGCTGCCTATCTGACGCTGCTCGATGTGCGCACCGAACTGCACCGGGTGTCTGGCCGCGGGCGTGAGCAGCTGCTGGCACAGTTCGGCGACGAGGTCAGTGCCGCGTTGGGCGTCGGTGACCGATTCGCCTTGGCACGCATGCTGTCAGACGCCGGCCGAACCATTGCATACCACGCCGAAACCGGGCTGAGGACTGCGCAAAACGCATTGCCCCGACGCGGCATCTCGGCTTTGGTGCGCCGCCCGAAGCGGCGACCGCTGGACGAGGGCGTGGTCGAGTATGACGGCGAGATCGTGCTTGCCCGCGAGGCCCACCCCCAAACCGATCCGGGCCTGGTGCTGCGAGTGGCTGCCGCGTCGGCAGACACCGGCTTGCCCATCGGCGCCGCCACGCTGAGTCGGCTGGCCGATAACGTCCCGGACTTGCCAACTCCTTGGCCGCGGGAGGCATTAGACGACCTACTGGTCGTGCTCTTGGCCGGCCCTACCGCAGTGAACACGATCGAGGCACTTGATCGCACCGGGCTGTGGGGTCGGCTATTGCCGGAATGGGACGCGGTCCGTGACCTTCCGCCGCGCGACGTCTCCCACAAATGGACCGTGGACCGTCATATCGTCGAAACCGCTGTTAATGCGGCGCCGCTGACCACTCGCGTCGCGCGATCGGACTTGCTTGCGATTGGTGCGCTGCTGCACGACATCGGTAAGGGGCGGGGCGTAGATCATTGTGTGCTCGGGGCCGAATTGGTGATCCCGATCGCCGAGCGGCTTGGGCTGTCGCCCCAAGACGTCGACACGCTGTCCGAGATGGTCCGCCACCACCTGCTGCTGCCCGTTACGGCCACCCGAAACGATTTGAACGACCCCAAAACCAGCGAGGCGGTGTCCGAGGCGCTGGGCGGGGATCCGCAACTGCTCGAACTGTTGCACGCGCTAGCGGAGGCGGACTCGAAGGCCACCGGGCCAGGGGTGTGGAGCGACTGGAAGGCTTCCCTGGTGGCCGACCTGGTGCGTCGCTGTCGGATGGTGATGGCGGGTGAGCCGCTGCCGCAGGCCGAACCGACTACGCCCCATTATCTTTCACTTGCGGCCGACCACGGGGTGCACGTAGAGATCAAGCCTGGCGACCGCGAGCGGATCTACGCGGTGATGGTTGCCCCAGACGCGCGGGGACTGATGTCGAAAGCCGCCGCCGTGCTGGCACTGAACTCGCTGCGGGTTCACTCGGCGTCGGTCAACATCCACGAGGGTGTTGCGATCGCCGAATTCGTGGTGTCACCGCTTTTTGGTTCCCCGCCCGCGGCCGACCTGCTGCGCCAGCAGTTCGTCGGTGCGATCAACGGCGACGTTGACGTCCTCGGCACGCTGCAGAAGCGTGACAGCGACGCCGCCAGCTCCGCGATGGCTCGGGCCGGGGAGATTCAGGCGGGGGCGCCGCTGACGCGTTCGACCGCGCCGCCCCGCATCCTGTGGCTCGATACCGCCGTACCGGGCCAACTTGTCGTCGAAGTCCGCGCCATGGACCGGATCGGCCTGCTCGCGTTGCTGGCGCAGGCGCTGGAGCGTGCAGGAGCAGACATCGGTTGGGCGAAGGTCAATACGTTCGGATCGACGGCGGCCGATGTGTTCTGTGTCGCAGTGCCCGTCGAGTCTGCTGCGCCCGAGTTGAACGGCGACCCCAACAAAGCCGCGCGAGCCGCGGTGGAAGAGCACCTGTTGGCGGTGTTAGGCGTCTCAGCGGACGTGGTGGTCGGCGAGCCCGTCGGCGACTAGGTCCCTTGCGCGCTTCATGCCGCGCGTCAAGACTGCTCGGAATTCAGCTTCCGCAAGGCTTCGATACGCGCTTGAAGCTGGTCGCGGGTCGCGGCGGCAGTCGGTGGGCCTCCGCACCGACGGCGGAGTTCGCTGTGGATCCAGCCGTGTGGTTTGCCGGTTCGGTGGTGGGTCGCCGAGACGAGGGTGTTGAGTTCGCGACGTAGCTCGCGAATTTGGCCATGCGTCGACGCCAACGATGCCGAACTCGGCGGTATCGGCGATGCGGCTTTGCCTGCGGAGATCCGCTTCTGCAACTGCTCGTCCTGGCGGCGGTGCAGCAGGGCACGCATCTGGTCGGCGTCAAGTAATCCGGGGATACCGAGGTAGTCAGCCTCCTCCTCGCTTCCGGCGGGGGCGGCGGTGCCGAACGAGGATCCATCAAAGATGACCTGATCCAGTTCGGCGTCGGCTCCCAATGAGGTAAAGCCCTTGTCGGCATCGCTGCGTTCGGTTTGCGTCCGCGCGGCGGGATCACCGTCGAGGGGATCTTGGTCCGATTCGCGATGCGGTTGGCCGAGCACGTGGTTGCGCTGGGCTTCCAACTCGCTGGCCAACTGCAGCAGGTTAGGCACCGACGGCAGGAAAATGCTTGCGATTTCACCCGGCCGGCGAGATCGCACAAACCGGCCGACGGCCTGTGCGAAAAACAGCGGTGTCGAGGCGCTTGTGGCGTAGATCCCGACCGCCAGCCGAGGTATGTCGACGCCTTCGGACACCATGCGCACCGCAACCAGCCACCGGCTGGTGCTCCCGGCGAATTCGCTGATGCGCGACGACGATCCGGGATCGTCGGAGAGCACGACCGTCGGCGCTTCTGAGGTCAACTTCTTCAGCAGGGCGGCGTAGGCGCGGGCTGCGCTCCGGTCGGAGGCGATGACCATGCCGCCGGCGTCGGGAACGTGCGTACGCAGTTGGCGGAGCCGCAGATCGGCAGCGGCGATCACTGCGGGCATCCATTCGCCGGCCGGGTCCAGCGCTGTGCGCCAGGCACGTGCGGTCTGCTCCGCGGAAAGCGGTTCGCCCAGGCGCGCCGCGTGCTCTTCGCCGGCACTGTCTCGCCAACGCGCCTGTCCGGAGTAAGCCAGGAACACCACCGGGCGGACTACACCGTCGGCAAGGGCCTCGGCGTAGCCGTAGGTGTGGTCGGCTTGCGAACGCAGCACCCCGTCGGCGCCGCCCGCGTAGGTGACGAACGGGATGGGACTGTCGTCGCTGCGAAAGGGTGTGCCCGTCAGCGCGATTCGGCGGGTGCCGTCGCTGAAGGCTTCTCGGATTGCGTCACCCCAGGTCTTGGCGTCACCGCCATGGTGGATCTCATCGAAGATGACCAAGGTTTTGCGCTGCTCGGTGCGAACCCGGTGCAGCGTCGGATGTGCGGCGACCTGCGAGTAGGTGACCATCACGCCGTGATACTCCGGCGAGGTCTGGGGGTTGGAATTGGAGAATTTGGGATCCAGGGCAAGACCGTGGCGCTCCGCGGCCTGCGCCCACTGCACTTTCAGGTGCTCTGTCGGCACGACGACGGTGATCTGCTCGACGGCGCGCTGGCCAAGCAGCTCGGCCGCTACCCGCAGGGCGAATGTTGTCTTCCCAGATCCCGGGGTGGCCACGGCCAAGAAATCGCGTGGCGTACCGGCCAGGTATTTCACCAGCGCCCGACGCTGCCAGCCGCGCAACGTCTGGTTGCCGGAATGGTGGCCCGTAGCGCCCCCTACGGTGTCGTCGCGTGCATCCGTGTCGCTGCCCAACTGCATCGACACGGCTCCCCCTGGTAGATGGTGCGCCGCGCATGCCGGTGCATGATCGCGCTTTCGCGCAGCGGCGGGTGTGAAATGTAGCATGGCAACGTATTTCGGCGCGGTAGCGACCTGAAGTGTCGAAGCGGGTTAACCTGATCGCCGGGACTGGCTCGCCAGGTTGCGGGTTTGGAGCCACGCGTGGATCCGCCCGGCGACGTCGGCCCATCCGGGTTCGAGCATCATGTTGTGGCCCATGTCGAAGAATTCCGGCTCGGTCCGGTAGGCGCGTGCCGTGGCGCGCACTTCGCCCGTGCTGACGAAGCCGTCGTGCTCGGCGCCGAGCACCAGGAACGAGGTGTTCACTCGCCGGGTTTTGACGCGGCGCAACACCGGATCGGTCATGGCGGCGCGAATGCTCTCGGCTCCGGCGCGTTGCCTGCAGGATTCGACGATGGCCTCGGGCGTGGCTGCGCAGAACAGGTATTCGCGGGCAAGGGCCGGGGTGGCGAGGAATTTGAGCAATGTGGGGTCGGTCCAGGCTTCCAAAGTCGTCGACGGTCGGTGGCGCCAG
>JGI12631J13338_1000267_pt1 | contig 16601 bp, 16 predicted proteins | sample BlaSpr_A8_Ref_O1_FD_13338 | JGI IMG/M metagenome (IMG submission 13338) | reverse complement strand
GGAAAGCACCGCTGAGCTATCGCGATTTCGAAACGGCCCAGCGGTAATCGAANGTACTTCGGTTCACTTCAGGAGGAAATCATGAGTTGGTGGATCAGGTTTTTCATGGCCAGCATGGCGTTGTGGTGCGCGGTGGGATTCGCTCGCGCCCAGGAACAAACCGCCGCCGGCCCCCGCCACATCACCCTCCAGGAAGCGGTGCAACTGGCGCTGAAACACAATCACCTGGTGCGCATTGCCGGATACAAAGTGGAAGAAAGCCAGCATGCCAAAGAGCGCGCGAAGAGCGGGTACTTTCCTACCATCCGGAACGAGAGCGGCGTGCTCAAAGTTACCGACACGCAGTTTATCCAGATTGCCGCAGGCGAACTCGGAACTATCGGTGGCGTCCCGAATCCGGATCATTCGGCGGTTCTGAACCAGGGCGGAAAACTGCTTATCACCAGCGGGACTCAACTCGTACAGCCCCTCACTCAATTGTTCACCAGGGTCAAACCGGAGAATGACATCGCGCGCGCCAATCTGGACGTCAGCCGCGCGAACGCGCAGGAAACCGAAAACGAAGTCGCGCTGAAAGTGCACGAAATTTACTACCGCGTCTTGATCGCGCAGCTGCACCGCAGCGCGGTCGAAGCCAAGATCCGCGCGGCACAGGAACTTCAGAGCGAGCGCACGGAAGAAGTGAAATATGGCAGCAGCCTGCAGCAGGATCTGATCGAAAGCAGCGCGCAGGCGCTGCAGGCCAAGCAGGAATTGCTCAGTACTGAATTGGCGCTTTCTGATTTGACTTTGCAGCTCAATGAGGTGATTGGCGTTCCGCTGACGACGCAACTGGATCTCGATCCTGCTGTTCCGCCGGTCCAAACCATTTGTGAACGCGAGGAATGCGTGAAAATCGCTCTCGCGTCGCATCCGGAAGTGGCCGCGGCCCGCGACGAAATTCGCAAAGCGTCTGCGTCCGTGCAATTGAGCAAGGCCGATTACATTCCAGATCTCTCGGCCTTGGCCCGTTACAGCTATACGAGTGACGTTCCGTTTCTGGCGCGCAACTTCGGGACCTTCGGGGTCTCTTTCACCTATGATCTTTTCGACGGCGGGCGCCGGCGGGCCGCTTTGCATGAGCGCAATTCGCAGTTGGACGAGGCCAAGGAAAATCTGGCGCGCGTCACCGAAGAAATTGAAGTGCAAGTGCAGACCGCGGCCAACCGGCTCGAGCGAACCCGGGAAATGGTCAAGGTTTCGGAAGAACTGCTCGCGCTACGCTCCGAGTCCAGCCGGACTTCCGCGCAACAACTCGAAAAGGGGTCACTGCTCAAAGCGCAGGCTGATGCGGCTTTGGCCCAGGAGTTCGACGCCAAGACCACCCTGCTCCAATCGCAGCTCGACTATGTTCAGGCCCAGGACGAACTCACTCAGGCGATTGGCCGCACTCCGGAATAGCGAATCCAACGAACGCTCATTCAGACGCCACTCGGCGCTGTTGAAGAAAAGAAAAAAAAGTGCATCCACCGAAGCTTGCAAAGAATCGGAGGGGCATATGGCATCACCGGTAGTTGTCATCGTCGGCGGAGGCTTTGGCGGCGTGGCCGCGGCCAAGGTGCTCAAGCATGCGCCAGCGGAAATCGTGCTGATCGATCGCGAAAACCACAACCTGTTTCAGCCCCTGCTGTATCAGGTCGCGACCTCCGTACTTTCCCCGGGCCAGATTGGTGTTCCGATTCGCGATCTGCTGCGCCACCACAAAAACACGACCGTTATCCTGGGTGAAGTTGTAGGTGTCGACCAAGACCGGAAACAAGTTTTTGTGTGCGACGCGGACCGGCAGGACGTTCCAATTCCGTTCGACTACCTGATTCTGGCCACCGGCGTTACGCATAGCTATTTCGGCCACGATGAATTTGAAAAGTTCGCACCGGGATTGAAAAATCTCGCGGACGCCGAAGCGGTTCGCAACAAGATTTTGACCGCCTTCGAGCTGGCCGAAGCCGAGGAAGATCCCAGCACGCATCAGGATCTGTTGACCTTTATCTTGGTGGGCGCCGGTCCCACCGGAGTGGAAATGGCGGGAGCGATCGCGGTAATGGTGCGCGGCACCATGAAATCGGAATTCCGGCGGATCGACCCGGCGTCGGCTCGAATCGTGTTGGTCGACCGGTCATCGCGGGTTCTGGCGTCATTTTCAGAAAAGCTTTCCGCTGCCGCGAAGAAACGTCTCGAGAATCTAGGAGTCGAGGTCAAGTTGGGGCAAAACGTCGATCAAATCGATGCTGACGGCATTGTCGTGGCGGGAGAACGGATATTCAGTAAGACCGTAATCTGGACCGCGGGCGTCGCGCCTTCGCCGGCGGGCAAATGGCTGGCCGCGGAAACGGATCACGCCGGGCGGGTGCGCATCCAGAACGACCTAAGTGTTGCCGGACGTCCCGAGATATTTGTCGTTGGCGATACCGCGTCACTCGATCGCGGTGGTAAGCCGCTGCCGGGCGTGGCGCAGGTAGCGATCCAGCAAGGGCGCTATGCCGGAAAGCTGATTCACCGGCGCCTTACCGGCAAATCAGCGCCTGGCCCGTTTAGCTATTTTGACAAGGGCAACCTGGCTGTCGTCGGCAAGGGCTTTGCCGTCCTGGAATCAGGGAAGGTTCACAGTAGTGGCCTGATCGCGTGGTTCGCCTGGGCGGCGGTTCACTTGCAGTTTTTGGCGGACTCCAGCCTTCGCCTGGGCGTTTTCTTGCAATGGGTGTGGACCTATTTGAGTGGACGCCGGGGCGCGCGGCTGATCGTGAATCCGCGCGTTTCCGAAGCGCAGAAAGCAGTTCCCGACACAACCGTCAAGGCAGCCGCATCAAGCGGCTAAAGGGATGAAGAATTCCACGGGGAGCCGTTCGCGCAAATCCATGTTCGAGCAACTAAGCGAGGATGCGTCGTCATGCTGAAAGATTTGCTCATCACGCCTTCGAAATGGGAGAATGCGCCCCTGACGACCGTCGCCTTCGTCTTGCGAGCTCAAAGCAAATGAAACGCAGCGAGCAAACTCGTAGCCGTGCAGGCAAGGTCCTCGGTATCGCGTTTTTGCTTGCCGGATTTTTAATCGCTGCGACAGTTTGCGCCGCGGATCCCGCCGGTCCTTCGCAAATCCCGAATATTTTTAAGCCGGACTCGACCCCAGCCGATTCGATTTTTCGTTTGTCGAAGTTGGTCCTGGTCATTACCAGCATCATATTCGTGGTCGTTTTCTCCCTGATCGCCTACGCCACTGCGAAATTCCGCAAGTCCGACGCGGACGACGGCAGCGAGCCTCCCCAAGTCTATGGCAGCAATCAGGTGGAGCTGGCCTGGACCGTGATTCCGGGCCTGATCGTTCTGGTCTTGTTCCTGGCCACCGCGCGCGTCATTCTTTCCGTGCAGGACGCCCCCAAGCCGCCGGGCGCCATCGAAGTCATCGCCGTCGGCCATCAGTATTGGTGGGAATATCGCTATCCGGAATTGGGTGTGGTCACCGCCAACGAACTTCACGTTCCGGTCAGCGACCTGCAGCATCCCACTCCAACCTTTATCACTCTGCTATCCGCGGACACCGACCACAGCTTCTGGGTGCCCCGTCTGGCCGGAAAGACCGACCTGATTCCGAACCATCCTAATCACACTTGGATCGATCCGCATGAAGCCGGTCTGTTCCTCGGCCAGTGCGCGCAATATTGCGGCGTGCAACACGCCAAGATGCTGTTGCGGGTGTATGTGGATTCTGCCGCGGATTTCGACGCCTGGGTCCAGGGTCAGAAACGCTTTGCGGCGACGAATGATGCCGCGGCCGAAGGCCGCCGCATCTTCGAATCCACGGCTTGCATCAATTGCCACGCCGTATCGGGTACGGTCGCCGACGGTCACTTCGGTCCGGACCTGACGCACCTGATGAGCCGGGACACTCTTGCCGCCGGCGCCGCTCTGAATACTCGCGAGAATCTGCGAGCTTGGATTCAGAGTCCCGATTCCATCAAGCCCGGCTCACTGATGCCGGCCATGAAATTAAGCGATCACGATTTGGACGCGCTCACCGCGTACCTGGAGACGCTGCGATGAAGGCGAGGAACTAGTCCGTTATGGCTTCCGAAATAATCGCGATCAATGAATTCGCCGGCGGCGGGCAGTCGGTCGGGGAGTGGCTGCACGGTTGGGTCACGACAGTCGATCACAAACGGCTGGGCATCCTGTATATCCTATTTTCGGTTTTCTTCCTGGTCATCGGCGGTATCGAAGCCACCATCATGCGGATCCAATTGATGGTTCCGCACAATCACTTCGTTTCCCCCGAAGTTTTCAACCGCATGTTCACCATGCATGGCACCACCATGATTTTTTTCGTGGCCATGCCCGTTCTTTTCGGCTTCGGCACCTACCTGATTCCCTTGATGATTGGCGCGCGCGATATGGCCTTCCCGCGGCTGAACGCTTTGAGTTTTTGGCTCACCGCTTTCGGGGGACTGCTACTTTATTTCAGTTTCATTGGCGGCAACGGCCTCTATGGCGCGGGTAATGCGCCGGACGTGGGCTGGTTCGCCTACGCACCATTAACGTCTCGCGCCTTTTCAGTGGGACACAGCACGGATTTTTGGACGTTGGCCCTGTTGATTTCGGGCATCGGCAGCATCGGCACTGCGGTAAATTTCATCACGACCATAATCACCATGCGTTGCCCGGGCATGACGCTCGGCAAGATGCCCCTGCTGGCGTGGATGAACCTGGTCACGGCGGGCATGGTCATCCTAGCGGTCTCGCCGCTCACCGCTGCCCAGATCATGTTGTGCTTCGACCGCTACCTGGGAGCCCACTTCTTCGATACCCAAGCGGGCGGTTCCGCTGTGCTGTGGATGCATTTCTTCTGGATCTTCGGTCACCCGGAGGTCTACATCCTGATCCTTCCGTCCTTCGCCTTTGCTTCGGAGATCATTCCGGTTTTCTCGCGCAAGCCCATTTTCGGATACCCGATCATGGTTGCGGCCACGGTGATGATTGGATTCATCAGCATGAGCGTGTGGGCCCACCACATGTTCGCCATCGGCATGTCTTCCTACGGAAATACTTTCTTCACCATCACCTCGATGCTCATCTCCATACCCACCGGGATCAAAATCTTCAACTGGATTGGAACCATGTGGGGCGGCAAAATCCAATTCAAAGCTCCCATGCTTTTCTGCGTCGCGTTCCTTTTCCAATTTCTCATCGCCGGCCTCACTGGCATCATGCTGGCCGCGTCGCCCTTCAACTGGCAGCTCACCGGCTCCTATTTTGTGGTCGCGCATTTCCACTACGTGATCGTCGGCGCAATTCTTTTTACGCTTTTCGGCGCCTTCTACTACTGGTATCCGAAAATGACAGGCCGGATGTACAACGAAACGCTCGCGCGATGGCATTTCTGGCTTTTCGTCATTGGCTTCCACCTGACTTTCGATTTCATGCACATTCCCGGTCTGTTGGGCATGCCGCGCCGCATCTACACCTATGAGCCTGGCCGTGGCTGGGAATTTTGGAACCTGCTCGTCACCATCGGCACCTTTGTGCAGGGCATCGCGGTCCTGATTTTTGTCGGGAACCTGCTGTGGTCCATGTTTAAGGGCCCGGTTGCGGGAAATGATCCGTGGGATGCGTGGACCCTGGAGTGGTCCACCACCTCCCCGCCGCCGGACTACAACTTCGCGACAATCCCGGTAGTCGAGAGCCGTCGACCGCTTTGGGATCTCAAGCATCCGGAAGATCCGGACTGGAAATATGAATAAAACGGGAGAGCCCTTTGAATAGCGTCGCAGCCGCCCACCCGCCGTTAAAACCGGAATGGACGCTGCCCTCGCGCGGCCGCGTGGGGATGTTTTGTTTGATCGCCGCTGAATCCGCGGTCTTCACCATATTTGTGATCGCCTACATTTTCTATATTGGCAAAAGCGTGTCGGGTCCGCAGCCGAAGGACGTTCTTGAACTTCCCCTCTTTATTTCGATTTGCCTGCTCTCGAGCAGCCTCACCATACATCTCGCGGTACGTGCGTTGCGCCGGTTGGAACCCACCGGGTTCAAGTTCTGGTGGATCGTCACCCTGATTCTCGGCACAATTTTTCTGGTTGGCACCGGCCGCGAATGGCATCACCTGATCTATGACCGCGGCCTAACCGTCAGCACCAATCTTTTCGGCACCACCTATTACTCATTGGTTGGGCTGCACGCCTTCCACGTGACTGCGGGTCTGATCGCGATCCTTACCGTTGCGATTCTAGCGTTGCTCGGCAAAGTCGAATTCGAATATCACGAAAAGCTCGATGTGTTTTCTTTGTATTGGCATTTCGTCGACGTGGTCTGGGTAATCGTTTTCACCGTCGTTTACATCGTCGGTCGTTAGCAAAAAAGGAAAGGGCACCTTAGGAAGGCTAGCCGCGCAATGGCTCACAACGCTTCGTCATCTTCGCCAACACCACGGACCGGCGCACCGGACGCTGTAATTCTGCCTGCGCCCACGGCCTGGCCTATCGTGCTGGCCTTCGGCATCACCATGCTCCTGGCCGGCCTCGTCACCAGCGCCTCGGTCAGTATTCTTGGCGCGATTCTCGCAGTCGTCGCCTTCGTAGGCTGGTTCCGCGATGTGTTCCCGAGCGAACAACATGAAACTGTCCCGGTGCACGCTGACTCCGCCGTTGTCTTCACCTACCGCCATCACGTCGAGCGGCTCGCCGTCGCTCCCGAACTCGCTCGCGCCGCGCTTCCCCTCGAAACCTACCCGGTATCTGCGGGCGTAAAAGGCGGCGTGGCAGGTGGCGTCGCGATGGCGGTGCTCGCTTGTCTCTACGGCGTAATCAAGCAGGGCAGCATCTGGTATCCGATTAACTTGCTCGCAGCGACTTTTTACACGCAGTCCCTTTATTTCGGCACCACCTCACTGAAGGCTTTTCATCTCAACAGTTTTCTTCTCGCCTGCGGCATTCACCTGGTTACCTGTCTGCTCGTCGGTCTTTTGTACGGCGCCATGCTGCCCATGTTTCCGCGTCGCCCGATTCTGCTGGGTGGAGTTATTGCGCCGATTCTTTGGTCGGGGCTGCTCTACAGCGTCATGGGATTGCTCAACCCGCTGCTCGACAAGAAAATCGATTGGTGGTGGTTCGTCGCCTCGCAATTTGCGTTTGGCATCGTGGCCGGCTTGGTTGTTGCCCGCCAGACCCGCATCCGTGTTCATCAGGTGATGCCATTTGTGTTGCGCGCCGGTTTTGAAGCGCCCGGTTTGTCTGGTGAGAAGGACGAGCCGCGATGAGCCTTCGATCGCTCATCGCCGTAAGCGCGGGTGTTATTGTTTTCAGCTTGTCGGGTTGCGCCAACTCACCGGGTCGACCGCGCCCGGACGATATCCAAATTAATCCGGCGGACATTTCAGATTTCGACACGCTGTACAAACAGAACTGCGCGGGCTGCCATGGCACGGACGGGAAAGGCGGAGCCGCCATCGCTCTCGCCGATCCGGTCTATCTCGCGATCGCCGACGATGCGGTGCTGCAGCAAGCCGCCACGAATGGAATTTCCGGCACCGCGATGCCGGCTTTCGCGGAAAGCGCCGGCGGCATGCTCACCGACAAACAAATCGCCATTCTCGTGAACGGCATTCGCGTGCGTTGGGCGAGGCCGGGCGTGCTGCACGGCGCGAATCCTCCGCCTTACTCCTCGGCCGCTCCGGGCGATCCTTCGCGCGGTGCGGATGTTTATGCCGCGTATTGCTCGTCCTGCCACGGCGCGGGCGGCCGCGGCGGAGCAAAAGCGAGTTCGATCGTGAACGGCTCTTTCCTGGCTCTGCTCACGGATCAAGAACTTCGGACGCTGGTCATCATCGGCCGTCCGGAACTTGGCGCTCCCGACTGGCGGAGCAATATTCCCGGCAAGCCGATGTCTGCACCGGAAATTTCTGACGTCGTGGCCTGGCTTGCCTCGCAGCGCCCGAAATTTCCGGGCCAGCCGTTTCCCAGCAACACCAAACCAGCGGGAGAAAGTCGATGACCCTGCCTGAAGGTCTTTCCCGGCGCACGCTGCTCGTCAAACTTGGCATTGCATTCAATGCGGCCATCGCTGCCGTGCTCGCCGTCCCCATCGTGCGCTATCTGATGTCGCCCGTCATCCACGAACGCAAAGGCGGTTACGACGCCTGGGTCTCACTCGGCAACCTGGAGCAATTTCCTCCCGGCCAGACTCGTTTCGCCACCTATCGAAATCCGGTCGTGAACCCATGGGATGGCACCACTGGCGACATCGCCTGCTGGGTGCGCAACGTCGACGGAAAATCTTTCCAGGTCTTTGCGATTAATTGCGCGCATCTCGGATGTCCGGTCCGCTGGTTCCCGCAATCCAGCTTGTTCCTGTGCCCCTGCCACGGGGGAGCTTATTACCAGGACGGCTCCCGTGCCTCCGGTCCTCCGGAGCGCGGACTTTTCGAGTACGGTTACAAACTCGAATCCGGAAGACTTTTCATCAAAGCGGAAGAAATGCCGACGCCGGGCAGCGCCTGCAAATCGAAAAATTCCGATATCGTTCGCGAGATAAAACCATGCGCCTGATCAAAACCGTCGTCGATTGGCTCGGCGTCCGCTTGCCCATCGACGCCACCATCCAGGAAACCGCCGGGCACCAGGTCCCGCGCGACACCGCCAGCTGGTTTTATGTTTTTGGCAGCGCGGCGCTGGTGGTCTTCATGCTGCAGATCATTACCGGCATCATGCTCGCCTTCATTTACGTTCCTTCCGCTGGCCAAGCCTGGAACAGCCTGCAGGTTCTGAATCACAACGTGACCCTCGGCTGGTTTATTCGCGCGATGCATGGCTGGGGCTCGGACTTCATGGTGGCCATCGTTCTGATCCACATGGTCCAGGTGTTCCTATTCGGCGCGTACAAATTTCCGCGCGAACTCACCTGGGTGGTTGGCATCCTTCTTTTGATCGTCACGCTCGGCATGGCTTTCACCGGTCAGGTTTTGCGCTTCGATCAAGACGCCTACTGGGGTTTGGGCATCGGCGCTTCGATCGCCAGCCGGGTTCCAATCCTGGGTCCTCCAACCGTTAACTTAATGCTGGGCGGGCCGATCATCGCGGGTGCGACGCTCTCGCGCTTTTTCGCCTTGCATGTGTTTATCATTCCCGGGCTGCTCATCTCTTTCGTCGTCGTGCATCTGCTGATGGTCCTACGACTGGGAATCAACGAGTGGCCAATGCCGGGCCGCGTGGTCCGCAAGGCCACCTATATAAAGGATTATCACGAGCTGACCAAGCGTGACGGTGTCCCCTTCGTTCCCGGTGCGGTGTACAAGGATCTTTTTTTTGGCGCATTCATCATCATCGCGATTGCGGCCTGCGCGATTTATTTCGGCCCGTTCGGCCCGTCGGGTGCGCCGGACCCCACCATCATTCAGACTGCCCCGCGACCGGATTATTTTTTCTTGTGGCTCTACGCCGTGCTATCGCTCTTGCCGCCTTCAATGGAAACTCCGGCGTTGCTGATCGGACCGGTGATCGTTCTCGCGGGATTGATTTTGTTGCCGTTTATTTTTGGCGAAGGCGAGAAGAGCTGGCGCCGCCGGCCCATCGCGGTTCTGACGATTTTGCTGTCGGCGGTCGCGCTGGGAACTCTTACCAAGTTGGCTCAGTTCGCGCCGTGGAGCCCGGTGATGGATGCCTGGAGCGAAATCCCCGTACCGTCCGAATTTCTGCAGAATCGCACGGCGCTCGAACGTCAGGGCGCGCTGGTTTTTAAGCTGAAGCAATGCCACAACTGCCATTCGCTCGATGATCAAGGCGGGAAACGCGGACCGGCGCTGGACGCGGTGGCCGTCCGCCTGACACCCGATCAATTGATTCGTCAGGTGATTCAAGGCGGCGGGAACATGCCCGCATACGGAAAAAACTTAAGCCCAGCAGAAACCACGGCGCTCGTGGCTTTCCTCGAGACTCTGCATCCTGCCGGACAATTGCCCGCGCGCGATGCGTCGCGTACCCTGGCGCTCGATCCGCAAGACGGAACAGCTCCAGCAAGCAAGCCCTAAGATTGAAATGACTTCCGACGCCGAATCTGTTTTGCAATCGTGGTCCGCGCCGCTGGGACTGTACGCCGTCTTGCTTCTTACCGTCTTCGTCTACGCGCGCGGTTGGCTGCATCTTCGAAAAGGTTTCCCGAGCGCGATTCCCACGTGGCGATTTGTTTCGTCTCTGGGTGGAATTGCTTGCGTGTGGCTGGCCATCGGCTCGCCGCTCGCCGCCTTGGACGAGTCATCGCTGACCGTGCACATGATCCAGCATCTGCTGCTCATGTCCTTCGCCCCGCCTTTGATTCTGCTCGGCGCACCGGCACTACCGCTGCTGCACGGTCTCCCTCAATTTCTGGCGCGCGCTGTTGTGGGACCAATTCTTCGCTGGCGCCCGATGCAACGGCTCGGAGGTTTTCTGACCGATCCCGCCATCGCCTGGACCGTCGCCGCAATCACGCTGCTCGTCTGGCATGTTCCGGCGATATTCGAGCTCACGCTGCGTTCGGACTCGCTGCACAAATTTGAGCACTCTACCTTTTTTGCCGCCGGACTAATGTTCTGGTGGCCCGTGATTCAGCCCTGGCCCAGCGTCGCGCGTTGGCCGCGCTGGTCGATCCCGCTCTATCTCTTCGCCGCCACCTTGCCCTGCGACGTGCTCTCCGGTTTCCTGGTGTTCTGCGATCGAGTCGTATATTCGTCCTATCTCGCCGCACCGAAAGTCCTCGGCCTTTCGGCATTGGCAGATCAGCAATGCGGAGCGGCCTTGATGTGGGTCTGCGTGACGATCATCCTGCTGGTTCCCGCAGTGCTTATCACCATGCAGATTCTTTCCCCGCAAAAACGGTTTCCAATCCATGAAAAATCGGTAGACTCGTCCAGCATCAACGGCCAGTCGCTCGACGCTCCGCAGCTGAAGGTAATCTAAGGCCTTCGCCGCCGGGGGGTTCGCTGTCGAGGAACGCAAACGCCGCGGACGGGGAGGGCTGTGTAATGCCCAGCTACATCGGCGCCATCGATCAGGGCACCACCAGCACTCGCTTCATCGTTTTCGATAAGTCCGGGCGAATCGTTTCGGTGGCGCAAAAAGAGCACCAGCAGATTTACCTGAAACCCGGCTGGGTCGAGCACGATCCGGAAGAAATTTGGCGCCGCACGCGGGAAGTCATTGCCGAGGCCATGCAACGGCGCGACCTCGGCCCCAGCGATCTTGCTGCCATCGGAATTACGAATCAGCGAGAAACCACAGTGGTCTGGGATCGCCGGACCGGTAAGCCAGTGTGCAACGCGATCGTCTGGCAAGACACTCGCGTTTCCGATGCCGTGGCGGAATTCTCACGCGAGGGCGGGCAGGATCGCTTCCGTCAGAAAACCGGATTGCCTCTGGCGACATACTTCAGCGGCCTGAAAATTCGTTGGATTCTCGACAATGTCGCCGGAGTCCGTGAGCAGGCGGAATCCGGCGAAGTGATCTTTGGGAATATCGATACCTACCTCGTCTGGAATTTAACCGGTGGCCCACAGGGCGGAATCTATATCACCGACGTTTCGAACGCCAGCCGGACGCAGTTGTTGGACCTCAAGACTCTCAAATGGGATCAAGAAATCCTCGCCCTTTTCGGCATTCCTGTAAAAATGCTGCCGCAAATTCGCTCGAGTAGCGAGCGTTACGGAGTCGCGCAGCTCCCGGCCATCAAAGACGTGCCCATCGCCGGTGTGCTCGGCGATCAACAAGCAGCTCTGTTCGGCCAAACCTGCTTTGCCAAAGGCGAAGCAAAAAATACTTATGGCACTGGCTGCTTCCTTTTGATGAACACCGGCGACGCGCCAATTCAATCCAAGCATGGTCTTGTCACTACCATTGGGTACAAGCTCGGCGACAAGCCCGCGCAGTATGCGCTCGAAGGAAGCATCGCCGTCACCGGCGCCTTGGTGCAGTGGCTCCGCGACAATCTCGGCCTCATTCAGAAAAGTTCGGAGATCGAAGCCCTAGCTCGTACGGTGGAAGACAACGGCGGCGTTTATTTTGTTCCGGCTTTTTCTGGATTGTACGCGCCTTACTGGCAGGCCAACGCGCGGGGTGTCATCACCGGATTGACGCGCTACGCCAACAAAGGTCACATCGCGCGAGCCGTCCTCGAAGCCACCGCGTTTCAAACCCGTGAAGTGGTTGAAGCCATGCAGTTGGATTCAGGAATTGCCCTGACCGTGCTGCGCACCGATGGTGGCATGGTTGAAAATGACCTGTTGATGCAATTCCAGTCCGACGTTTTGAATCGGCCCGTGGTTCGACCCGTGGTTCGAGAGACCACCGCACTCGGGGCCGCGTACGCCGCGGGCTTGGCCGTTGGTTTCTTTCAAGACACCGACGAACTGCGGACGCATTGGGATGTGGATCACACCTGGAACCCGCAGATGGATGATGACGCCCGGGAAAAAAGCTTCCGCCTCTGGAAAAAAGCAGTCACACGTTCCTTCGACTGGGTCGATGACCAACCGCGATCCTGATTTATCGTGTTCGCACCGGGCGATTTGGGCGCATCGAGATCAAGGAGCATGCAATTGAAATCCCCGTTCTTCGGCGAGTTCATGGGCACCATGATGATGATCCTGCTGGGCGATGGCGTAGTTGCCGGAGTATTGCTGAAGCGGTCGAAGGCGGAAAACTCGGGATGGATCGTTATTACGGGGGGCTGGTGCTTCGCCGTGATGGCTGGCATCTACACCGCGATCGCCTGCGGCAGCAGCGATGCGCACTTGAATCCGGCGATTACCCTTGGTGCCGCGGTGGTGTCCGGCGACTACTCTAAATTGATATCGTACATGCCGGCACAAATGCTCGGCGCTTTTGTGGGCGCAATTCTGGTATGGCTGCAATTCTTGCCGCACTGGAAAGAAACGCCTGACGTCGATTTGAAACGCGCTTGTTTCTGTACCGCTCCGGCAATTCGCAGCACCGGCGCCAACCTGCTCAGCGAAATCATCGCCACTTTCGTTCTGGTTTTTGTGGTCGCCGCGATTTTCTCGAAGGCGGTAGGATGGGCGACAGGCCTCACGAGTGGACTCGCTGCCTACCTGGTCGCAAGCTTGGTCTGGGGAATTGGCCTTTCGCTCGGCGGAACCACCGGCTACGCGATCAATCCGGCTCGTGACCTGGGCCCACGCATCGTGCACGCTTTGCTCCCCATCGCCGGCAAAGGCGACTCCGACTGGCGGTATGCGCCGATCCCGATCCTCGGCCCGCTCATCGGCGCGACGCTCGCAGGTCTATTGATCCGTTTCCTCAGGTTCTAACTCGATTTGTTGATTCGGCTACAAGATGCACTATGGATCGGTTTAATACTGAGCCTCAGGACGAGTTGCTTCAAAATTGAAAAGAACAAGAACAGTAAAAAAGTTGCCTGCGGATCCCACGGAATACACGCCGCATTACACCTATCGGAATCGTGTCCTTACATGTGACGGTGTTCCGGTTTCGCGGATCACCGAGAAGTACGGAACTCCGACTTATGTATACGGCACAGCAAGCATGGTGGATGCCTACCGGCGATTCGATCGAGCGTTCGGAAATATTTCGCACACGATTTGCTACGCGGTCAAAGCCAACTCGAATCTGTCGATTCTGCGATTGCTCGCCGACATGGGAAGTGGCTTCGATATTGTTTCCGCAGGCGAGCTGCATCGTTTGCGTAGCCGTATACACTGCAGTGGAATGTTGCCCTTGAGCAGGCGCTTGGCAGTAAACAGGCGCTGACAATTAGCTATGTCGGTTCGACGGGTCGACAGTTGCTTGAATCTTATTACATTCTGCCGCCAAACAACCCCAATTTCGGACCGGGAGGCGGCGTCGGCGCCTACATCACCCAGAACGGGCCCACATCAGGCTATAACGCTTTGCAAGTGCAATTTCAGCATACGTTGTCACACGGATTGCAAGCGCTCGCCTTCTATACGTGGTCGCATTCGATTGACGATGCGTCCTCGAACTTTGATCTTAGTGACCTGCTGGAGCGCGCAAGCTCCGACTTCGATATTCGGAATAACTTTCAGTTGGCGATGACGTACGATGTTCCCGGTCAATACCCGAACCGGATGTTGTCTGGTTTGCTTAAACATTGGGCATTCGACACACGTGTTACTGCGCGCTCGGCGCTGCCAGTCGATATAGTCGGCGCTAATAGTTACAATACCGTGATCAATGCTTATGTTAGTTTTCATCCGAACCTCGTACCGGGTCAGCAGCTCTATCTTTATGGATCCGCGTATCCCGGAGGAAAAATCATCAATTACAACGCCTTCAATATCCCAACATCTGGCCCAGGTTTTGACTCGGAGGGTGATACGCCGCGTAATTACGCTCGCGGTTTCGGGGCATGGCAGATGAATTTTGCGCTCCGCCGAGAATTTCCGATTCACGAGCGCTTACGGTTGCAGTTCCGCGCCGAAGCTTTCAACCTCTTTAATCATCCTGCTTTTTCATCTGTCAATGGCAACTTGACCTATGGCCCTTACAACCCAAGTTGCCTCTGCGGCTTTGGTGGCTCAGGTGGGACATTGAGCTCCTATGGCGCTGGCAACTTGAACTCGCTCTATGCAACCGGCGGCCCCCGCTCCTTGCAACTTGCGCTCAAGCTGATCTTCTGATTGGTCCACGAAGTTGGTTGCGCAGACTTCTCCTTAGATATACAATAGTAATGTATATCTAAGGAGGACCCATGCAGGTCTCGAAATGGGGTAACAGTCTCGCGGTGCGCTTGCCCACGGCAGTAGTTGACGCGCTCGATCTCAAAGAAGGTGATCAGATCGAGATTCGCATCGCGCGTGAGCGAGAGTTCGAAGTAAGCCGCGATCAAAGCAAACCTCTCGCGCTCGCGCGCCTACGCAAACTCCGGCGTCCTCTGCCCGCCGGATTTGTCTTTGACCGCGAAGAGGCCAATGCCCACTAAGGTCTTCTTCGACACGAACGTGCTGATCTATGCTGTGGCGGAGAACGATCCACGCAGCGCGCAAGCTGAGGAACTGCTCGCGTCTGGAGGCATCCTCAGCGTGCAAGTCCTGAATGAATTTGTCGCTGTCGCTCGTCGAAAAATTCTGATGCCATGGAAAGATGTGACCGAAGCGCTCGAAACATTTCGCATTCTCTGTCCTTCTCCGCTTTCCATCACCGTTGAAATGCACGAAGCCGCGCTCAGAATTGCGGAGAAACACGGCTACAACATCTATGACGCGCTGGTCGTGGCCGCTGCGTTAGAAGCGGGATGCGCAACTCTCTATTCCGAAGACCTTCGCAATGGCCAGACGATCGATGGGCAACTCACAATTCGAAATCCGTTCGCTAGATCCTCCGGCTAGCGGCCGCTACAACCTCGAATCGAGGAACGCCTCGATCTTCGAGCCCCGCAAACACCTCGCTCCAAGACTGGAAGCACTTCGTCAGGTGAACTTTCGTGTTTCTCCCTGCCAAAATAGTAAAATTGCGATACCCTTTCGGTGGCCCGGATCGGTGCATTGAGATGCTTGCTCGGTTTAGCTTTTTTCTTGACAAATGCCACAGTGTGGTATATATAAATGAAGAGATCATCGATTTCCGAAGCCGCTAGGATTTGTGGAGTTGACCGACGGACGCTACACCGTTGGATTGGGAAGAAGCAGATTCCGAGTCCAAGAGTAGAAGTCGTGGACGGTCAGCTTCGGAAGTCTTGGTCAGCCACAGAAATTGCGGAAATTCAGGAGTACAAGAAAACGAGCTATTGGGGCAAAGGGCTCGACAGAAGAACAGGTAAGAAGGCTAAAAAGAAATAAGCGGGACGCGCCGGTGCTGAAACACCAGACGCGCCCCTGACCAGCATCACCTCACAGGGGAGGTAACGATGGCTGCAAGAGAACTTATCCACTTTCTATTCTCCGCGCAACTCACCTCGCGCTGGTTGTTTCCGGTTTTACTCCCTCCTAGAGCGCTCTCAGGATCTCCTCCCTAGCTGAGTCGGCACTTGTGTCCGTCGGGTTTAGTCAGACTTTCGACCGCCTCGCTATCCGTGTGTCCCAACACTTCTAACAACTGCTGGACGCGGCATTCCGCCGCAAGCAAGGAGGAGATTCAAATGCAAAAAGCGCATCTCTACGAAGCAATTCTGTTAGTAAATCGAGGCGTTGACGAGGCGGCGCGCGGGCTCGAACGCCTCAAACGGGCCAAGGACTCGCAACTCGATTCCTCGTGCTTTGACGAGGAGCTAGTGCTCTTCGAGGACCACCGCGCACGGCTCAATTCCTATTTCTGCAGCGCTCTCCAGCGCACGGAGCAAAACGATTCCGTCCGCTTTGAAAAACGGCACCGCGAATACGAGAAGAACACCTTGGACGAAGTGCAAGTCTATCGCGATGTTCACGCTGTGGAAGATCGCCGGCGCGTCGAGGGAAAACCACCCAAGGTGCGGTTCTTCACGGAGAACGAGCAACTCGAATGGGAACGGCAGTACCCAAAGCCGCCCGCCGATGTTTCGCGGGCGGAAGAGGAGGCTGGGCAATGACAAAAAAAGGAGCGGCGCTGCCACGGCAGAGGGAGGTACCCAAG
>JGI12631J13338_1000265_pt1 | contig 16652 bp, 15 predicted proteins | sample BlaSpr_A8_Ref_O1_FD_13338 | JGI IMG/M metagenome (IMG submission 13338) | reverse complement strand
TGCGTTCCGGTGTCAGCGATTTCACGAAGGCCGACCTCGACGGCGTACATGGCCAACCGCAAAGTGGTGACCGGGTAGATGACCGCGTTGTAACCGATATCGCCCAATTGACGCGTGGTCAGCAGCGGCGACTTGCCGAACTCGGTCATGTTGGCCAGCAGCGGAATGTCGACCGAGGCGCGAAACCGCTCGAAGTCGGCCAGCTCGTACAGCGCTTCGGTGAAGATCATGTCGGCGCCGGCATCAGCGTACGCACGAGCACGCTCGATCGCGGCCGAAACGCTCTCCACGCTCGCCGCGTCGGTACGAGCACAGATGACGAAGTTGGGGTCACGCCGCGCCGATACCGCTGCGCGCAAACGCTTTACCATNTCNTCGGTCGAGACNACGTCCTTGCCGTCCAGGTGACCGCACCGCTTCGGGTTGACCTGATCTTCCAAGTGACATCCGGCCAGCCCGGCATCCTCCAGAACGGTCACGGTACGTGCGGTGTTCAGTGGTTCACCGAATCCGGTATCGGCGTCGATCAACGTAGGCAGCTCCGTGGCCCCGGCGATCGCGGCGCCGCGCGCCGCGACCTCGGTCAGTGTCGTCAGCCCGATATCTGGCAATCCGAGGTCTGCCGACAGCGCGGCGCCGGAAACATAGACCCCTTCGAACCCAACCTCGGCGACGGCCTTGGCCACCAGCGGCGAGAAGGCACCTGGAAGCCGCTGCAGCCGACCGGAATTCAGCCCCACCCGCAACGCAGCGCGTTTGTCGGCGGCGCTGGAAACCGACCCGAGCAGACCGCTCACCGGAAGATCCCCGGCGGAGTAACCGGGGCCTTGTCCAACACCCGGGGATCGACCAACACATTCAGCGCACCCAGATCGCCGGCCTTGAGATCGGCCACCGAGCCCACCGCGGACAGGAACCGCTGCTGCTCGGCGGGCTCCACCACATCCTCGGCCAGCTCGGTGAACTTCGCCACATACTGCGCGCGTTGGAAAGGCCGGGCACCCAGCGGGTGAGCGTCAGCGACGGCGAGCTCATCACAGATCACCTCGCCACTTTTGAGCGTCACCTCTGCCCGCGCCCCGAACGCCTTGTCGGCCGCATCGTTGGAGTGGTAGCGGCGGGTCCACTCGGGGTCTTCGACGGTGCAGATCTTGTGCCACAGTTCGACGGTGTCGCGGCGGTGAGCCCGCTCGGGAGCATAGGAGCGCTCGTGGTGCCAGCTGCCGTCTTGCAGCGCGACCGCGAAGATGTAGGGCAACGAGTGGTCCAGGGTTTCCCGCGACGCGTCCGGATCGAACTTCTGCGGGTCCCCAGAGCCGGTCCCGATCACGAAGTGGGTGTGGTGGCTGGTGTGCAGCACGATCCTCGCGATCTGGTCAAGGTCGCCGATCCGCTCGCGCAGCCGCCGGGCCAGGTCGATCGGCGCCTGGCTCTGATACTCCGCGGAGTGCTCCTTGGTGTAGCTGTCCAGGATGGCGCGCTTGGGTTCGCCGGGCCCGGGTAACGCGACGTGATAGGTACGCTCGGGCCCCCCGAGCAGCCAGGCGATGACGCCGTCCTGGCCCTCCCAGATCGGTGCCGGGGCTCCCTCACCGCGCATCGCCCGGTCAACGGCTTCGATGGCGATCTTGCCGGCGAACGCGGGCGCATAGGCCTTCCAGCTCGAGATCAGGCCTTTGCGGGATTGACGAGTGGCGGTGGTCAGGTGCAGGGCCTGTCCGACCGCCTGGTAGATGGTCTGGGCATCCAACCCCAACATGGTCCCGATCCCGGCAGCCGCCGACGGCCCAAGGTGGGCAACATGGTCAATCTTGAACTCGTGCAACGAGATGCCCTTGACCAAGTCGATCTGGACTTCGTAGGCAGTCGCCAAGCCGCGGATCAGATCGGCGCCGGCCACGCCCAGTTGCTGGGCCACGGCAACAAGCGCCGGGATGTTGTCCCCCGGGTGTGAATACTCCGCAGCCAGAAACGTGTCGTGGAAATCCAATTCGCGCACCGCGACACCATTGGCCCAGGCTGCCCATTCCGCCGAATAACTTCCGGCGACACCGAAAACCTTGGCCCCCTGCCTCCCGGGATGCGCCAGGGCCTGTTGACGGGCCACAGTGACCGGTCGGCGCACCACCGAGGCGGCACTGACGGCGGCGTTGTCGATGATCCGGTTGATCACCATCTCCGCGGTCTCCGGCTCCACGGCGACCGGATCGGTGGCGACTTCCGCGATCTTCCACGCCAGGTGTTCGCCGCGCGGGAAATCGTCGGCGCTGCGCCGCGCCCGAATCGTATGAATCAACATAATCCGCACACTACGCAAAGTCGGACGTTATCGATAGTCCCAGAATATGCGTATTTTTGTGTCCCCATCCGTCCTATATTGCAAACTTTGCGAACACGGGAGGGAGCAGTGTGTGTGCGGTGGCGAAGATGTTCTCGGGTGCGCGGTTACGGCGGTTGCGAAACGAGCGCGGGCTGACCCAAGCGGCATTGGCCCAAGCCCTGGGCCTATCCACCAGCTACGTCAATCAGCTGGAAAACGACCAGCGGCCCATCACCGTGCCAGTGCTGATCGCGCTCACCGAGCGCTTCGACCTACCTCCGCAGTACTTCTCCTCCGATACCGATGCCCGGCTGGTGGCCGACCCTGTCCGACCTGTTCACCGAAACCGGGGCCGAACAAGGGGTCACCCGCTCCCAGATCGAAGAGTTTGTTGCTCGGATGCCCGAGATCGGCCGCGGTCTGGTCACGGTGCACCGCCGTTTGCGCGACGCCACTGAAGAGTTAGAGGGCGATCGACCCCGCGCGACCGCAGAGACCTCGCAGCCCCCGGAGCGCCCGATGCCGTTCGAGGAGGTCCGCGATTTCTTCTACGACCGCAAGAACTACATCGGCGACCTCGACCTCGCTGCGGAGCAGATGTTCGCCGAGAGCGGGANGCGCCCCGGTCGCGTCCATTGGGCCGGGACCGAGAGCTCGGCCATCATGTGCGGATGGGTCGACGGTGCGATCCGCTCCGGCGAGCGCGCCGCGGCCGAAGTGATGTCACACGAAGCTGAATCCGTCGCCTGAGCGGCTTACGTTAAATCACTTGTGCCACTTTGGTTTCAGTGGTTTCAGTGGTTTCAGCGGAGGACTTCTTGTCGGAGGGTTGACGTAGTATTCGAACATGCGTTCGGATAGGGACAGTGTGGTGGCGGTGCTCGACCGGCTCGATGCTGACGTCGATGAGCTGACCGAATTGTCCTTTGACGCGCTGAGCACCCCGGAGCTGTTACGAGTCGTGCAGCGTTTGGAAAAGGTGGCGCGGCGGCTGCCGGTGCCGGGTCATGGGTTGATCAATGCGCTGGTGCAGCACGCCACCCCTGCCGAGCTGGGCGGCAAACTGTCCCACGTGCTGGCCGACCGGCTGCGCATCACCCGCGGGGACGCCACCCGGCGGGTGGCCGAGGCCGCCGATCTGGGGCCGCGCTGCGCCCTGACCGGGGAACCGTTGGCGCCGCGGCTGACGGCCACCGCGGCCGCTCAACGGGCCGGGCAGATCGGTGCTGCTCATGTGGCGGTGATACGCCGGTTCTTTGACGAGTTGCCCTGCTGGGTCGACGCCCCCACCCGCGAGTGCGCCGATGTGGATCTGGCTCGATGGGCGACACAGCATCGCCCCGAGACACTGCGCAAGGTAGCTGAGCGGCTGGCCTGCTACCTCGACCCGGACGGGGAGTTCACCGACCAGGATCGCGCCCGCCGCCGTGGACTGAGACTGGGCAACCAAGGCAGTGACGGGATGTCCCAGCTCACTGGCTGGTTGACCCCGCAGGCCCGCGCCACGCTGGAGGCGGTGCTGGCCAAGCTGGCCGCCCCCGGCATGTGCAACCCCGACGACCCGACACCCGCCGTCGACGGCCCACCCTCAGAAGAGGCCATCCAGCGCGACACCCGCAGCCCGGCCCAGCGCCAGCACGACGCCCTCACCGCCGCCCTGCGCGCCGTTCTGGCGTCGGGAAAACTGGGCCAGCACAACGGACTACCCGCGTCCATCATCGTGTCCACCACGCTCAAGGAGCTGGAAGCCGGGGCCGGTAAGGGGCTCACCGGTGGGGGGACACTGCTGCCCATGTCCGAGGTGATCCGCCTGGCCCGCCACGCCCACCACTACCTGGCGATCTTCGACAAAGGCAAAGCCCTGGCGCTCTATCACACCAAAAGGCTGGCCTCACCCGGGCAGCGAATTGTGCTGTACGCCAAGGACCGTGGTTGTTCAGCGCCGGGCTGTGACGTGCCCGGCTATTACTCCGAGGTTCACCACGTCACGGCCTACGCGCAGTGCCGAACCACCGACGTCAACGACCTCACCTTTGCCTGCGGACCCAACCACAAACTCCTCGAACAGGGCTGGACCACCCGAAAACGCGCCAACGGCGACACCGAATGGATCCCGCCGGCTCACTTGGACTACGGCCAACCCCGCACCAACACCTTCCACCACCCCGAAAAACTCCTGCGCGACGAGGAAGACGAACCTTAGCCGGCTTGTTTGGCCGGCGGCCGATAGAAGATCAGCAACTGGCCGAAGGCGCCGGCGAGACCGAGCCCTACCGAGAGCAGCAAACCCTGCCAGCCGTCGAGCCAATTCTTCCCGAAGATCAGCCAATCCAGGCTGAGTCTCCCGGGGCCAACCGTAGCCACCGTGACGGCGCTGACCGCCAGCACCAGGTTGTATTCCCAGCCCTCTTTGACGATGAAGAAGCCGTTGTGGCGGTGCACGGTCCAGGCCGCGACCAGCATCAGCGACACAAAGCCCGCCGCCGGGATGGGTGTGAGCAACCCGGCCGCCAGCCCGAGTCCGGCGGTCATCTCCGTGGTCGCGGCTACGGTGGCGTGAAACTTACCCGGCTTCATGCCGATGCTCTCGAACCATCGCGCGGTGCCCGGTATCCGGCCACCGCCGAAGAACTTGTTGTAGCCGTGCGCAGCCAATGTCAGGCCCAACACCAGCCGCAGGATCAGTAGCCCGACGTCGTAGGGAGTCATACGTGCAAACCTAGATCATCCGGCCGATGGGATAACAGCAGCGGCGAGCCGCCGTGTCCGCCGATCCGCGTGGGAAAACAGCGGGCGTGCCGGCGACGCGCCGGTGCCGGGCAATCAGCTACAGCGCCGCGTCCAGGAACTGCAGGTAGTCGTCGAGGTCGGCGACGGCCGACTCTGCCGCGTGAACGCTGATCGCGACGGTCTCCCCAATGCCGTGCACCCCATGAGTCAGACCCATCAACGGCGACAGTGCCGGGTAACCGGCCGTCAGCACCACCGCGGCGTCCCCGAAGCTCAGATCAGCAGCTCCGCGATAAACGCTGGACACCACGGTGTTGCCCGCGACCTGGGCCGGCCGGACATCCGGGTCGAACTGGGAAACCCCCCAACGCAGCAATGCCGCGGGCACCGAAGCGAACGCCCGGTCCGCTGAGAACGCAGCCGGATGCTCGAAGCGGCGGCGGCCATTGGCCAGATCGGTCGCGATCCGCTCAACGCGTGCATCGCGGCCGAGCTGCGGGTAAAGCCCGACAACGACGTTTCCGAAATGATTATGTGCTTGCGGCACACCGGGCTTGGCCATTGGAACTTCGGCACCCAACGAATCGGCCGCATCGCGGAGCACACGGGACAATGCCGCGGAGACCGCGGCCAGCACCGCGACGGTGACGGTGGGACCGCGCAGTTGCGAGCGGTGCCGCACCAGCGTGCGCACCGAGCGTGAGCCGTTCTTACCGGCATTAGTGGACAGCAGCGGCCGAGACCCGACTCCCGCCGCCACCAGCCCCGCGCGAACATCGCGAACCAGCCGGCGGTGGGCGCGAGCAGCATCAACCGCCCGCCACGGCAAAAAGCCCACCGGTAACGGTGCCACCTCGGGCACCGGGGCAGCCCTGCCAAACAGCCAGGCCGCCATCGCCGAAGCCCGAGCGCCGTCGGCCAATGCGTGCGCTACCTGCATGACTGCAACGGCGCCCGGCCTGCGGACGCCGGGAATGCCTACCACCGGTGTAAACACGTGCAGGCGCCACGGCATGCTGCGAACGTCCAGCTGGTCGACGGCAAGGCCGACTACAGCCGCCAGGCACTCGTCCCAGCTGTGATCGGCCCGATCGTGTCTGACGACGCGCTCGGGGCCGACGGCCACGGGCACCCAATGCGGATAGGTCGGCGCACATCCATCCTCGACCCGCATTCCCAGGTCCGGGCAATCGCCAGCGCGACGACAGACCTGCTCAATGGCATGCCCAAGATCGGCGGGTGCACCGTCGAATGCGTAGAGCAGGAACTGGTCGTTAGGGACTTGGGCCGACATCCAATAGAACTGCGCGTCGACGGCCGCCATCCGGTGCGCCGCCACAGCCTCAGCCGGGTGAGCCGATGAAGGCAAGTATCAGCTCGGCGACCTTTTCCGGCTGTTCGAGCTGCAGGAAATGCCCGGCGTGTTCGACGATGGCAACCTCGCTGCCCGCGGGCAGCACCCTTTCCGTCCACTGTGTGAAAGCCGATGTGAAGCAACCGTCGTCGCGACCATGCAGATACAGGCTCGGCACTATGGGCGCCGCGGTCCACAGCTGGTTCAACTTCGCATAGTGCGCCGGCGGCCGGGTGTTTCTAATCGTCGCCCGGTACGGTCCCAAGGCCGCCCGCCAACTCTCCGGTGTTCCGATCGCGGCGTCGACGTGACGCAAATCCTCCTCGGCGCGGTACCCCGGCGACCACCGCCGCCACAGCAGCGGCAGCACCCAGGAAGCGGAACGCTCAGGCAGCCAAGGCAATTGGAAGTAAATAATGTACCAACTGCGCAGCAGCTGACGCGGTAGCTTGCGGGCCAGCCGGCCCCGCTCAGCCATACTGCCCCGAGGACGCAACGCCGCCGAGGGCGGCACCGACATGATCGCCGTCTTGGCGAACGGACTGTTGGGCATCGCGGCCAGGCCGGTGGCAGCGATTGCGCCCCAGTCGTGACCGATCACCACATCGCGCTCGGTGCCACCCGCGACCGCGCGCACACGCAGGGCGTCATCCATCAGCGCACCGACGTGATAACTGCTATCGGTCGCTATCGATGACGGCGCATACCCGCGCATGAATGGTGCAATAACCCGCCAGCCCGATTCGACCAGCCGAGGGGCGATCTTGCGCCACCCGTAGGCGGTGTCGGGGAAGCCATGCAGACAGAGCGCGATCGGGGCGTCGGGCGATCCCCAGGTGAGTGCCTTCAGGTCTGCACCGGGACCGGGAATGTCGATCCAGCGTGGTTCAGTCATCGCCGGGCACCTGGTCGAACCCAGATCTGTCCCGGCTTGGCAGCATCGTCCGCCATTCTCACTCCTGTTCGGCAGGTTCCGGCCGAATTACCCGACGGGCATGCGCCCACACGAACAAACGTAACGTGCGGGAATCCGGGCGCACCAACCGCCGTTGAACCTTGCCCAAACCCCCACCGGATCAATAGCTCTCGAGTCTTCCAGCGGGCCGTGGCTCACCCAGCGCGCTGCCCCGCTGCGGCATTCACTGCGGCCGCCTCCAAGTCGGCTATGACGATCTTGCGCATGCAGAGCATCGCCCGGGTGGCCGCCGTCGCACGGGCAGATCCGGATCGCTGACCAAACAGTAGACGCGGTCCGGGGCTCTCAGGATGGCATCTGAGGCGCAGTCGTCTGCGGCGTCAAGATCCTTTTCCGCGTCCGGCCAGAGCCTTTGCGGACGCTCAACGAATTCTGGATGCCCCACCTCGGCGACCACGCGCCAGAGTGCATAAGCCACCTAGGTAACGTCAGGCGGGTGAGCACCGTGAGCAGCACCCCCCAAACGGTCGAGTTTTCCGGCGTCGATGGGATCACCCTGGTCGGCGACGAATGGAACCGAGGTGAGGGTGCGGCCGGCCGGCCGGCAATCCTCATGCTGCACGGCGGCGGCCAAAACCGTTTCTCCTGGAAGAACACCGGTCAGGTGCTGGCCGACGAGGGACACCACGTCGTTGCGCTCGACACCCGTGGACACGGCGACAGTGACCGCGCGCCCGACGCGGACTACGCCATCGAAACCTTGACCGGCGACGTGATGCACGTGCTTGAGGAGATCGAAAGCCCAGTGGTGCTGATCGGGGCGAGCATGGGCGGACTGACCGGCATCCTCGTTGCCGAGGCCGCCGGTCCCGGCAAGGTGACCGGCTTGGTTTTGGTCGACGTGGTACCGCGGTACGAAAAGACTGGAAGCGCCCGCATCCGCGATTTCATGTTCGGCCACACCAACGGTTTCGGTTCACTCGAGGAGGCGGCCGACGCCGTTGCCGCCTATCTGCCGTACCGGAGGAAGCCGCGCAGCCCGGAGGGGCTGAAAAAGAACCTGCGCCTGCGCGACGGACGCTGGTATTGGCACTGGGATCCGGCGTTCATGACCGCGCCCGGGGACGACCCCGAACTGCGCACCGAGAAATTCGAACACGCCGCCATGAGCCTGACGATCCCGGTCCTGTTGATTCGCGGAAAGCTATCCGACGTGGTCAGCCCCGAAGGTGTCAAGAATTTCCTGGCGACGGTGCCCAATGCGGAATTCGTCGAGTTGCCCGACGCCGGGCATACCGCGGCCGGTGACGACAACGACGCCTTCACCGAAGTCGTGGTCGACTTCGTCAGGCGGACCGCTGCCCGTTAAAGCTATTGGCCGGGCTTCTCGTCGTGCCCGCCGAACTGCTTGCGCATCGCCGACAGCGTCTTGTCGGCGAACTCGTCGAGGCGCCGCGAGGAGAACCGGGAATAGACCGCCGACGTCAGCACCGGCGCCGGAACCCCTTCGTCGATCGCCGCGATGGCGGTCCACCGGCCTTCTCCGGAGTCGGACACGTGGCCGGAGAATTCGGCCAGAGTGGGCGATTCGTGCAGTGCGATCGCGGTCAGATCCAACAGCCACGACTCGATCACGCTGCCGCGTCGCCATAGCTCGGTGACCTCGGGAATGTCGATGTTGTACTGATAGAACTCCGGAGTGGCCAGCGGCGCGGTTTCGGCATCGCCCTTTTGCACGCGGGTACCGATGTCGGCATTACGCAAGATGTTCAGCCCCTCGGCAAGCGAAGCCATCATCCCGTACTCGATCCCGTTGTGCACCATCTTCACGAAGTGCCCCGCGCCGCACGGGCCGCAATGCAGGTAACCCTTTTCCGATTGCGAGATCTCGCCTTCCCGGCCCGGGGTGCGCGACACACATTCGCTTCCCGGTGCGACGGTGGCGAAGATCGGCTCCGCGTGCGCGAAAGCGTATTGATCGCCGCCGATCATCAGGCAGTAGCCGCGGTCGCGACCCCACACGCCGCCGCTGGTGCCGCAGTCCAAGAAGTGAATCCCTTTCTCGGACAGTATCTTTCCATGCCGTATGTCGTCGCGATAGTAGGAGTTACCGCCGTCGATCACGATGTCCCCGGAGTCGAGTGCGCCAGCCAGCTCCTTGAGCACCGAATCGGTGATGTCCCCCGCGGGCACCATCACCCAGACGACTCGCGGGGCGGCCAGTTTTTCTTTCAGCTCGGACAACGAGGACACCCCGGTCGTCCTTTCCTCACCGGCCATCGCCTTGACCGCGTCAGGGTTGTGGTCGTACACCACCGCCTCGTGTCCGTCCTTGGTCGCGCGGCGCACGATATTCGCACCCATCCGGCCCAAGCCGATCATCCCTAGCTGCATTTGCTTCCGTCTCCTTATTCTGCCGGGGGCGTGCTTCGAGGCACCCACGGCTCTTGCCAAATGTGGTGACCACGCAGCAACGACTGCGCAGCCTCGGGCCCCCAGGACCCACGGTCGTATTGGTGGATTTCGCATGGCGTGTCCAGCAGGGGCTGCACGATGCGCCACGTCTGTTCGATGCTGTCTTCCCGGGCGAAAAGCTGGTGATGGCCGTTCAACGCGGCGTGGAAGAGCACCTCGTAAGGCCCCTCCGGTTCACCGAGGTCCACCGCGAATGACGAGTCCAGGTGAATGTCTCGCCACGAGTCGCCAACTCGGGCCGACAGCTGCGCCCGCAAGCCCGGCTCGGGGTCGATGCGCAGCACGATCTGGTTGGGCTCGGCCGGTCTGCGGCCGGGCAGGAAAGCTAACCCAGGCACACGATGCAGAAATAGCCGCACCTCGGTGACTCTTTCCGGCAGCCCCTTGCCGGCGCGCAGGAAGATCGGCACTCCAGCCCAGCGCCAATTGTCGATCTCGGTGCGCAGCGCAACGAAGGTTTCGGTCTTTGAATCCTTTTCCACCCCAGCGACATCGGCATAGCCGCGGTACTGACCTCGCACGCAATGGTCGGGGTCAAGCGGCGGGATGGCGCGGAAGACCTCGGACTTCTTGTCGTTCAGGTCGTCGGCACTGTCTCCGACGGGAGGTTCCATCGCAACCAAGGCGAGCACCTGCAGCAGATGGTTTTGCACGACGTCGCGCAAAGTACCCACGGCGTCGTAGAACTTGCCGCGGTCCTCAACCCCGAAGTTTTCAGCCATGGTGATGTGGATTTCGGAAACGCTGTGGCGGTCCCACAAGATAGCCAGCGCCTGATTAGCGAACCGTAGGTACTCCAGTTCGACTACGGGTCGCTTGCCCAGGAAGTGGTCTACCCTCAGGATCTGGTCTTCATCGAGCACCGCGCGCAGCCGGGCATTCAGGTCGCGCGCGGAGGCCAGGTCATGGCCGAAGGGCTTTTCCACCGCGACGCGCGCACGCTCCACTAACCCGGCTTTCGCCAGATTCTCGACAATCGGCGCGAACAAGAACGGCGGCATTTCCAGGTAGAACAACGGACGGCGGTATGACCTGATCCGGTCTGCCAGCTGGTCGTAGAGCTTGCTATCGGTGACGTCGCCATGCAGGTAGGACAACCGGCCTGCCAGCCGGTCAAACACCGCATCGTCGATCTGCTCTCCGGACTCGTTAATGGCTCCCCGGGCCCGTTCCACCAACTTCTCGATTGACATATCGTCACTGGCCACACCCAAGATCGGGCAATCCAGCAAGTCGCGGGCCTCAAGCCGGTACAAAGCTTGGAACGTCATCTTGCGGGCCAAATCGCCGGTAATTCCGAAGATCACCAACAGGTCTGAGGAACTACCACCGTCGTCGGCCAAGACCGAACCTCCCAAAAGTCACCTAAGCGGTTCACTTGAGATTCATTACCCGGGGCGTTCGCACTCAACCCTAGACACTGCATACGGGGCCGACAACCTGAGGCCGTTACGGACTTTGGCAGGATGCCTGACGTGGGTGGTGATGCGCTGCGTATTGCGGTCTATGTGCTGGCCGGGATTGCCGCGATCGAAGGCGGCGCACTCGTGGTGCTGTGGCGGCTCCTTGCCCGCAGTCGCCGTGAAGTCGACGAGCTGCGGCAGCGGACCGACACGCGAAAGTGGCTGCTGTCAGGCGGTCGCGAGGCAGTCAAGACGGTGTGGCAGACGGCGAACATTGTACGCAAGGAGGGCTTCGGCGCGGCTGTGCGCAGCTCGATCGAGGACCTCGCCGACTGGGCCGAGGTCGAACGGCCCGACCTGGCCCGGGTCACCCCGGATGGGCGGGTGGTGATTCTGTTCTCCGACATTGAGGAATCCACCGCCCTTAACGAGAAGATCGGCGATCGCGCGTGGGTAAAGCTGATCAGTTCGCATGACAAACTTGTGCAGGGACTCGTGCAGCGGCGGGCCGGACATGTGGTGAAAAGCCAGGGGGACGGATTCATGATCGCCTTTGCCCGTGCCGAGCAGGCGGTGCGGTGCGGTATCGACGTGCAGCATGCGCTGCACAAAGACGCAAAGCGCAAGCGGCACGAGGAAATTCGGGTACGGATCGGCATTCACATGGGTCGCTCGGTGCGCCGCGGCGACGATTTGTTTGGCCGCAACGTGGCAATGGCGGCGCGGGTCGCCGCGCAGGCCGTCGGGGGCGAGATCCTGGTGAGCCAACCGGTGCGCGATGCCGTCAGCGACTGCCCAGACTCTCAAGACATCGGATTCGACGAGGGCCGCAACGTCGAGTTGAAGGGCTTTTCGGGCAGCTATCGCTTGTTCGCGGTAGAAACCGCGGCCAGCTAGCTGGAGTGTGATTTGGACTGAAAGCTGTCCACATCGGATTCGGCCAACCTCTGATGCAGGCGGGCCCGGATCTCGTCGGAGGTGTAGGCGCGTCGTTTCCGTTGGTCGCGCACTACTAACGCCCCGCCGGCGACGACGCCGGCGACACTGGCCAAGCCGATCCACTTCCAAATGCTGCGCATGGCTATAGGTTATCCGCGGCTTGGCCGCCGCAGAGGGCTCTGGGCAATCCCAGGGCCAGTAGTGCTGTGATTAACTTGGGTGCTCTTAAACACCAAGTAAGGCTCCGGAGCTCTAAGGCCCCATGGACACCCTACGCGACAAGGTCGCCGTCATCACCGGAGCGGCCAGCGGCATCGGCCGCGCCATCGCCTGCTCAGTCGCCGACCACGGCGCTCACATAGTGGCTGTCGACGTTGACAACGACGGTATCGAAGCCCTCGCAACCGAGTTGAGCGGCCGGGGAGCCACTGTAGCGCCGCAGCGTGCCGATGTCTCGGATCCCGTGGCTTTCGAAGGTATTCGGAGCGCGGCGCTGCGGCGGTTCGGTCGGGTCGATGTCGTGGTCAACAACGTCGGCGTATTGACGAACGGTCTGCCTCAAGACATTCCGGTTGCCGAGTGGCAACGCATCCTGGACATCAATCTGATGTCGTTGGTGCGCAGCAACGCTGCCTTCCTGCCGCTGTTGCTCGATCAGGGCAGCGGGCATCTGGTCAACACTGCATCCTTCGCTGGACTTTTCACGTATTCCTATGATCGCCTGCCGTATGCGGCCACCAAAGCCGCTGTCGTGCAGATAAGCGAAGGGCTGGCAATCTATTTGCGGCCCAAGAACATCGGCGTCACCCTGTTGTGTCCAGGGCCTGTGCTGACCAATATCGCCGCTGCCGTGCCGACATTCGGCGGTGGAGCGCCGCTGCGGATCCCCGGCGAACAATTCGAGCTGCTCGACCCTACACCAGTCGGTGAGATGGTCGCCGATGCGATCCTGCGCAACCGATTCTTCGTGCCCACTCACCCGCATGTCAGCGAGGAGTTGCGCCGCCGCGTCGAGGACTGGGACGCCTACATCGACTACCAGATCTCCCGCGAACCCCCGCTCGAAACCAGGTAAGAAAGGCACACACCGATGACTGACGTCCACACCGAGGGTATGAACCTGTTCAAGTCGATGATGCCCGGACTGATCCCGGAAAATGTCACCACTCTGCGTGACGGCAGCTTCGCCGACGAACTCGGCGAACTGAGCATCGATCACGTTTTCGGCGCATTATGGACCCGGCCCGGCCTGGACCGTCGCTCCCGCAGTTTGGTAACCCTGGGCGCGCTGATCGCCCTGCGGGCCGCCGACGAACTGAAGTTCCATTTTCAAATCGCGTTGCGAAACGGGCTGACCATCGAGGAAATCGAAGAGGTGATCTACCACATGGCCGGCTACGCGGGATACCCGGCGGCCGCCACCGCGCGCAGAGTCGGACACGAAGTACTTACCCGTTCATAACGCCGCCCGACTGCTGAGTGGACTTGACCATGCTGACCCTGGACAAAGCGCTGGAGGAAACCCGGACCGGTGACCTCTGGCTATTCCGCGGCGGTTCCCGACCCGACCGTGCCATCCAGACCTTGACGAATAGCCCGGTGAACCACGTCGGCATGACGGTGGCCATCGACGACTTACCGCCGTTGATCTGGCATGCCGAGTTGGGCGACAAGCTCGTCGACATGTGGACCGGAACCAACCACCGCGGCGTGCAGCTCAACGATCTCCGGCAAGCTGTCCTGCAGTGGACGGAGCGCTACCATCAGCGGTGCTGGCTGCGCCAGCTGACGCCTTACGCGACTCGCAAACAGGAGAATGAACTGCTGCGGGTGATCGCGCGGATGGACGGCACCGCGTTTCCCGCCACCGTCCGGCTCACCGGCCGGTGGCTGCGCGGCCGACTGCCGAATCTGAGCGACTTGACACGTGGGATTCCCTTCGTGGACAAGAAGGTTCACGAGTCGACGCAGCGACGCAAGGCACAGCAGCACAAGATGGGTCTGGAGACGGCGTATTGCGCGGAGACCGTGGCGATCACGTACGAGGAAATGGGATTGATTGTTACGGACAAGGACTGGAACTGGTTCGACCCGGGCTCGTTCTGGAGCGGTGACAAGCTTCCGCTGGCGCCCGGATATCAGCTGGGCGAGGAAATCGCTGTGGCTGTCGGTTAATCAATCTCCGTCGGCCAGTCGACCTGCATCGCGCCCATTTCCGACCACCCGGTCGCCTCGATCGTCTGGCTGATGATCTTGGGCGCGGACGTCAACGCCTGGCGCGGCTCCTGCATCGCCCCTTCAAGTGATCGCTGTTGACGTGGACGCTGCTTGCGTCATTGGCGCGCAATGCTTCGACCAAAACGTACTCCCTATCTCGATTACCTGATCTTGAATTTCCGCGAGCGTCATGGGCATGCAGGCGCACCCTGGTGACGGGGGTGACATTTTTTAATCTCAATTCTAGCAAAGTCTGCTTAGATACCCGGCCTAAAAACTTCCCCCCAAGTCATCCGCCCTAAAAGATAAGGCCAGACGTCTAAGGCAGGATTTGCATTAACAGAGCAAAGTGATGTAGCCCACAATCGACTCGGCACTGGGACTGCATCACTTTTTCTGGGCGCCTGAAGCGATCGTCGGAGCCGCGTCGCAGAAAATATGCTCGATACATCAGCACATGCGCAATTCGGTTTGCTATGTGTTCGCAATTCCAGGGTCACCAACCGGCGCCGGCCCGAGGGGCGGCGGAGCGGGTATTGCGGGAGCCGGTGCATCGACCAGAGCGGGCGGTGCATCGGGTGGCGGGGGCGGTGCATCGGGTGGCGGAGGCGGCGCATCCGGCGGCGGAGGCAGGGCGCCCTCNCCATCCGGTGGCATCGGCAGGAACATATGGTGCGTAAACCCGGACTGGTAGGCGCCGGGACCACCGAAATGCACCCCACCGCGCTCACCACTGGATAGTGAGATCCCATCTGGCAAGGTCACTGCCGTGTGACCACCGTTCCACCCGATCACCAAGGCATTGGGAGCCGTTCCATATTGGAACCCCCGCGCCAACAAAGCGCCTTCCTCGTTCCCGGTGTTAAACCTGTCCCCAAACACCGGCCGGTCAGTTGCCGCATTGGCAACCCACGACGCGAGACCTGAGCAGTCAGTTCCGGCTGGAGAATCTCCACCCACAATATACGGCGTCCCCGCGACCTGATTGACAATCGACATCAACGTTGCAAGAGCAATCACGCGGAAGGACGCTAGCAAGAGTATTCATTGAAAATCAAATTTGTGGCGCTCGTCACTTCGCATCAAAAATGCTTCGGCCGCATATATGCAGCAGAAATGTCACATAAACCCATATTAATTGAATCGGCGTTGTCAGCGTATTTTGCGTGCCCGAGAGCGGCGACTGGCTACCCGGCTACTGTGCTAAAACGGCGGCGCCCCAGTCGGGACGCCGCCTCGTGTGGTGGGTGGTCGACGCTAGGGGCAGGTCACGTCCATCTCGAATGGTTTGGTCACCGGCTGCTGCGGGTTGGCCATGTCGACACCCGTTACGGTGCCGGTGATCTTGTACGAGTTGCCGTCTTTTGTGGCCTGGGCATTGCCTTGACTCGGTGCGGCGTCGGAGTAACCCTGCGTTAGGCCGTTGATGTTGCCCAGTCCGACCGAATGGACAACTGGCGGATTGGCATTGGTGATCACCGCGCCGATCCCGTTTGTCGGATCACCGATGCCGATGTTGAGGTTGCCGCCGGACGCAGTGCAGCTGACCTGACCGCTGATGTTCTGATTCTGACCGTCGATGGTGACCTTCTCCGTACTAGCTGAGGATGAGGTCGAGCTCGATGAGCTCGTATTGGACTTATTGTTCGAACATCCGGCCAGACCCGCGACCACAATGGCCGCGCCGGCTACGCCGATCAAGATCCCACGCTTCACTACTGCTCCCCTTTCCGTCGTGACCCCTCAACACCGTTGGACCGCGCCCACCCGGCGTCGCGAACGGCCCTGCGAGTACCGTCCGCGACGCCGGAACTGTTTGTCGTTGTCTCAGAACAGCGGGATCCAGACACCGAAGTACCAGAAGCCCCAACCGCCAAAGACCGGACTGAAGCACGGAACGGCCGCGTAGTCGTTGTAGTCGAACGGCCCGAAGTCACCCCGCGCGCGGAATATATCGCGCGGCGGCCCGTCCCACCGGCGGTTCCAGCCACCCGGAGGCGCGGCGCCATTCCAACCACCCGCAGGCGACGGGCCGTCCCAATCACGCGGAGCGGCGCCAGGAGGCGAGCCGTCATTCCAGCCGAACCCTCTCTCTCGCGGCGAAGGCGGTGCGCCGTGGTCGGGTGTACTGAAGCCGCGAGGCGCATCCCTGGGGCCACCCACCTGTGCATTACCGCGATCGAACGTTCCCGGGGGCGCTCCGTTGTTCGGCCCGCCGGGGCCACCGGGGCCACCGGGACCCTGTCCACCGGGTCCGCCGGGTCCGCCGGGGCCGGGTCCACCAGGTCCACCGGGTCC